>Ga0210026_1002875_pt1 | contig 13963 bp, 10 predicted proteins | sample CryGeymeta201509_FD_183977 | JGI IMG/M metagenome (GOLD analysis project Ga0210026, IMG submission 183977) | Groundwater microbial communities from Crystal Geyser aquifers in Utah, USA - Crystal Geyser metaG 2015-09 (SPAdes) (version 2) | ecosystem: Environmental > Aquatic > Deep subsurface >... | reverse complement strand
AAATCGCCTCGGAAAAATTGAAGGCGATCGCGGCAGTGGCGATAGTCGTGCGCGGCCACAGGCTGTTTACCGAAATATCCGCAAATTCCCGCGCCAGCCCCAGCGTCACCATACTCATGCAGTACTTGGACATCGTATAAGCCAGATGCGGCGCGAACCATTTGGCATCCAGGTTGAGCGGCGGTGACAAAGTGAGGATGTGCGGGTTTGCCGCCCGTTTGAGCCAGGGTATGCAGGCTTGCGACATCAAAAATGTAGCGCGCATGTTCACGTCCCACATCAAATCCAGCTTTTTGGCAGCGGTTTCCAGGGTCGGGGTCAGGCTAATTGCGCTGGCGTTATTGACCAGCACGTCTATCCCGCCAAAATGCGCCACCGTCAAAGCCAGCGCATCGGTGATAGCCTGTTCGTCTCGCACATCCATCTGTATCGCCAGCGCCTGTCCGCCCGCCTCATTCACCTCATCCGCAACCGTGTATATCGTTCCGGGCAGTTTGGCATGTGCTTGAGCCGTCTTGCCGGTAATCACCAGCTTTGCGCCATCCTGCGCGCAGCGCAGCGCAATCTCCCGCCCGATGCCGCGCGTTGCACCGGTAATGAAGATCACCTTGTCGCGCAAACTGCTCATGGCTGTTTGACCCGCAATTCTTCCGGCGCAAAGTCATCCACCATGATGACCTTGCGGCGCAGCGCATAGTCACGTTGCAGTTGCAAAGCCTGTTCCGCCGTGATGATCGCTTTATCGCGCGCTTCAGCGATGCGGGACAATTCTTCCATCGCGGTCAGCCGACCCGACTTGCGCGCCATGCGCAACCTTTCCTGTAGCGGCTCGCATTGCAGCATGCTGGCCAGTGCGGCTTCCAGCGCGCCCACCGCCTCTTCTTCATCGGCGGGAATATAAATACCCGAGGTCAGGCGGTCGCGCGCGGCTCCCGGTTGCATCAACAGGGTCGCCACTTCATGCCCCAATCGGTCTGACGGGGGTTGCAAACATTTCCCCAGCGGAAAAATCAACACCTGCAACAGGCCGCGCACCAGCGGATTGGGGAAATTCTGGATCACGCCGGCGAAGGCTTGCTGGATTTTGTACAACGCATCCTGCATCGCCCAATGCACCAGCGGCAAATCTTCCTCGGGACGCCCCTCGTCAGCGTAGCGTTTCAGGGTCGCCGAACACAAATAAAGCTGGCTCAACACGTCGCCCAACCGCGCCGAAAGCTTTTCGCGACGTTTCAGCGAACCGCCCAGCACCGCCATCGCCACATCGGCACTCAGGGCAAAAGCCGAGGAATACCGCGTCAATTGCTGGTAATAGCGCCGACAGACGACCCCATTCGGCACCGGAATAATGCGTCCCCCCGTCAACCCGAAGACGAAACTGCGCGCGGCGTTGCTCAGCGCAAACCCGACATGACCAAACAGCGCGTCGTCAAACAGTTGCAAGGCGCGCGCGTGATCCGGCTCACGCGTGGCGGCGACTTCATTCAACACATAAGGATGAGAGCGGATTGCACCCTGACCGAAGATCATCAGTGTGCGCGTCAGGATATTCGCGCCTTCCACGGTGATGCCAATAGGAGTTTGCTGATAGAACCGTCCCAGATAATTATCCTTGCCCAGACAAATCCCCTTGCCACCATGCACGTCCATCGCATCATTGATGACGATGCGCCCACGCTCGGTGGCGTGATATTTGATGATGGCGGAAATCACCGAGGGCTTTTCGCCCAAATCCACCGCCAGCGCGGTAAATTTGCGCGCCGCATCCACCATGTAGGTGTGCGCGCCTATGCGTGCCAGCGGCTCTTCCACGCCCTCGAACTTGCCGATAGGCAGATTGAATTGCTTCCGCACCCGGCTATACGCCCCACAAGTACGCGCCGCCAGTTTCATCGCGCCCACACTGCTGGCGGGCAAGGAAATCGAACGCCCCGCCGCCAGACATTCCATCAACATGCGCCAGCCCTGACCGACATGTTCAATGCCGCCAATCAGGTAGTCCAACGGGACAAACACATCCTGCCCTTGTGTCGGGCCGTTCAGAAAAGCAGAATTGAGCGGGAAATGGCGGCGGCCTATCTGCACCCCCGGCGTATCGGTGGGAATCAACGCCAGCGTGATGCCGCGATGGGTGTCCCCTCCCAGCAAGTGTTCGGGGTCATACAGTTTGAATGCCAAGCCCAGCAACGTGGCGACAGGAGCTAAGGTGATGTAGCGTTTTTCCCAGTTCAGACGTATCCCCAACACGTCTTGTTGTCCGGCAAATTCGCCTTTGCACACCACGCCGTAATCGGGAATCGCCCCGGCATCAGAACCTGCGAAGGGTCCGGTCAAGGCGAAGCATGGCACTTCCAGCCCCTGGGCTAAACGGCGCAGATATTTTTCCTTTTGTACGTCCGTGCCGTAGCGCAACAGCAACTCGGCAGGTCCCAAAGAATTTGGCACCATCACCGTCACCGCCGCCGTGCCGCTACGCGAAGCGACTTTAGTGACCACGGCAGAATGCGCCTGCGCGGAAAAAGCCAGCCCCCCGTACTGCTTGGGAATAATCATCCCGAAGAAACCCCGGTCCTTGATGAACTGCCAGACATGCGGCGGCAGATCGGCACGGTTGTGGGTAATGTCCCAATCGTCCAGCATCGCGCACAGTTGTTCGACTTCGTTATCCAGAAACGATTGCTCTGCGGCGCTCAAGCCGCACTTGGGAAAAGCCAGCAACTTATTCCAGTCGGGATGTCCGCTGAACAACTCACCGTCCCACCACACCGTACCGGCATCAATCGCCTCTTGTTCGGTAGCGGAAATGGGCGGCAGGATTTTACGGAACAGATTAAGGACAGCGGCACTGACGACATGACGGCGTATAGGGGAAACGCCAAACAACAGAATAACAAGTAACAGCAAGCCGGAATTCACCAGCAACGCCGTATCGGACAATCGCGTTTGTATCGCCGAGGCTGCCCCTATCACGACAATTGCCAGCAACCAACTCACGACTGTGGCGCGAAAAAATGCCAGCAACGTAAATACAACCAGGGCGATCAGAACGATTATCGAAAGCATCATGAATATCCTCGTTTGTTATTTTTTCGTACCGCACTTTAACGCGAGGCGGCCTGGCGTACAACCTGCTATCGTTTATCGTCGGGTATCACGACACCATCCACGTCATACTGCTGGCGTTGCGCCCAGCGCACCACCAGATACAGCACGCCCAGCACCAGCGCCCCGCCCTCCCACATCAAAACTTCCTGCATCGGCGGCGCGACTTCCAGTACCGGCAAAGTAATCACCTTGCGCAACACCACCACCATTGCGACCTCGACAAAGGTATCCACCCCCAGCTTGCCGCCTTCCAGATAACGTATTTCGGCCACAATCAGGGCAGATACCGTCCACAGCAACATCAAGGTGCCGAGCGAACGCAGGAAACCGTGTACCAGATTATTGGCATTGATGGCTTGCTGCATGTCCATGAAAAACAGCCAGGTGAACATCAACACCGAAGCCGCCAGCGCCAGACCGATGACGATGTGCGCGATACCGTTGAGCCAAAGCATCGCGGAAATCGTCGCACGATTGATGATATGGAGCTGCCTGGGGAAATTATCTTCGCTCATTGCTACCTCATTATGAATTGTTTTCTGGAGTCCAAATCAACGAAACCGCTCAACCGCCTGCTCCACCCGCTCGACCGCGATAATCTCCATGCCGGCGATAGGCTGTCGGGGCGCATTGGCCTTCGGAATGATAGCCGAGGTAAAGCCCAGTTTGGCGGCCTCTTTCAATCTTTCCTGGCCGCGTTGCACTGGGCGCACCTCGCCCGCCAGCCCCACTTCGCCGAACACCACCAGCTTTTCCGGCAACGGCTTGTTGCGCAGGCTGGACACCATCGCCAAAATCACCGCCAGATCCGCGCCCGGCTCGGTTATTTTCACCCCGCCCACCGCATTGATGAAGACATCCTGATCGAAACAGGCGATGCCCGCATGACGGTGCAACACCGCCAGCAGCATCGCCAGCCGGTTCTGCTCCAAGCCCAGCGACAGCCGTTTTACATTCGGCGAATGTGCATCGTCCAATAATGCCTGAATTTCCACCAGCAAGGGACGCGTGCCTTCCTGTGTCACCATCACGCAAGACCCCGCGACCTGCTGCCCGTGTTGCGACAAAAACATCGCGGACGGATTGCTCACCTCGCGCAAGCCTCTTTCGGTCATGGCAAATACGCCCAGTTCGTTGACCGCACCGAAGCGGTTCTTGAAAGCGCGGATCAGCCGGAAACTGGAATGCGTGTCGCCCTCGAAATACAGCACCGTGTCCACAATATGCTCCAGCACGCGCGGCCCTGCCAGCGCACCCTCCTTGGTGACGTGGCCGACCAGAATGATGGTGATGTTTAAACTCTTGGCGATGCGCGTGAGCTGAGCGGCGCATTCCCGCACCTGCGCCACCGAGCCGGGCGCGGAAGTCAGTTGCTCGGAATACACGGTCTGGATCGAATCTATCACCACCACATCGGGTTTGTCGTGTTGTCCCTTGGCGGCGATGGTCGCCTGAATGCGTTCCAGCTGGATTTCCGGCAACAGCCGCAAACCGCGCGCATCCAGCCCCAGACGTTTGGCGCGCAAGGCGATCTGCTGCGCGGACTCTTCGCCGCTGACGTAGAGCGTGTTGAGCGTGCTGGACAGATGCGCCAGCACTTGCAGCAACAGCGTGGATTTACCGATGCCCGGATCGCCGCCGATCAACACCACCGCGCCCTGTACCAGCCCTCCGCCCAGTACGCGGTCGAATTCCGCTATGCCGGTCGGCGTGCGCGGCACTTCCTCCGCCGCCACCTCACAGAGCAGTTGCACCCCGCCTGATGCCGCCAGCGCGTTGAAACGGTTGGTGCCTTTGGCGACCGCCACTTCCGCCACCGATTCGACCAGCGTGTTCCACGCCATGCAATGTGGGCACTGCCCCTGCCACTTCGCCGTCTGCCCGCCGCACTCGGTGCAGGAATAAATCGTTTTTGCCTTAGCCATGCCGTCTCCAGATAATGCTCGGCACAATAGCGCACAATCGCCATGCGAGCCACTTTCATATACCATCACGACTGAAAACTTTTCCCACACCTATCATGTCCGCCGAAGTCGAACGATTTTTCTCCGCACAAAGCCCGCTTGCCAGCGAGGTATCCGCCTTCCGTCCACGCGCGCAGCAGCGGGAAATGGCGCTGGCGGTGGCCGACGCGATCAAGAACAATGCGATTCTGGTGGCGGAAGCGGGCACGGGGACGGGCAAGACTTTCGCCTATCTGGTGCCCGCCTTGCTTAACGGCGGCAAGGTGATTATTTCGACCGGCACCAAAAACCTTCAGGATCAGTTATTCCAGAAAGATTTGCCGATGGTGCGCGATGCGCTGAAAGCCCCCGTTTCCATCGCCCTGCTCAAGGGGCGCGCCAATTATGTGTGCCACTATCATCTGGAACGGGCGCTCAATGAAGGCCGCTTTGCGACACGAGAAGACATCAGGCATCTGGGAAAAATCAAAAAGTACGCCAAAATCAGCAGCACGGGCGATAAGAGCGGCATAGCCGACGTGCCGGAAAACGCCCCGATCTGGCTGCAAGTGACCTCGACGCGCGATAACTGTCTGGGGCAGGAATGCCCCAACCACAAGGAATGCTTCGTGCTGCACGCGCGCGCCGAGGCGATGAAGGCGGACATCGTGGTGGTCAACCACCATCTGTTTTTTGCCGATGTCATGTTGAAGGACGATGGCGTGGCCGAACTCTTGCCCGCCTGCAACACGGTGATTTTCGACGAAGCGCACCAGTTGCCGGAAACGGCCAGCCTGTTCTTCGGCGAAAATATATCCACTACGCAACTGCTTGATTTAGCTCAAGATACTCGCGTCGAAGCACTGACATCCGCGAAGGATTTTGCGCCTTTACCCCAGGCGTGCGACGAGATGGACAAGGCGGCGCGCGACCTGCGACTGGTGTTCAAGAAGGAAGGCAGGATGCCCGCCAGCGCAACGGATAATTTCCAGGAGTTCGCACCCGCCTTGAAGATGCTGAACGAAAAAGTTGCACAACTGGCAGAACGGCTGGAAAAACAGGCAGAACGCAGCGAAGGGCTGGAAAATTGCTGGCAGCGGGCGCAGGCGCTAGTGCTGCAATTAAAGCAATGGCAAGACGGCGATGTGCCTGACAAAGTGCGCTGGCTGGAGGTATTTCACCACTCGCTGCAACTGAACACCACGCCGCTGTCCATCGCGGAAATTTTCGAGAAACAGATAGACAGCAATGCCCGTGCCTGGATATTCACCTCCGCCACGCTGGCGGTGAAACAGGATTTTTCCCACTATCAGGGGGAGATGGGCTTGCTCAAGGCGCGAACCGCCTGCTGGGATAGCCCGTTCGATTACGAAAAACAAGCCTTGCTGTATGTGCCGACCAGCTTGCCTGAACCGAACAGCGAAGGCTATACCGAGGCGGTCATCCAGGCGGCGCTGCCGATGCTGGAAGCCAGCCGTGGTCGCGCCTTTGTGCTGTTCACCAGCCTGCGCGCCATGCAGCGCGCCTTTGAAATTTTACAGGCGGAATTCGACCGGCGCGGCTGGAATTATCCGCTGCTGTTGCAAGGAACGGGGTCGCGCAACGAACTGTTGATGCGCTTCCGCGACCACGGTAACGCGGTGCTGCTGGGCAGCCAGTCGTTCTGGGAAGGGGTGGATGTCAGAGGCGAAGCCCTGTCCTTGGTCATCATAGACAAACTGCCATTCGCCCCGCCCGACGATCCGGTGCTGGCCGCGCGCATCGCACAAATCACCCAACAGGGGCGCAACGCGTTCATGGAATACCAGTTGCCGCGCACCATCATCACGCTCAAACAGGGCGCGGGACGGCTGATACGCGACGAAACCGACCGGGGCGTGCTGATGATCTGCGACCCGCGCCTGATCACCAAACAATATGGCAAACGCATCTGGCAAAGCCTGCCGCCGATGAAGCGCACCCGCATAGAGGCCGAGGCTGTGGCTTTTTTCGATCAGTCCGTGTCATCGCCGCCCGCCTAAAAAACATAACCTATTGAATAAATTATGTATTTGCAGGTTAAAAAAGCGTAGCGTCCCCACAGATGAAGGCGGATACGCGCAAGCGCTTTATCCTAGAAACGGCATTTGAAGTGTATGTGGGTGCGAATTTATTCGCACATTCAGACAGTTATGTGCGAATAAATTCGCACCCACAAATGCCATTTAACTACATGAAATGGTTGTAAAATTTAAGTTAACTGCTGTTTTTAGGTTTATCCACCCAACCCGGGTAGATTTATTTTGGCAGCACCAACTTTGCCACCAATCCGCCCCCTTCGCGCGCTTCCAACACAAATTCACCACCGTGCAGGCGAGCAGCGCGTTCCACGATAGCCAGCCCCAACCCTGAACCTGCCACGTCGCCGCGCGCCGCGTCGAGCCGGACAAAGGGTCGCTTGATGCTTTCAAGTTTTCATCGGGAATGCCAGCCCCTTTGTCCAATACCGCCAGCACGAGCTTGTCAGCCTGCTGTGTGAGCTGCACGGTAATGTCGCCACCGCCGTATTTAAGGGCGTTGTCCAGCAGGTTGGCCAGTGCGCGTTTCAACAGCCAGGGACGGACAGCAAACGGCGGTACAGCTTGCAATTCGAGGTTGATGAATTTGGCAGCTGTCGCAAAACTTTGTGCAACCCCACCGACCAGCGCGCCCACATCGGTCAAAACGGCGGCTTCATTTTCATCCAGACGCGCGTAATCCAGGAATTGCCGGATCACCGCGTTCATCTGTGCTACATCCAGTATCAGCCCGCAGCGCAGCGATTCGTCCGCGCAGAGATCGGCGGCGAGCCGCACCCGCGCCAGCGGGGTGCGCAAGTCGTGCGAAATACCCGCCGCCCGAACAGTCGAAGAAATTGAAGCCCTTTTGCCATGGAATTTGCATGCGGCGGATTTAACCATCGAAATGGTGCGCTGAATAGCGTGGGGTTCGTGGAGCGCTTACAGTTAAACACTTTGCTTACCTATTAACCTTAGGCTATGTCATCGTTAGTTGTTGAAATTAAATGTATAATTTGTATTATCTTTAATAATCAATAACTTACGTTTTTATGGTGGCTATCATTGCCTAGTATTCATAAGGCTTGCGTGACCACCACTATTTAACTGTGACATAGCCTAACCTTATTATGCTTTCACGCCTTAAACAGCGTTTCAGTTCGTCAATTATACGGAGCCAAATCATGGAAACCCTTATCAAGTCACTCATTGCCGTCGGCATTTTTGCCTCATTCAGCCTGAACGCCGTGGCCGCTGACGCGCCCCCCCGCAGCAATGCCCTCTAAGCAGAAACGCATAAAAACCATGACACCCGAGCAACGCGCGACCATGCGCAATAATATGCAGGAACACGGGAAGAACATGCCGCCGGAAGAACGTGCCGACCGTCGCCGCGAAATGCACGAACACTTTGAAAAAATGTCGCCGGAAGAACGTAAACAATTCAGACAAGACCTGCACAAAATGGGCGGGATGCCACCACCCGACGCAGCTGAAAAATAGCCCCTCGGTCGCAAGGCAGGATGCAGTTTTTGCTGCGTCCTGCCATCCATGCTGACTCTTCTATTATTCCTCTCTCACCTTGAACCACGCCGCATACAGCGCGGGCAGGAACAGACAGGTGAGCAGCGTAGCGACCACCAGTCCGCCCATGATGGTGACGGCCATCGGCCCCCAGAACACCTGACGGGTGAGCGGAATCATCGCCAGTATCGCCGCCGCTGCGGTCAGCGTGATGGGGCGGAAGCGCCGCACGGTAGAACTGATGATGGCTTCCCAGCGGGTTTTTCCGGCTTCCTCGTCCTGGCGGATTTGGTCCACCAGAATCACCGAATTGCGCATGATCATCCCCGCCAGCGCGATGAAGCCCAGGTTGGCGACGAAGCCGAACGGCACGTGAAATAGCAAAAGCGAGGCGGTCACGCCTATCAGTCCGAGCGGCGCGGTCAGCAGCACGATGACGGTGCGGCTGATGCTTTGCAACTGCATCATCAGCAGGGTAATCACGCCGACCAGCATCAGCGGCATCACCGCCTTGATCGCCGTCTCGCCCTTGGCCGCTTCCTCGACACTGCCGCCCATCTCGACGTGATACCCGGCGGGCAGCCTGGCGCGCAGCGTTTCCAGTTGTGTGTTCAACTGACCGGATACGGTGGCGGGCTGGGTCTTGTCACGCATGTCGGCCAGCACCGTCAGCGTCGGCACGCGGTTGCGCCGCCAGATCACGCCTTCTTCCAGCGTCGGCACTAATTTTGCCACCTGCGCCAGCGGGACATGTGCGCCGTTCGCCAGGGCAATATCCAAGTCGGGCAAACGATCCAGTCCGGCCGCTTCGCCGTCTGACGTTTTTTGCCCTCTAAACACGATGTCTATCAACTGGTCGCCCTCGCGGTATTGGGTGAGCGCGATGCCGTTGAGCCAGCCCTGCAAAGCCTGTGCGACCTCGCGGCTGCTTGTCCCCAGCGCGCGCGCCTTGTCCTGATCCACCTCGACGCGCACGCTTTTTACCTTTTCGTTCCAGTCGTAGCTGACATCCTGCAAATGCGGGTTGGCGCGCATCAGTGCGGAAACCTGTTCGGCGATGCCGCGCACCTGCTCGACATCCGCGCCGCTGACGCGAAATTGCACCGGATAGCCGACCGGCGGGCCGTTTTCCAGCCGCGATACATGGGGATGAAGGTGGCTGTAGCCGCCCGTTGCCGAGGTGAAAATCTGCTCCAGCCGGTGTTTCAAGTCCTCACGCGCGGCAAAGTCACGCGTCATGATCACGCACTGGCCAAAATTGTCGCTGAACAATTTAACGTCCAGCGACAAAAAGAAACGCGGCGTACCGTTGCCGATGTAACAAGTAAAGCTACTCACGTTGGCATCCTTGGCCAGCAGTTGCTCGACCCGTTTGACTTCGTGTTCGGTGGCCACAAGCGATGCGCCCTGCGGCAACCATAAATCCACCAGCAATTCCAGTCGGCTGGAAGATGGGAAAAACTGCTTCTGCACCCCCTTGTTGAACGCCACGATGGACAGCACAAACAGCAGCACCGTGGCGATAATTACCTTCCAGCGGTGGCGCAAACACCCGGTCACCGTCGCCCTGAAACGGCGATAGAACGGCGTGTTGTAAATATCTTCACCGTGTTTTTGTGCCAGTGAGACGAGTTTGGCGGGATCGAGCAATTTGTAGCCCAGATACGGCGTAAACACCACCGCCACCAGCCAGGATACGCCCAGCGCGATGGAAACCACGGCGAAAATCGAAAAAGTGTATTCGCTGGCGGCGGACTTGGAAAAGCCCACTGGGGTAAAGGCGGCGGCGGTCACGAGGGTGCCGGTGAGCATCGGGAAAGCGGTCGAGGTATAGGCAAACGTCGCCGCCTTGAAGCGATCCCAGCCCTGTTCCATTTTGACCACCATCATCTCCACCGCGATGATGGCATCATCCACCAGCAGCCCCAGGGCGATCACCAGCGCGCCCAGCGAAATGCGCTGCAAGTCTATGCCAAAAATCTTCATCACAAAGAAGGTAATCGCCAGCACCAGCGGAATGGACAAGGCCACCACCGTGCCGGTACGCCAGCCGAGACTCAGAAAAGACACCGCCAGCACGATCATGATTGCCTCAAACAGCGAAGTCTGGAACAGTGTCACCGACTGTTTGACCACTTCCGGCTGGTCGGCTACCACATGCACGTCCACGCCGACGGGCAGATTCGCCGCGATGGTTTTCATCGCGGCATCGAGATTTTCGCCCAGATGGATGACGTTGCCGCCCTTGTCCATGACCACGCCAAACCCGATGGCGGGTTGTCCGCCAACGCGCATCCTGGGGCTGGGCGGGTCGCTCAGGCCGCGCGTCACCCGGACGATGTCGCCCAACCGCAGGTGCTTGCCGTTCACCCATAAATCGGTATCGCGTATCCGTTCGACGCTGTCGAAGCTACCCGTCACGCGCAGCCACACGCGGTCGCTGGCGGTCTCGACAAAACCGCCCGGCATCACCACGTTTTGCTGTTGCAGTGCCAAACCGATCTGCGCGGGTGTGATGCCCAAACTGGCCAGACGCACGGGTGAGGCTTCCAGATAAATTTTTTCGTCCTGCACGCCGATCAGTTCGACGCTTTTCACGTCCGGCACGCGCTTCAGATCAATGGCAATCTGATCCGCATAACGGCGCAAAGCGGCCAGATCGAAGCCATCGCCGGTCAGCGCGAAAATATGGATCTGCACATCGCCGAATTCCTCGTTGGGGAAAGGCCCCTGCACACCGGACGGCAAGGTATGGCGGATGTCATCCAGTTTCTTGCGCACCTGCCGCCACGCTTCCGGCACTTCCGTCTTGGGGGTGTAATCCTTGAGTACCACAAAAATCATGGATTCGCCGGGTTTGGAAGCCGAACGCAGCGTCTCTACCCAGGGCGTACCCTGCAATTTCTTTTCCAGCCGCTCGGTCAGCTCATGTTCCACCTCTTGTGCGTCAGCCCCCGGCCAAAGCGTGCGCACTGCCATCACCTTGAAAGTGAAATCCGGGTCTTCCGCGCGTCCCAGACTGAAATAGGAAAGCACCCCGGCGACCGTCAGCACGAGCATCAGATACAGCACCATCTGCTGGTGCGTCAGCGCCCAGGCAGATAAATTCGGGCCTTTCATCGCGCACCACCGCCATTTGTAACCGATTCAATAATAAGGATTTTTTCACCTTCCGACAAACGGTGCACCCCGGCGCTGACGATGCGCTCGCCCGGATGCAAGCCGCCGGTGATGACCGCCCCGGCATCCCGGTAGGCGGCAACCTGGACCTGCCGCAAACTCACGCTTTGATCAGCCGCCACCACCCATACCGCCGTTTGCTTGCCCTGCTGGTAAACAGCGGAAAGCGGGATCAACCATTCCGCCGTTTTCGCCTGTAAACCGGGTTTCATGCCGGGGTTCATGAAGCGCACCCGTGCGCTCATGCCCAGGGCGACTTGTCCGGGTTTAGCGGCGAAGGCCACGCGCGCCGGGTAGGTGCGGCTGAGCGGATCGTTAATGGGTGCCAGTTCGCGCAAATAGCCCGGCAAGGCCGCACCGTCGCCCGCCAGCACCACCACTTCCGCCTTGTCGCCCACTTTGTGTTGCGCAAATTGCGCTTCCGGCAGCGCAATTTCTGCCTCGAGTTCGCCGGTTTGCGCCAGCCGCAGCACCGTTTGTCCGGCGACGACCACTTGTCCTGCTTCCGCCAGCACGGCGGCAACCACCCCATCGCGGTCGGCGCGCAAGGTCGTGTAATCCGACTGGTTGCGCGTCAAACCGGCTTGTGCCGCCGCCGCCTTAAACGCGGTTTCCTTTGCATCCAGCGCAGACTGGCTGACAAAACCCTGGTGATGCAATTCGCGGAAGCGTTTCACCTCCGCCTCCGCCTGTTGAAATTGCGCCTCTGCCGCATTCGCCTGCAAGCCCGCATCGGCGGCATCCAGCCGTGCCAGCGCTTGCCCGGCTTTCACCCGTGCGCCCGCATCCACCCACCGTGCGACGATCTTGCCAGCGACTCGAAAACTCAGATTGGTTTCATGGCGGGCACGTATCTCGCCGCTGTAAACCGGACTGCTGGCCAATGCCTGCCCGCCCACCAACTGCGTCAGCGCGGGGCGTGCCTCTCTGGCAGGCATAGCGGCCTCCTTGTTACAAGCAGAAAGCAGGACAAGCAGCGCGATACAGGACAGGAGAGGTTTCATTGCAAATAAGGATTTCTTGAGAAGGCCTGCAATGTAGTTTTCAAACGGCTGTTTGTCAAACTGACCAGAGGAACAGACGGGAGTGGCGAAACGGCATGATTATGTGCGGAAAAAAGCCGACACTTGATGCTGTCGGCTTTTCTGTTTAAGTGACAAGAAATTAGGGAAGCACTGATTTATTCGTCATTCCGGCGCAAGCCGGAATCCAGCGCATTGATTAAACAAGGTTTTTGCCTTTTCAAAAACGACAAAATCGAATAAATCAGCCTCTTCTTAGAACTTGTAAACAGCACCAATGCTCACAACGTTGGCGTTAGCGTTGGTTTTAACACCCATCGCGGTGCTGGTGGCAACGGCGTAACGATCCCAAACCAAGCGCAGGCCGAGGTTCTGGTTAACGTTGTACTGTGCGCCCAGACCATAGGTCACGCCCGTGCGTGTCGCGCCAAAGTTGCTGGCGGTAAGACCCGCAGTCTTGGTCTTGGCACTGGCAACGCCCAGTTTACCCAACAATTCAAAGCTGTCGGACAAGGGCAGGATACCCACTGCAACCAGGCTCAAAGCGTCGGCTTTAGTGGTGTTGCCAGCCACGTCCGTCGCCTTGCCAAGACCAGTGAACTGAGCTTCAACAGCCAGGTTTTTGTTGTACTGATAACCCGCCAGGCCACCGTAGATAAATTCGGATTTCTTGCTTAGCGCAGCAGCGGAAGGCGAAACGCCTGGCTTGCCGTTACCCAGCGTAACCCCCGCGTAGAAACCTTCATCGGCAGCAAAAGCGGGTGCCGCAACGACAGCGGACAACAGCACAACAGCAGCAATTTTCTTCATGTTCAATCCTCAAAATGATGTTTATCAAAGTTACAGCGGGCGATATGAACAGACGATGCAAAATAAGTTCAACTTGTTCATCAATTAACCGACTGAACCTTTTTCTTTGTACGCTGACCAAGACCGCAACATGCAGCAAGGAAAAAGCCGAAACGGATAGTAGAATGCACACCGTTTCACTCTTGAAGCACAACTCACTTTCTCTTATCAGCACCTTATGAACAGAAGAACGCTGCCCGAATCCGTCGTCGGCATGAACCGCACATTCACCGTGCATTTTTCAGAACCCAAAGCGGATGACAGAGCCGAAATCGAGCAATTTATCCGTACTGTTTTCTTTCAG
>Ga0210026_1002865_pt1 | contig 13997 bp, 12 predicted proteins | sample CryGeymeta201509_FD_183977 | JGI IMG/M metagenome (GOLD analysis project Ga0210026, IMG submission 183977) | Groundwater microbial communities from Crystal Geyser aquifers in Utah, USA - Crystal Geyser metaG 2015-09 (SPAdes) (version 2) | ecosystem: Environmental > Aquatic > Deep subsurface >... | reverse complement strand
CGGCTATTGCCCCAGTGGCCCCAACCAGCCAACCTGCTGCTGCCATGGCTTCATAGTTCGTGCGCCAGGGCATCTCGTATGCGTTTTCTTTCATTCATGCTCCGCAAATAACCGTTTGCAATCCGCTTAATTTCAAATGGATTAACGTTTAGCATGAGCGGTAAACAGAACCGTTTCCCCCTCATCAAACTGGCATTCTTCACTGGCCGAGATCCCCCGAAGCAGTTGTCCGGCTGGAATACCATGCTCATTGGCGACTTGGCGTAAGGTTTTAATCGTGACGCGAATACCATCGGCACGATGATCCACGTCTGGGTAATCGCCATCGGTCAGTAAGATGGGCAAATCTTTCACAAAATTAACCATCTGTTGCCGCTGTGCGTGTTTGGGGTCTGTACTTGAGTTCGCATTCGGCGCAATCGGCTTTTGCTTACGCTCCGCTCTTGTGGCGGGCTCTTTTGCTTGGGCATTGGTTGTCTTAGTTCGACTCGGACGCTGTGAAGCCTCTTTGTTCTGAATTGCTGACACTGATTCTGCGTCTTGATTGGATAGATCTATCAGTGCAGTAAGCCCTTTAGAAATCGATACCTTCAGCAGTAACCCTTGCTCCTGAACGCCATCATTCGTAGTCACAGTTCTGGCCTTACGTGTCGGGTTTGCAGGATCTAGTTCAAGCCAGTCTAATCGACTGAGTTCAGCAAGCAGTTTTCGAGGAGCACACCAAGGCCTTACGGCATCGGGATAGCGGATCAGTATATGTTCACCAACCATAACCAACGCACTGCTGGCCTCTGGGAGCCACGCCAAAGATTCAGGGAGATTCAATGCCTCTGCATCGTGCTGGTTTAGGTTATTTGAGATAGCGCCATCATATGAATTGTTAGGCTTTTCGCATTCATCACCTAGAGCATTTTCAGTTGCCTGGGGGTTATTAACATCACTAGCAAGACAAAGTTCATCATCTTGTTCGGACGAGTTTGACGATGGTGACTCATCCGATTTTCTATGTTCGATTGATGATGACTCTTCAGGCAAGTCTGAATGCTCACTAGAGCGACTCTGAGGCTCTGCTTGTATTTGTTGTGTTGCTTCCCACTCAGGTTTACTAAACAGCGTCACACCACTTGGTACATTCGAGCTGAACAATAAATCAGCCTCAGATATATGCAGCATGGGTAACCAGATTGGCTTGTCATCTTTGATCAGCACTTCAGGGGCAAGGCTTTCATATCGCTCATTTGAGGCGGATTTCGTGGCCAATCCTCGCTCAATGAGGATGTCCGCAAGGGTTTCGGGATCTCTTGGAATGCCGGGTATCTTGTCTTTGGCCAACAGCTCAATGATGTCCTTAGCCGCGCTTTTCCAAACCAGGTAAAGATTGGTTGATTGATTCGATTTTCGTAACCAGACTCTGGCGTCTCGCTGATTGACAAGCCACTGCGAACCGGCAAGTAATCGCCTCATGGCATTAAGTAGATAGCGTTCGACTGGGACACCAAGGGCATTGTCGTCAACGGAAATTCGTTGAGCTTTCAGGTCTCGCTGGACACTGGTTTGGTCAGCTTCAATGACCAGTTTAGACAGGACATGCTCGGGATCGGTATTGCCAATCGCTTCCAGCATGGCTTGCAAAATCTCAGGGCCCGGCTGGGTTAACCAGGCGAGCAACTCAGGTGTCATCACCCGGTTTAACACCAGAATTGAAAATTGCTCGTGCCGCTTGCACCGTCCGTCGCGCCAGCGAATGAAATAGCGTTCAATGCTGTTGTTACTGGTCCACTGGGATAAGGTTTCTAAAAAAGGGTTCCACTGATAGCGACCATCTTCATCCGTGATGGACAAGTCTGAAACGGGCTTACCAATATCATGGAACAAACCGCCAAGAGCAGCCGCAACACGCCACCTTGGCTCTAGCTCTTTTTTCTCAACCGCCGTGCCACTGGCAACAAAGATGATCCCTTCCGCTGCTTGTGCCGCCCAGAAAGCAACTTCCAACGAATGACGTAATAAACCACCCGCACCACTGTGATGATGATGCTCAGAAGCTGGCAACAAATGAACATAAGCAGCCAGATGATCAATGCAGGGCTGGATTAGCCTTTGAAACTCACGCTGATTAAAGCCAAGTACCTGGCGCAGTTTGGCAATCAGCTCGTCTTGTGTGGACTGCAAATCTTCAGATGACGCAGCTGGCAACCCCTTCAGAAATGGCGGATAGCGTGGAATGTCTGCATCCAGTTGCGATGACAGTTCTGGTAGTGCTTTGGTTTGAAAAAATAGGTTTTTGAACATAGTGAACCTCCGACACGATAGTGTGAAGGTTCAATCTGGTGTTGCTGGCTAATTAGATTCAAAGTTTTGAAATCTATTTGTGAAACCAACACGTTTTACGTTGCAGCAGCCATTTTGCTTTACTCGCCTAATACCTGCCAATACCCGCCCTTTTTGGGGCCATGGAAAGCAAGTTTGTTTTGTTGTTTCAACGTAGCCACAGCACGTTCAATGGTACTTGGCGATTTGCCTAAATGAGCGGCGATCTCAACTAAGGTAAGGTTTGGCTGTTTAGTCAACAGCATTAAAATCAGTTCTGGGGTTTTTACCCGCGTTTTTACCTGCTTTTCTACCCGCACTTTCTCGGATTCTACAGCCAGTTCTGTTTCCGTCGTGTTTTGTACTTCGTGTAGGGTTTTGGCGATAATGCCCAGCATGAACTCAATAAAAGGAGCACAGTCAGTTTTTGCTGTGCTGGTTCGAATAGCTTGGTAATACTCGGCTTGGTGTTGATGAATTAAACTTTCTACGGGAATGTCCATAAAGGCTGGTTGCCACTGGCTGAGTATCAGCGTTTGCCACAAGCGCCCCATGCGGCCATTGCCATCCGCAAAAGGGTGAATAAACTCAAATTCATAATGAAAGACACAACTACTAATAAGCGCGGGTAAGTCTGTTTGTTTAAGCCAAGCAAATAAGTCTTTCATTAACCGTGGCACTTGATCAGCGCCCGGTGCCATATGCACAACCTTATCGCCCGACATGACACCTACACCACCTTGTCGATATTGCCCCGCACCTGTCAATAACCCTGCCATAAGAACTTGATGGGCATGCAATAAATCTTGCTCACTGCTATATTGCCATTTTGCTAGAAACTCATACGCTTTAAGGGCATTTTGTACTTCAAGCACCTCTTTGGGCGGCGCAATAATGCGCTTACCGTCCAAAATGGCCGTAATTTGCGCTTCGCTTAAAGTATTGCCCTCAATCGCCAACGAGCCTTGTACCGTGCGGATCCGATTGGCGCGCCGAAGCCTGAGCGCTTGTGTTTGCTCGATGCGCGCACTCAAGCGGCCAATGTTTTCACTGATCTCAGCAACCTGCTTAAGTATGGTTGGGGTGATACTAAAAGGTGGATTGTAGGGCATTAGTACACCTCAATAACATCGTCATAAACTTCAGCAAAGTCTCTAGAACCACAAAGGTTATTCAGGGCGATCATGAAAGTCTGCATTAGCTGGTCAAACGTCACCATAGTTTTTAATCCTTGTTTCCAATCATTCTTTTATATCTGCCCACCCACACCTTTGAATTTTTCAACAAAAGCGGCGATTTTTTGGAAAACTGTTTGCTTCTGGGTTCGGTACTGTGGATTCAATGGGCTAAGTTTGGGCAGCGCCTCATTCAGCGCAGTGCCATTTTCAGAGGCGTACTCACGTTTGAGTGATGACGCAATATAACGTTTGGCAGCATCGATATTGAGCTTTTCAGAGGCAATGATGGCATCGGCTTCGCGCTTCTGCTCCGCCTGGGCGAATTTGAAGAAAGCGTCGATAATGCTGGCTTTGTCATTGATCTCATCTAGGTTTGTCTGGTTAATAAAATCAACCACCAAGCTCTCTTTCGCTCTATTGCCAAGGCTACCGCGGATCATACGACGAACTTCTTCAATCAAGCCTTCTTTGCTCTTGTTCTTCTTATTGTGATCAAAAATCAGTTCAAGAATGTAATCGAGGTTTATTTCTTGCGATTTGAGCAAATCAATTTCAAAGACCACATCGTCCCAGTCTACCGTTGACTTATCTTTGTCCTGACCTTCTTTATCGCGTCGCAACCAGTCGCGGGTATCGTTGTAGGTAGAGCGATAATCTTGAATAGCGCGCTCGCTTGGCATATCGATGGTTTGCATTGCCTCGATGTCTGCATCGTCCAGATAGTACTTTGACTTGAACGCTTCAACAGCTTGTTCATCACTGGTATCTAGGCTTTGCAGTGCTTTCAAGCCAGCAAACTCATCGTAGTTTTGTAAAATATTTTCTGCTTTGAGGTATTCACCAAATAGCTTGGCAAATTCTTTTTTATCTTGTTCTTTTTCAATGTTTTCTGGGTTCGGAAAGCGTTCTTGCAGCTCTTTGACGATATCGACAAAACCTCGACGCGCTTGGCCAGTAGCAATATCGTTAAAGCCTTCCATGTATTCTTTGTAGCTCTTTTCCAACACCACGTTTTTGGTGTTTTTGTCACCAAACAAGGTAATGGCATCAATGGTTGCCTGTTCCAAGTCCCGGAAGGTAACAATATTGCCAAAGGTCTTGGTCGCATCATAAATGCGGTTAGTGCGAGAAAATGCCTGCATCAAGCCGTGATAGCGCAAATTCTTATCAACAAACAAGGTATTAAGCGTAGGCGCATCAAAGCCTGTTAAAAACATACCAACCACGATAAGCAGATCTATTTCTTGATTCTTCACGCGCTGGGCAAGGTCACGGTAGTAGTTCTGAAAGCCATTACTGTCCACGCCATAGTTAGCTTTAAACATGGCGTTGTAATCAGTGATCGCGGCGCTCAAAAACTCTTTCGCACTGCTGTTCATGGCACTGACTTCAAAGCTCTCATCTAAAATATCACCAATGGCGTCCTGCTCTTCATTGGCTGCAAATGAGAAGATAGTCGCAATGCGCAGAGGCTTACTTGTGGGTCTATTCTCAGCCTCGGCCTGCAATGTTTTGAAGGTTTCATAATATGCTTTCGCTGCATCAACACTACTGACCGCAAACATGGCGTTAAACCCTTTGGCGCCAGAATAGGCTCGATGCGTTTTCTGGTTAAAATGGCTCAGAATATACTGCGAGATTTCACGAATGCGCATTGGATGTAAGAACGCTTTTTTATTCTCGGCGGCACTGAGCTTCTTTTCATCCTGCTCAGTCTCAATGCTCTTAAATTGCAGACGAACATCGTTATAGTCTACTTTGAACTTGAGTACTTTTTCATCACGAATGGCATCAGTGATCACATACGTGTGTAACTGCTGGCCAAACACGTCGCCCGTGGTTTCAGCACCCAAAGCGTTTTCAGGGAAAATTGGCGTACCGGTAAAGCCAAACTGGTAGTACTTTTTGAATTTCTTCTTCAGGTTTTTCTGCGCTTCACCAAACTGGCTGCGATGACACTCATCAAAAATAAAGACAACCTGCTTGTTGTAAATAGCTAAATCGCTTTCACTTTTGATTAAGTTATTGAGCTTTTGGATTGTGGTGACGACAATCTTGTTATCGTCTTTGTCCAGGTTACTCTTAAGCCCTGCCGTACTGTCTGAACCGTTCACACTATCAGGCGAGAACCGCTGATACTCTTTCATCGTCTGATAGTCGAGGTCTTTTCTGTCCACCACAAAAAAGACTTTATCGATACAGTCTAAATCGGTGGCCAAACGTGCCGCTTTAAAGCTGGTGAGTGTTTTGCCTGAACCGGTAGTGTGCCAAATGTAGCCACCGCTCTCCTGATTTTGATTACTAGGAGAGCTCCAGTTTTTAGCGTTAAACGCGCTCTTAATCTTCCATAAAATGCGCTCTGTAGCGGCAATCTGGTAGGGGCGCATTACCAGCAAGGTATTGCTGACGTCAAACACCGAGTAACGCAAGATCACTTCAAGCAAGGTCTCTTTCTGGAAAAAGGTGGCGGTAAAGTCTTTTAAATCTTTGATCAGCGTATTGTCTGACTTCGCCCAGTTCATCGTAAAATCAAAGCTGTTTTTGTCGCGCTTGGTGGTATTGGCAAAATAGCGCGTGTCGGTGCCATTCGAGATCACAAACAGCTGCAAGAACTTGTACAAGGAGTTCTCAGCATTAAAGCTTTCTTTGCTGTAGCGATGTATTTGGTTAAACGCCTCACGGATCGCCACACCACGCTTTTTCAGTTCAATTTGCACCAAAGGCAAACCATTGACCAAAATCGTCACATCGTAACGGTTGGCATGGCTGCCCGTTTGCTCAAACTGCTTAATGACCTGCACTTTGTTACGAGCAATGGTTTTCTTGTCGAATAGGTAGATGTTTTCGATATGGCCATCATCAAAGACAAAATCGAAGATATAGTCACTGTGCACCTTGCGAGTTTTATCAAGAATATTATCGCTTGGTGTGTTCAGGTATTGCTCACCAAAGCGAGTCCACTCCGCATCGGTAAACTCAACTTTATTGAGGGCTTGTAGCTGCTTGCGCACATTCGCCAGCATGGCGTCTGGTGTCGTCAGAGCAGGTAAATATTCATAGCCCTGGTTGCTTAGATCCTGAATCAACTCACGCTCTAAATCACCTTCGCTTTGGTAGCCCTCAGCAATTTGGTCTTGCCGTGAATATTTATCTAAAACAATAAAGTTATTCGACTCTGCAACCGTTTTATACGTGGTCATTCATCTACATCCTTTTTTGTTAGCCGTGGTGTGTTTCAAAATGGAACCAGCCACAGCATCGCATTATTCTGTGACTTGCCAATGGCCGGTTTTATCTGAGCCTATTCGGGTTAATCGACCTTCTTTTTGCAGCTTACTCATGGCGCGGCCTATGGTTCTAACGTCTTTATTCAAGGTATCGGCAAGCTGTTGTCGGGTCAGCTCGGGTGTGCTACTCAGCAATGCTAAAATAGCCTCAGGCGTTTTAAGACCCGTTAAATTCAGAAGAGCATTTACAGGGGCGTTTTTGCCTTCATTTAGAGGGGCGTTTACAGAGGCATTCAACTGGCTGGCGTTTAACTCACCGACCTGTTGGCTGATTTGCGCCACCAAGTTGAGAATCTCGGTGGTGATGGTAAACGGCGGTTGATAGGCCATTACTCGGTATCCTTGTTGCCGCTTCGGCCTAATAACTTTTTAACTTCACGGTCAAAGTCAGATTCATACAATCTGTCTTGTACAATTCGATATTTTTCAAACTCGCTTTCAGCGTGCGCTTTTGCAATGGCCGCTGTCACTTTGCCCGCATCTTGCAGCACTTCGCGGTCAGTGGCTTCGATAAAGCGATTAAGTCTTAGCTCCCAATCCGCCATTGTCATTGGGATTTGCCGCAGTGCCATGTCTTCAGCCAAGTCAAGATAGGCGTTTACCAGCCTTTGCAGTTGTGCCAATTCATTATCCGTTAAATAATTCTTGGCAATGCCGACGTCATATTTCTGAATTTTACCTTGAGGGCCGGCTTTCCACGAAGTGAGCCCCATATTGTCTTTTGCTGCATCGGCGCGATGATAAACAACCTCAGCCGCGGTTTGACCGTGAATCGCCCAATGCAATTTATTTTGCACCGTGGCAAAAAAACGCTTGGTTACTTGCCCGGTCACATCATAATCGATTGAGGTTGCGTAAATATCGGTGATTTTTTGATGAAATTTACGCTCACTCAAGCGAATTTCACGAATGCGTGCTAATTGCTCTTCAAAATACTTTTTACCTAATATCGTGCCATCATTTTTTAGACGTTCATCGTCCATGGCAAAACCTTTGATGGTGTATTCGTTAAGCACCTCAGTCGCCCATTTACGGAATTCCACCGCACGCTCGGAATTCACCTTATAACCAACCGCAATGGTCGCCGTCAGTTTATAGTGCTTAGTGTTGTAGTTTTTGCCATCTTTAGCAGTTATTCGAAAATCTCGAATAACTGAATTTTCGTCTAATTCACTATCGGCGAAAACCTTTTTAAGGTGATAATTAATGGTATGGGTTTCTACATCGTACAATACACCCATCATTTTCTGGCTTAGCCAAATATCTTCATCAGCATAAATTGCTTCAACGCCGCCTTCACCGGTCGCAGCGATAAAAGTGAGGTATTCAGCAGCAGATGAGCGAATGGTGGCGGGATATTTTTTACTTGATTTACTCATTAAGCTGCCTCATCTGAAGGAGATTTCGGAAAGCTCAACAACAGGTCACGATAATACTCGTATTGCTTTTGACGTAACTCAATTTCGCGGGGTAGACCTTCTTTAATAGAACAGGTCAAGGAATCAAATTTATCTAAGATAGCCACAATGCGTTCTTTTTCTTTAGGGGCTGGATTTGGAATATTTATACTTTCCAAGTTCTTCTTATTCAACTTAGGTTGGGCTGCTCCAGAAATGTAAGGAGTTAAGTCGATACTATTCAGATAGTATTCTACGTACTTTCTCTCCGCGTAAGTTTCAAATTTAAGCACGTGAGCATGATTATTTACCCATGTTTTACCACTAATACTAAATGCTATAGGCGTATTACGGGCTAATAAATTTGCGCCATCCTCAGAGACTAATAAGTAATCACCGTCAAATATGTAATCCTTGACATAATCAACGATACCAGATGCACCGTAGTATGGAATTTCGCCAGCTTCTCTTAGACCACTAGTTATAGGCTTACGCTTTGAGTCCAGATTTTCTGCAAGGTCACCTAACGTCTTCCACTCAACTTCATCTTCTTCAAAACTTAACAACTGGTCGCGGTAGTAGTTGTATTGTTTTTTACGCATGTTAAGCTCGGCGGTCAGCTCGGCGGTCATGGCGGTAAATGCGTCCAGAATGCGTACAATTTCAGCTTGTATTGCCAGCGATTTTTCTGGGTTGTTTGGGCATGGGATGGGGAAAGGAAATTTTTTAAACCCATCCATATCAACAGATGCAAAGCTAGACATGGTTGTATTTTTTTTACACCAATCCGCCAAAATAAAGCAGTAGTAGAAAATAAACTTGTTGTTAAATGTGTCTTTATAGTCAGGCTTCAAACTTAAATTAGTAAATCTCTGATTTGCTAAAAATGGAACACGAATCAAAGCGTGCTCTCCAATAGTTGCTGATGTGGCAATTATTATTGAATTTTCAGGAAATAGCTTTCCACCTTTGATTGCACTCTCTGAGACTTTTTGTAGCGAACCATCAAGGATTTGGCCATTTTCTCGGATGTCGTCCATTCTAAACCATGGAACAGTTCCATTTTCCCAGAATTCTTTTTTTGATTTTGATGGTGTATATCCATTTTTAAGCTGAAAAACATCAGCTAACTTTTTCCACTCAACCTCAACCCCATCCAGTAGCTTTTCTAAATAGCTTAAATTACTCATGCCTCAAGCTCCCCACCATCAATTTCCGCCGCTTCCATTTCCAAAATAATGGCGTCAATATCACTGCGCAGCACATCAATGTTCATGTCTAACACCTTGCTCATTTTACGTCTCCCTGCAATTCGCGCTCTATCTGCTCAATACTGGGCAAGTTACTCTCCAGTACTTCGGGCAGGGCGCGGGTCAGTTCGTAGCTGGAGATACCGATGGGTTTATCGACGCCGCGCAAGGCATATTCGGCCAGCACGCGGTTGGGTTGCTGGCACAGGATCAGGCCGATGGTGGGCTGATCGGATTCATGGCGGAGTTGGTCATCCACGACGTTGCAGTAAAAGTTGATTTTTCCCGCGTATTCGGGTCTAAAGTCGCCTCGTTTAAGCTCGATCACCACATAACAACGTAGTTTGAGGTGATAAAACAACAAATCGATGTAAAAGTCTTGGTCGCCAATGTCCAAGTGGTATTGCCGTCCGACGAAAGCAAAGCCTTGGCCAAGCTCCAGCAAGAATTTTTCCAGATGGGCGACTAGGCCAGTTTCCAGTTCACGTTCGTGAAAATTTGATTCTAGCGTCAAAAAGTCAAACAGATACGGGTCTTTTAGCGTTTGCTGCACCAAGTCGGAGCCGGGAGCAGGCAGACGGCTGGCAAAATTGCTGATGGCCTTACCTTGTCGATGGTGTGCGGCCGTTTCAATCTGCATCACAAGGATGTTGCGACTCCAGCCATTTTTCACAGCGGCGTGCATGTACCAGCGGCGCGTCGGCAAATCTTTAACCTTAGCCATCAGTTCGGCGTGATGCCCCCAAGGCACAGCCTGTAGCAGTTCAGCCGGGAAAAGTGCCGCAGCTTGTGGCACTTCTGAGCTGACATCCGTTTGTGCCATGACTTGTGGCATAAAGTTCAGCAGTGGATATTCGCGGTAGAAAGCCAGCATGCGTTTGATATTGCGTTCAGAAAATCCTTTCTCTTCGGGCAACGCATTGTGCAAGTCGCGTGCAAGGCGTGGAATTACACCGGCTCCCCAGCCTTCCTGCTGCTGGCGACTGTTGATTAACTCGCCTATTTCCCAATATAGGCGGATCAACTCGGCATTGACCGCCAGCACGGCACGCGTCTGAGCGTGGCGAACACGCTGCTTGATGTCGGTTAGCAACCCGACATAGCCGCAGGGTAAAGCCTGAGCCTTGTTACTCATCCTTCAAGCTCCCCACCCTCAATTTCCGCGCCTTCTATTTCCGCCACAATGGCATCAATATCACTGCGAAGCGCATCAATTTTAGCGACAGTGGTTTTAAGCTCGGCATTTAGCTCAGTAATGTTGGTGACTACGCGGTTATCTTTGGCTTCCACATAACTGCTCACCGACAGGTTGTAGTCGTTGGCGGCAACCCCATCCAAATCAACGCATTTGGCAAAGTGCTCGACGTTTTCTTTGCTGGCAAACACCTTGATGATTTGCTCAATATGCTCGTTGCTTAGGGTGTTGTTATTAGTTTCTTTTTTAAACAGGCCACTGGCATCGATAAACTGGGTGGTGGTATCTAGCTTGTGTTTAGACAGCACCAAAATATTCACGGCAATGGTGGTGCCAAAAAACAAGTTAGGTGCCAGTGAAATCACGGTTTCAACATAGTTGTTATCTACTAGGTACTGGCGAATTTTTTGCTCCGCACCACCACGGTAAAAAATACCCGGGAAGCAAACAATCGCCGCACGGCCTTTGCTTGATAAGTAATTCAGCGCATGCAGCACAAAAGCAAAGTCGGCTTTGGATTTTGGTGCCAGTACACCCGCAGGCGCAAAGCGGTCATCGTTGATTAAGGTTGGGTCGTCGCTGCCAATCCATTTCACCGAATAAGGCGGGTTAGAGACAATGGCATCAAAGGGTTTGTCATCTAAAAAGTGTGGTTCGGTTAAGGTATCACCCAACTGAATATTAAACTTGTCGTAGTTAATGTTGTGCAAAAACATGTTCATACGCGCTAAGTTGTAGGTGGTGTGATTAAGCTCTTGCCCAAAAAAGCCCTCTTCAATGATATGGGCATCAAAGTGCTTTTTAGCTTGTAACAGCAACGAGCCTGAACCCGCCGCCGGGTCATAGATTTTATTGACACTGGTCTGGCCGTGCATGGCGAGCTGCGCGATGAGTTTTGATACGTGCTGAGGGGTGAAAAATTCGCCACCGGATTTACCCGCATTGGCGGCATAGTTTGAAATCAGGAACTCGTAAGCGTCACCGAACAAATCAATTTGGTTGTCTTCAAAATTACCGAAGGTTAAACCTGCCACGCCTTTTAATACCGCCGCTAAACGTTTGTTTTTAGCGTCTACCGTATTACCTAAGCGGTTACTGGTGGTATCAAAATCCGCAAACAAGCCTTTAATGTCTTTTTCTGAATCATAGCCATTGGCTGAGTTTTCGATTGCCGCAAAAATAGCGGCCAAATCCGTATTTAAATTGTCGTTTTTGTGCGCATTGGCCGCCACATTGCTAAACAACTGGCTAGGGTAAAGAAAATAGCCTTTGGTTTTAATGGCATCTTCTTTAGCAAACTTGATGTTTTCGTCATCATCGACCATGGCCGCATAGTTAACGCTCTCATCACCGCCGGTGATGTAAACTTCAAAGTTCTCACTGATAAAACGGTAGAACAGCGTACCCAGTACATATTGTTTAAAATCCCAACCATCCACTGAGCCACGCACATCGTTGGCAATCGCCCATATTTGGCGTTGAAGTTCGGCACGTTGTTGTAAACTTGTCATTTGTTAATTCCTGCTGTTAATTCGTTATGTATTGTTCGGTCTGCATTCCCACGCGGAGCGTGGGAACGAGGGGCGCGGAGCGTGGGAACGAGGGGTAAAGTGTGTCTGGTACCCATGCTCTGCGTGGAAACCAGTAGCATCATTCGTTAAACCCTGGAGCTAAATTCAAATTTCCGACCCCGTAGAGTGTCGGAGTATTTTTTAACCAAAGTTGGTATTCAGTGCCTTCAAGGCTGTGTGCTTTGGAACAATCCACATGCCATTGGCGTAGCAAATACCCAGCGGTTGCCGCTCTAATCTCAACCTTTAGAACGCCACCCGTCATGCCATAGTCCAGCTCTATCGCTTCGCTGTGCTCTATGCGTGGGTGCGGCACTAACTCTAACTCAACAAAGCGATTCCATTGCCGGTCTTGGGTTTCGAGCTCAGCTTCAGATAACCTTGAGTCTTCAATCACAACCGCTGCTTTAATTCGGGTCAATACAAAATCTCTGAACTCACAGTGCTTGCGGTCAAAACCACGAACATGCCAACGCAGGCCATTATCCACCAGCGTATGCGGCACGATTTCACGCGTTGTTTCACCGCTCGATAACGACACATAGGTGATACGCAAGGCTTTGCCTTTGTGGATGGCCTCGGTGACCTTTGCCACTATAGATAGGCTTGGCTTGTTAAGGTGATAAGGCGCTTCACAAGCCAGAGGTGGCTTTACCTTTCCAGTGAAGCCATCGCCGTACCCTTGGCTGATGGTTGCCAGTGTTCTCACAACGTCATAGTCGAACAGGGGTTCAAATGCTTCACCACGTTTATGCAATTTGAGCTTTTGATCATACTCAATGTTGCCTGGCGCAAGCTCTCGGTACATTGTGAAGTCTTTCGTTGCCTGTGCGGCGGCTATACTGAAGCGATCGACTAAGTCCGCTCGCACCGCTTCGCCCTTAAACAATAAGGTGAAATCAATGTGGGCAATGCGATCCCTGGTTGCTTGTGGCAACTGCGCTATCTGCGAAAGCCTATCTGGCTTTCCTTTCGCGCCTTCTTTAGCGAGTGAACTCGCTGGTACCGTTTGTTTCAGACCATCATTTGTCATGCGTCTTGTTTATCCAATTCAACCAGTTTCTTAAAACTCTGTTTATAAAGTACCGTCAGACATCACGTAATTACATTGAAAGGCATGGCATAAAGCTGCTCTTTATCCGCAATGACTAATCAATCTCTACTGGTTGAAGCTGGATAGATGGCCATAAAACACTGAATAGGCTTCAACCTAATTAATTTTATTAGGTATCATCCTATCACAAATTATTTTGTAGTGAAGACTAAGCGGCAACTTTTTGATCTGGATTGCAATTGCCGCTCAGGTATGGGCGTGAAGACCTTGTTTCGTGTCATTGGTGATAGCCGAGTTCAATGCGCTACCCGAACCAGTGGCACCACGATGTTACTGCGATGCGATACCCCTTTGTCGGACTCTATAGACATCAGGGCTCGTTGCTCACTCTCCCGAATGCGCCTGGCAACTTCTGCCTGGGCTGGTAGCAATGGCAGCATCCCTTCAGCAATCGCGTCCGTTGCAGACTCTTGGCCACAGGACATCAAGTGCTTCCATGGATCTTTAAGAAAGCGCTCGAACGTGATGCCAAATTCAATGATGCGGGCAGAGACGAAGATTTCGCCCCAGTATTCAATGTAGGTGTCTTGGTACATGGAAAGATTCCTCTTGTTGATTATATACCCTGCCTACTTGCAGCCGCAGCGGTGTTACCTGCATTCGCTCACCCCAATCACATAGAAGATCTATGCTCATGGGGACTCGCTCACTTGCCGCCTAGCTGCAACACCAAGTAGTTTGGGTATAACGTAAGT
>Ga0210026_1002768_pt1 | contig 14410 bp, 11 predicted proteins | sample CryGeymeta201509_FD_183977 | JGI IMG/M metagenome (GOLD analysis project Ga0210026, IMG submission 183977) | Groundwater microbial communities from Crystal Geyser aquifers in Utah, USA - Crystal Geyser metaG 2015-09 (SPAdes) (version 2) | ecosystem: Environmental > Aquatic > Deep subsurface >... | reverse complement strand
AGAAAAATGTCCGTCGGCAAATCCGCCCACGACGGACAGCGCGTTACACCGTAGCGAAAGGAAAACAGGGAAAGCGGACATTTCTACTTTGCAGGAAAGCGGACATTTCTATTTAGCGTTGACAGGAGATGGGAAAGTTCAGACCCGGATCCGGGCTGCCGGGGCTGGCTAAATAATTTACAGGCCCCAAAAGGGTTTTTTGACTTCGTCAGAACGATACATATCGGACAAGGCTGTTTTTGCTGCGCTGTGACCCTGAGTCGCCGCTTTGCGTAACCATTCGGCCGCCTGTTGCGGATTTTTGCCGAGTCCCAATCCTTGGCGTTGCAACATGCCAAGCCGATATTGCGCCTCCGCGTCACCCTCGACCGCAGCCTGCCCGAACCATTTTGCCGCCACCGGGTAATCCGGCGCAAAGGCACGGCTGTCGCTATGCATCATGCCCAGTGCGACGGCGGCCGGAATATAGCCTTGCCCGGCGGCTTGTTGGAACCAGGCCAGCGCTTCGCCGTCGTCCTGTGGCACGCCGGTGCCATTCAGGTAGCTTTGCGCCAGTCGAAACATCGCCCAGGAATTTCCTTGGGTAGCGAGATGGCGGTAAAGCGATGGCTTTTTCGGGCAGGTCGTGGTTTCGAAGCGGGCCAGTTTTTCATTGAAGCTGGCATCGATCTTTTCGGCGATGTTGCGGTGCCCGGTGCGCCACTCCCCGGACCGGTAAAAGTCCAGTTTCATTAACGCGGAATGCGCGGCATTGCACAAGGTGCGGCTGTCGCCGCGCGCTTCGGCCCGCAAGCCGGACTCGAACAGCCCGGCTGAGGATTGCAGGACTTTTTGGGCGCAAACCGATTCCCGGTAGTGGGCGATTCCGGCATCCACCGTTTCCGCCTCTTCCAAATCACAGGATGAGGCTTGGGCGGGCGAGGGCGGAAATGCCAGCAGAAGGGCGGCAAAAAACAGGGTTGTGCCTGATATAACGCGCGACACAGCGATCATCCAAAGTAGTTCATTAGCGCATAAATCCTTGCAGGAGCCGCTTCAGCGGCGAGTCATCTCCGCCAAGCTGGTTCCTGCAGGGGCGAGTTTTCCAATGGACAGTTTTGGATCATTCGACTTTGGCCTTGCTGCGCAGTTCGGAGATGGCCTTCTGGATCACTTCCTGCTGGCGGCGTTTTCCCAGATTTGGTTTGACGTCATCAAACGCCGGGACTTTCAGTTCGCGGGTGTCTTCCAGTTTAATTACGTGCCAGCCGTATTGGGTTTGCACCGGTGCGCTGATCTGGCCTTTAACCAGTTTGCCGATGGCCTCGCCGAACGGTTGCACAAAGTTGGAAGGCACGGTCCAGCCCAGATCACCGCCTTTGTCCTTGGAGCCGGGATCTTGCGATTTTTGCTTGGCTACCTTGGCGAAACTCTCTTTCTTCACCCGTTTCGCCACCGCTTTGGCTTCTTCTTCGGTTGGTACCAGAATGTGCGACACCTTGTATTCCTTGTCGCCGAGGCGCGCCTTCATGGTTTCATAATCCTGCTGCAGCAACGCCTCATCGACCGGGTGGTTCTTGAGGTAGTCCTGCACAAACGCGCCGGCCAGCACCGATTGTCGCGCTAGTTCCAGTTGTTGCGCGGTCTCCGCCTGCTTCTCCAGTCCAAGTTTGGCGGCTTCCTGGGAAATGATCTCCAGGTTAATCAGGTCTTGGTGCAGTGCCTTGCGCAGTTCGGGGCTGTCAGGCTGCCCTTGTTGTTCCGCCGCTTTGAGGCGCAGATCGATGCGGGATTGCGGAATGGCCACGCCATTCACTAGCGCGGCAGTCTTGTCCGCATCGGCGGCCTGTGCCGCAGCGCCGGCCAGCAGCAAGGAAGAAAACAGGACAACTCGGGCAATTTTCGGCATATTTTTTCCTTCGATGAAAAGTTGTTGTAAAGAGGCGGTGCGCAATATATCACAGGGTGCGGCAAGGGTTCAGCCCGGAAAGACCTGTTTGAACGGGCGCACCGCAACTTGCGCATACACCCCGGCGGCGACATAGGGATCGGCGTTTGCCCAAGCTTCCGCGGCAGCAAGCGAATCGAACTCGGCGACGATCAGGCTGCCGCTGAAACCGGCCTGTCCGGGGTCGGTCGAATCGACGGCGGGAAAGGGTCCGGCCAGCACCAGCCGGCCTGCTTCCTGCAAGGCATCGAGCCGCGCCAAGTGGGCGAGGCGTACAGACAGGCGTTTTTCCAGGCTATTGGCAACGTCCTGTCCGAAGATGGCATACAGCATGTCAGGATTCCTTCTTGTCTTCTTCCACATATTTGGACAGCAGTGCCGACTGCGCGAGGATGAACACCAGCATGATGCCGGTGGCGCCGAACAGCTTGAAATTCACCCATGCAGCGGTGCTGAAGTTGTGGGCGACATACAGGTTGAGGATGCCGAGCAGGGCGAAGAAGGCGCTCCACGACAGATTAAGGCGATGCCAGACAAAATCGGGCAGGGCCATCTTTTCCTGCAACAGGCTGCGCATCAGGTTCTTCTTCAGCACAAGGGCGGAAAACAGCAGCGCCGCGGCGAAGAACCAATACAGGATGGTCGGTTTCCACTTGATGAAAGTCTCGTCGTGCAGCAGCAGGGTGGCGCCGCCAAACACGGTGATGATGCCCAGACTCACCCACAGCATGGTATCGACCTTGCCATGCCGGTATTTCACCCAGCCAACCTGGGCGAACGTGGCGGCGATGGCGGTGGCCGTGGCGGCGAACACTCCGGCGATCTTGAACACAATGAAGAACAGGATGACGGGGAAGAGATCGAACAACAGTTTCATTTTCTATCCAGCGCGAGCGAAGTGGAATTGATGCAAAAGCGCAGCCCGGTGGGTTCCGGGCCGTCCCCGAACACATGGCCCAGATGGGCATCGCAATTGGCGCAGTTGACCGCGATGCGCCCCATGCCAAGCGGATCCTCATCGTCGTAGTCCAACGCTTCCTCATCCACAGGTTGCCAGAAACTCGGCCAGCCGGTGCCGGATTCATATTTGGTCTCGGCATCGAACAGCGGAGCGCCGCAACAGATGCAGCGATACACGCCGGCATCATGGCAATCCCAGTATTCGCCGGTAAAGGCGGGCTCGGTGCCGCACTCGCGGCAGATTTCATACTGCTCCGCTGTCAGCTCCTCGCGCCACTCGGCTTCAGTCTTGTCTTGCGGGTCGGTCACAGCACGTCGCCCGCATGATCGGCCAGACGCGAACGCTCGCCGCGTTGCAGCGTGACATGGCCGCTGTGCGCCCAGCCCTTGAAGCGGTCCACCACGTAGGTCAGGCCGGAACTGCCCTCGGTCAGGTAAGGCGTGTCGATCTGCGCGATGTTGCCCATACACACCACCTTGGTGCCGGGACCGGCGCGGGTGATCAGCGTCTTCATCTGCTTGGGTGTCAGGTTCTGCGCTTCGTCGATGATGAGGAACTTGTTGAGGAAAGTGCGACCGCGCATGAAGTTGAGCGACTTGATCTTGATGCGCGAGCGGATCAGGTCGCGCGTCGCGGCGCGGCCCCATTCGCCGCCTTCCTCGCTGGACTGGTTCAGCACGTCCAGGTTGTCGTCCAGCGCGCCCATCCAGGGCGACATCTTCTCTTCCTCGGTGCCGGGCAGGAAGCCGATGTCTTCGCCCACCGAGACGGTGACGCGGGTCATGATGATCTCGGAATAGATTTTTTGTTCCAGCACCTGCATCAGTCCGGCGGCCAGCGTGAGCAGCGTCTTGCCGGTGCCGGCCTGACCGAGTAGCGTGACGAAATCGATCTCCGGATTCATCAGCAGGTTGAGCACGAAATTCTGCTCGCGGTTGCGCGCGGTGATGCCCCAGATCGCGTTCTTGCTGTGCGCATAGTCGGTGATGGTGAGCAGGGTGGCAGTATCGTCTTTTTGTGCCGCGACTACGGCGTAAAAAGGCTTGTCTCCCCCTTCCTGAAATACGAATTCGTTCACCAGAAAATCCTTGCACAGCGGGCCGTTGATTGCATAGAAGGTCTGGTTGCCCTGCGAGCCGGACTTCATATCCCTGCTGTGCGTCTCCCAGAAATCGGCCGGCAGTTCGCGCACGCCGGCGTAAAGCAGGTCGGTGTCTTCCAGCACCTTGTCGTTGAAATAGTCCTGTGCCGACAAGCCCAGCGCGCGCGACTTGATGCGCATGTTGATGTCTTTGCTGACCAGGGTGACCTGGCGCTGGGGCTGCTCTTTGTGCAGATGCGCGACCACCGCCAGAATGGCGTTGTCGGCCTTGCCGTTGGCCAGGTTTTGCGGCAGATCATGCGTAATAAATTCGGTCTGCAAATACAGGCGGCCGGTCGCGTTCTTGTTGCCCAGCGCATTTAACGGGACACCTTTATCAATGCTGGCTTCGGATTCGCTGACCAGGTTGTCGAGGAAACGGCTGGCCTGGCGCGCGTTGCGTGCCACTTCCGACATTCCCTTTTTATTGTTATCCAGCTCTTCCAGCACGAACATCGGCAGATAGATGTCGTGTTCCTCGAAGCGGAACAGGCTGGTCGGATCATGCATCAGCACGTTGGTATCCAGCACGAACAGCTTGGTGTCTTTTTGCGCGATTGCTTTACGGGCGTTCATGGTGTCCTTTACAGAGTTTGCACAAAGGCGAGTACTTCCTGCGCGTGGCCGTCCGCCTTGAGGCCGCGCCATTCCTTGCGGAGGTTGCCTTTTTTGTCGAGCACGAAGGTGCTGCGCTCGATGCCGCGTACCGGCTTGCCATACATCATCTTCTGCTTCATCACCCCGAACAGATTGCACACTGTTTCGTCCGCATCGGAGAGCAGGGCGAAGGGCAGGGTGAACTTTGCCTTGAAATTTTCGTGCGACTTGATGCTGTCGCGCGACACCCCCACGATCTCGCATCCCGCCTGCTGAAATTCGGCATACAGATCGCGGAACTGCTGCGCCTCGGTGGTGCAACCGGGCGTGTTGTCCTTGGGATAGAAATAGATCACCAATGATTTGCTGCGGAGGGGGTAGAGCGTGAAATCGGTGCCGCCAGTGGCGGGCAGGGTGAAAGCGGCAACAGCTTGGTTTGACATTAAGGGCTCCGGTGAGGTGTCGCCATTGTTGTCAAAATCATCCGCCAAGGCAAGCATCATCGTTTCTGCGGCAGGCCGGCAGGCAAGTGCCGGGCATCACAGGCCGCTATCTGGACGTTTTGGCATAGATATTTTGGCATATTGACTTTGACCGGCATCCGTCGCACAGTCGCCACGGAATGGGTGGGGTTGTTCAAAGTAAGTTTTTGTCCATTATGCGCAATCAGTTGGCGAGGGGAATATGAATACTGAAGCCGTTAAAGTCAAAGCAAGTTGTTGTGCCGTTCCGGGTAAATTCATTGTCTCTGTATTGACCTTGGTGCTGGGGCTGCTGTCTCAGCAAGCGACGGCAGCGACGTCAAACCTGCAGTTTGAGCAATACATTTTCAATATATGCTTTGTAGTCTATGGGAATGGAGCACCTACTCAGGAAATTGCCGATATGTGCACGCTGACATCAACGGGTTTCGCCGGTTCCGGATTGACCGCCTCGGTCAATCTGGGTACAGCGAATGCCGGAAGCACCGCAGCCTCGCGCAAAAAAAAGGGCGTGCGTGAGCGGCTGGATGAACAGCAGGAAAAACCCGCTCAAGGAGCGAGTGCCGACGGCGGCGGCTGGGGGTTTCTGGTGACGCCGCAGTATGGCAAGAGCAACCGTCCGGAGACCGACCTGGAAAACGGTTATCAGTCAGATCTGGCGGGACTGGTCGTTGGTCTGGATTACCGCTTTTCGGATAGCTTTGTACTCGGCGGCGCCATCGGTTATACCCGGGACGATGCTGCATTTCTCAACAGCGCCGGCTCGCTGAACACCACCAACAATACCCTCACGATCTACAGCACATGGTTGCCCGCCGACAGTATTTCCATCGATGGTTATCTGGGTTATGGAAAAATCAGGCTTGATAGTCAGCGCAAAGTGGTTTGGGGTACGTCCATATCCGGCACAGCCCGCGGCAATACTGCCGGTCAGCAAGTGATGGGGGGGATGTCGGCCGGTTACAACGGCGCCATCGGTCGCGTGAACTTCTCGCCTTTCATTAGCCTGGACAGTATCAAGACCAGCTTCGACGGCTATAACGAGACCGGCACCACGACATTGGAACTGCATTTCAGCGAGCGCAGTTCGCTTTCAACCACCGGTGGTCTGGGTGTTCACCTGGGTACCTCGCACGGTTTCGACTGGGGAACACTGCTCCCTTCGGCACGGCTGACGGCAGTGCATGAATTCCAGAACAAGACCAGGCAGATCAGCAACGAGCTGGTCATTACCCCCGGGTTGGGATTTCTGGTTGAGACGGATTCACCCGATCGCAACTATTTGAATCTGGGTTTGGGCGTGGCGGCAGCACTCGATGGCGGCGCACAACTGTTCCTCGATTACGAGAAGCGCACGCAGGATCGTTTGCTGAGTAGCTGGGCGGTCAGCCTCGGTGCGCTGGTGGAGTTTTAAGCCAGCGCGTTCCGCGCTTCCAAGGTTTGCGCGAATGCCGATGAATGCGTCTCGTGCCTTGAGGCTGTTGTTTTTGGCGCTGCTCGTCTTGCAATCATCGGGCTGCACCAGTCCGTCGTTGCATATGGACGAGCGCGCTGCCGATCTAGGGTTTCAAAGAACGGTCGTGCAGGGAGACGGTTACGAGCATGTCGCGTACACCAAGCAAGGTCGATCGAAGGCAAGTTCGGTACTGCATGTTTATCTGGGGGGCGACGGCACGCCTTGGCTGCGCAAACGGGTAGCCGCAATCGATCCGACTCCGCGCACACCGCTCATGCTGGAGCTCATGTCGCTCGACCCGGCCCCCAGTCTTTATCTGGGGCGGCCCTGTTACCACGGATTGAACAAGTCGAAAGCGTGCTCGCCTGACCTATGGACGGACAGGCGTTATTCGGAAGCTGTCGTGGCAAGCATGTCCGCTGCACTGGATCATTTATCGGTGGACTATCAGAAGCTGGTGCTGTTGGGTTACAGCGGCGGCGGCACACTGGCGATGCTGCTGGCGGAGCGCCTGCCGAAGACCGAGACAGTCATCACGGTTGCTGCCAATCTCGATACGGCGCGATGGGTGGAGTTGCACGGGCAACAGCCGCTGTCCGGCTCACTGAATCCCGCGACCCGTGCATCACTGCCCTTGCGGATCAGGCAACTGCATATTGCGGGGGAAAATGACGACAATGTGCCGCCGCTGCTGGTGCATGAGGCGATCTCCCGGCAGCAAGGGGCCGAGTTCAAAGTGTTTCCGAAACAGGATCATCGTTGTTGCTGGGGGGCGGTGTGGCCGGAGATACTTGGGTGGATGACGGATCCTGCGGACTAACGCTGTTCAACAGTCAGTATTTTCCCTACCGGAGTCAGCAATGAAAGCATATTCAACGACAGCTGGCCTGATGCGGCAATTCAACCGCCTGTTGGGGGTGTTCGTCTTATCTTTGTTCTCGTCCCAGCCAATGGCGACTGAAACATCCTTTGTCGTCAGTGTCGATCATCGCGTGACGGTGACTTACTCCAGGATGCAGTTTGATAGTAAAAAAGGCGTCTATACAACCCGGGTGCGTATCAGAAACCGTTCGGATGTTGCGCTGTATTCGCCGTTGCGGCTCGCGTTCGATCAAGCTGCACTCAACCCGGTTCGGCTGATCAATGCGCAGGGTGCCGGGAAGGATGGGCGCCCTTATTTTGAATTTAAATTAACCAAAGGGATGTTGTCTGCAAAAAGCGTCACGCAGCCGGTCAATTTGGTTTTTGCAGTTAAGAAAGACAAGAAGTCGGCAAACAAGGGTGATCCAAAGCGTGTGGTGTCAACCCTGGCAAGCGCCCAGCATGCCAGTGCGGGTGTGGAGTCGGCACTGCTGGAGCCGTATGCGTTTCCCTCCGCTCTGCCTGCTGGCAGCGGCAGGATAACGGTTCGCTTCAGTGTTCCTTTGTTGGGAAAACCCAAGTCATCAGAGACTGTTTATCTGAGACGTAGCGGTGATAAAAAAAGCGTCGCCATGAACGATCTTGGCAAGGACGGCGATGTCGCTGCCAAGGATGGCATACATGGTGTGGATGTGCGGATCGACACGGACAAGGTGCAGCCAGACACATGCTTGCGCTATGAGGTGTTTATCAAACAGAAGGGTGCGGAGCTTCTTTCACCCCCGTTGCGGTTGTGTGTGAGCAGTTTTCCGGTCAAGCTGGCGAAGTCGAATGTTGATCGCCCGGCGCTGTTTCCGGATGGTTCGATGGCGGTTGCGGATGAAATTCTATTGACTGTAGCGCCGTCAACAACTGCTGCCGCAATCCGGAAATTGGCGCGCGGCATCGGTGCAAATGTGGTGGGCAGTTACTTGTCACTGAATTTGTACCAATTAAAACTTCCCTCGCCCGTCAGCGTAAATCGATTACTGGAAATTACTGCGCAGCTCAAGGCGCGCGCGGGGGTGGTCGGCGCATCCATCAATGCGATCGGTCAGTTCGCCCTGGACGTGAACGACACTGCGTTCGATCTCCTTCCGTCGGATATAAATAGCCAGCACGGCCTGAAACTGGTGCTGGCGCACAACCAGGCCACCAATGCCAACGCATGGGATGCCAATGCCAACGGAAACGGGGTGACGGTGATTGTGCTGGATTCGGGATTGGATCGCACACATCCCGATTTCGGTGCCGTTGGTGATTGCCAGTTGGTGGATAACGATTGTGGCTCTGCGAGCACGGATGCCATTGGCCACGGAACACAAGTTGCGGGCGTGGTAGCAGCCAAAACCAACAATGCCCTCGGCGTGGCGGGTGTTGCTTATGGCAGCAAGATTTACCCCATACAGGTGAGCGCGAATGCGAATGTTGTCGCTGCACAAATGCTTACCGGTTTCCAGGCCGTCAGGGATTATGTCGCCGTTCATCCTGCAGCCTCCGTGATCAATGCGAGTTTTTTTGCGGCCGGTGCCTCGGCGACTGCTGCTGAATGGACGGCGGTTTGTGGCGCTATTGACGAGGTGGTGTTGAATGGCGTGACACCTCGTGCCGTGGTCGTCAATGCTGTTGGGAATAACAATTTGAATGGAGTCATCTACCCTGCGCGATGCAATGACCTGAATGCCGCGCTGACCCGCAAGGATTTGCTGATTACGGTGTCGAACAGCGCATCGGTGGCAACTGCCGCATGCGGGAATGTCGGCATCGATCAGCGTTGCAGCACCAGCAATTACGGTGCATGGGTTGATCTTGCAGCACCGGGTTCGGCGATCCGCACGACAACGATAGGCAACACTTACGCCAGTTCGACGGGTAATTCATTTTCCGCTCCCATGGTCGCTGGTGCAGCGGCGATATTGAGATCCTGCAGCGTGCCAGTTCAGTTCGACCAGATCGAGTCCACTCTGAAAGCGAGTGCGGATGTGCCTGTCCCATACCCGGCCTTTGGAGCGAACCCGGCCGGCACCACTCCGCGTCTGGATATCCATCGTGCTTTATCTTATCAAGCCCCCACCGGCGTCGGACTCTCTACCGGCAGTATCAACGAGAACAACTCGGCCGGTGCAACGGTGGCGACGCTGACAGCCACCGACCCCGACCCTTGCGACAAGTTCACGTTTGCGCTCGTTGCGGGCGCGGGTGACACCGATAACGCTGCATTCACCCTCACGGGCGGCCAGCTGGCACTCAACGGCGTGGCCAATTATGAGGCCAAGACGAGTTACAGCATCCGCGTGCGGGTGACCGACTTTGGAGACGCGACGTTTGATCAGGTGTTGACGGTGAACGTGAACGATGTCGATGAATTCGATGTGGGGGCGGTTACCGATAGCAATCCGGCTGCCAACACTGTCTTGGAGAACGCGGTCAATGGCACGACCGTCGGGCTGACTGCCGCAGCCAGCGATGCGGATGCCACCACCAACACCATTTCGTATTCCCTGACCGACAGCGCGGGCGGACGTTTTGCCATCAGCACCAATTCGGGCGTGGTGACGGTTGCGGGTACGATAGACCGTGAAGCTGCCGCTTCCTACAACATCACGGTGCGGGCAACGTCGGCGGACGCTTCGTTCTCTGATCAGGCTTTCACACTCAACATTGTCGATGTCGATGAATTTGATGTGGGCCCGGTTACCGACAATGATGCGGCAGCCAACAACGTCGCGGAGAATGCAATCAACGGTACAACCGTTGGACTGACTGCCGCTGCCAGCGATGCGGATGCCACCAACAACACCATCACTTATTCGCTGACCGACGATGCGGGCGGACGTTTTGCCATTGACGGCAATTCCGGCGTAGTGTCGGTTGCCAACGGTCTGCTGCTGGATTTCGAGGCCGCGATCAGCCACAGCATCACGGTACTTGCAAGCAGCAGCGACGGTTCGGTCGGCAACCAGATATTCTCCATCAACGTCAGCAACATCAATGACAACCCGCCCGGTATCAACAGCAACGGGGGCGGTGCGACTGCGGCGATCAGTGTCGCGGAGAACGTGACTGCCGTGACCACCGTGACTGCCACGGATGCCGACGCAGGAAGCGTACTGAACTACAGTATCAGCGGTGCCGACGCGGCCAACTTTGCAATCAGCAGCACCGGCGTATTGAACTTTGCCACGGCACCAAACTTCGAAAGTCCAACCGATGCGGGTGGTAACAACGTCTACGAAGTCAGCGTGCAGGTTTCGGATGGCAGCAACAGCGATACGCAGAACATTACGGTCACTGTCACCGATGCGAATGAGCCGCCGACCGGCAATCCCGCTATCACCGGCACCAGAACTGTGGGGCAGACACTCAATGCCGACCTCGTTCCGGTCAACAACCCGGATGGTTGGGGTGTGTCCGCTTATCAATGGCGGCGAAGCGGCGCCGACATCGCACTCAATGGCAACGGCAGTAGCTATCTCCTGGTTCAAGACGATTATCAACAATTCATCAGCGTGTGCGTGACCTACACTGATGGTGTCAGTAGTGTGACCCTGTGCAGCGGCACCGACGCAGTCGCCGTAGGTGACCCGCACATCACCACCGTCGATGGCCTGCATTACGATTTCCAGGGCGCAGGCGAGTTCGTGGCCTTGCGTAATTCGAGCGGGATGGAGATCCAGTTGCGCATGGCTGCCGTGCCCACCGCGCCGCCGTTGCCGGATCCCTACACCGGGCTGACCAGCGGAGTGAGCGTAAATACCGCGGTCGCGGCGCGTGTGGGCCGGCATCGCGTCAGTTACCAACCCGCTAACGGTCCCAATGCCGTGGCCGGTACGTTCGTGCTGCGTGTGGATGGGGTGGTGACCGCCCTGCCTGCGGATGGCATCGATCTCGGCGATGGCGGCAGGGTGTTGCCGCAGGCCGGCGGCATCCAGATCGACTTTCCGGACCAGACCACGCTGATGGTCAACACCAGTTCATGGCCTTTCTACGGCGCGCATTGGCTGCACGTCAACGTGTTCCACACGTCGGCCTATGAAGGCATTATGGGTGCGCGCAGCAAAGGGAGCTGGTTACCCAGGCTGTCGGATGGTTCTGCCTTCGGGGTGGTGCCTGCCTCGCTGCATAAACGCTACCTTGAGCTGTACGTGAAGTTCGCCGATTCCTGGCGGGTGAATGACCAGACCAGCCTGTTTGACTATGCCGAAGGCACTTCCACGGCAACCTTCACCAACAAGGCATGGCCGACCGAGAACGGGCCGTATGTCGTGGGTAACACGCCGGTCGCCAAGCCGCTCGGACGCAAAGCGGCGCAGCTTGCCTGCCGTGATATCGCTGGCAAGAACGAGAAAGCCGATTGCGTGTTCGATGTGAGGGTGATGGGGCGCAAGGACATCGCCAAGGGACACCTGCTGAATCAGAAGGTGCGCCTGGGTGCGACCAATGTCATCGTGCGCAGCGCAGACAGGCCGAATGCTCGCGGCGAGACGGTCTTCACCGCCACAGTGGCACGCCATGCGACGGTTGTGCCGCAGGTGCGTGGTGTTCGCGCAGTGCCGGCCGGCACCGTCGTGTTCATGCTTGATGGCGAACGTGCGGGTGCGGCGGTCAAGCTCGATGCAAAGGGACAGGCCAAGTGGAAAGTGTCTCGCCTGAAAGTGGGCAAGCACAAGGTATCGGCCCGTTTCATCCCGGCCAAGGGCAGCGTATTCCTGCCCAACATCAGCCGGCAGGCCGCACGTGAGCTGGCGAAGGCCAACCCGGCGGTTGGTGGCAATCGATGATTTTCCAAGGAGACTGAAAATGACTTACAGAAATTGGCTGACGAGTTTGCTTTTGTTGGGTGCGTTTTTTTCGCCTGGTCCGGTGTGTGCTGTTGAAGCCGTTCCCGCTGCGGGACAGGTGTCGCGTATGGCCGGCAACAATGTTGCCGAAGCGCGTTTGCCTGACGGCAGCTCACGCAAGCTTGGTGTGGGTGATGCCATCTATGCCGGAGAGCACATCTGGACCGACAAGCGAACCAGTATTCACCTCCAGTTCGCCGACGAGTCGCGTTTTTCCCTGGGCCCCAATACCGAGTTTGTGATCGAGAAGTTCAATTACAAAAAAGGCGAGGATGACGCTTTCCATTCCAGAATGATCAAGGGTTTTTTCCGTTTCGTTTCGGGATTGATCGCTCATTCAAAAGGGCGTGACATGAAAGTCAACATGAGGGTCGGCACACTGGGTATCCGTGGCACACAGGTTGAAGGTGAAGTCACCGACCGGGAAGAAAAGGATGGCAGGATCGTCGATGCTTCGGCCAAGATCGTGCTGATGGAGCCTGAAGAGGAGGGCAAGGCAACATCCATCATCGTCTCGAACCAGTTCGGTAGCGTGATCATCGACAAGCCGGGTTACGGCACCGAGATTCCGGATGAAAAGAGTCCGCCATCACCCGTAAGGAAGATGCAGCTGCGCACAGTCGAGAACGTGTTGCGCGCGCTGCGTTCGTCAGTTCGGCAAAGCGGCACGGCCAGGCCGAGGATGCCGTAATGGCGGTATCCACAATACATACCCTGTAAATATCGCACCCTTGAGGCGGCGGGCAGAATGGAACGCCTCGCCGCAGAAAGAATTTCCTGCTTGATGCTTGAAATTGGATAGGGTTCCCCCATGTTGCACGCATCCGAAAATAGTCAGGAGTGCACCATGCGTTTCGACAAGTTCACCACCAAGCTGCAACAAGCGCTGTCCGATGCCCAGAGTCTTGCCGTCGGCAGCGACAACCAGTTCATCGAGCCGCAGCACCTGCTGCTGGCCTTGCTCAACGATGCCGACAGCGGTGCGGGTTCGCTGCTGGCGCGCGCCGGGGGCAACGTCAACGCGCTCAAGACCGCGCTCAACGACGCCGTGAACCGCCTGCCCAAGGTGGAGGGCCACGGCGGCGAGGTGCAGGTCGGGCGCGATCTGTCCAACCTGTTCAACGTCACCGATAAGGAAGCGCAGAAACGCGGCGACCAGTTCATCGCCTCCGAGATGTTCCTGCTCGCGCTGACCAGTGACAAGGGCGAATGCGGGCGTCTGCTCAAGACGCACGGCGTGACACGTGCGCCGCTGGAGACGGCCATCAGCGCCGTGCGCGGCGGCGAATCGGTCGGTTCGCAGGAGGCCGAAGGCCAGCGCGAGTCGCTGAAGAAATACTGTGTCGATCTGACGGAGCGCGCACGTCAGGGCAAACTTGATCCGGTCATCGGTCGTGACGACGAGATTCGTCGCGCCATCCAAGTGTTGCAACGCCGCACCAAGAACAACCCCGTGCTCATCGGCGAGCCCGGCGTGGGCAAGACTGCCATCGTGGAAGGATTGGCGCAGCGTATCGTCAACGGTGAAGTGCCCGATTCGCTCAAAGGTAAGAAGGTGTTGTCGCTGGATATGGCCGCGCTCATTGCGGGGGCAAAGTATCGCGGTGAATTTGAAGAGCGTCTGAAAGCGGTGCTGAAAGAGTTGGCGCAAGACGAAGGCAAAAATATCGTGTTCATTGACGAGCTGCACACCATGGTCGGCGCCGGCAAGGCCGAGGGCGCGATGGATGCGGGCAACATGCTCAAACCCGCGCTGGCGCGGGGCGAGCTGCATTGCGTCGGCGCGACCACACTGGATGAATACCGCAAATATATCGAAAAAGATGCCGCGCTGGAACGCCGTTTCCAGAAGGTGCTGGTGGACGAGCCCTCGGTGGAATCCACCATCGCGATCCTGCGCGGCTTGAAAGAAAAATATGAAGTGCATCACGGCGTGGAGATCACCGATCCCGCCATCGTCGCGGCGGCGGAGTTGTCGCATCGCTACATCACCGACCGTTTCCTGCCGGACAAGGCCATCGATCTCATTGACGAGGCCGCCTCGCGCATGAAGATGGAGATCGATTCCAAACCAGAAGTGATGGACAAACTCGAACGTCGTTTGA
>Ga0210026_1002763_pt1 | contig 14430 bp, 9 predicted proteins | sample CryGeymeta201509_FD_183977 | JGI IMG/M metagenome (GOLD analysis project Ga0210026, IMG submission 183977) | Groundwater microbial communities from Crystal Geyser aquifers in Utah, USA - Crystal Geyser metaG 2015-09 (SPAdes) (version 2) | ecosystem: Environmental > Aquatic > Deep subsurface >... | reverse complement strand
CGAGTAGTGATTTTAGCAATCATGGTGACGACAGGATAACAAAATCTCTAACGAGTTGAGCAAAATCCTATTGCAGCCACGAAGTGGCGATGCCCTAGCGAGACATCATCACCACATAAGTTTTTTTGTTATCTATCGAACGGCTCAGCAGCCCCGCCAAGCGGGGCGATGCCCTAGCGAGATAGATAACAAAAAAACTACTTCATCATCTTCTCAATCCTCTTCTTATGCCTCTCTTCCCCTGAGAATTTAGTTTTCAAAAACACATTAAGCATCTTGGATGCCATCTCATTGTCCGTAATCCTGCCGCCCATGCAAATAATATGAGCGTCGTTATGCTCACGCGCCATCTGAGCCATATATTCACTTGTACACATGGCGGCACGAATACCGGGATATTTATTGGCGGTAATTGACATCCCGATCCCTGTACCGCAAATCAAAACCCCTTTCGAATCGGCATCTCGAGAAACTTTTTCGCAAACCTCCCTCGCAATATCAGGATAATCACAACTCTCTTCCGAGAAACATCCTAAGTCTGTAAAAGCCGTGCCGGAACTTTTCATAACCTCCTTAAGAGACTCTTTTAATTGAAACCCTCCGTGATCTGAACCAATATAGACATGCATGGGAAAAAGCGATTATTAAAATAATTCATAAGAGGTTTGACAGATGTTACGAGCGGCTCTGCAGGCACAAGGTGCCGAAGCCCTAGCGAATGATATCTCCGTCAAATCCATATAAACATGCATATCACAAACAGTTATTAAAATAGTGAGCAAGAGGTTTGACAGATGTTACGAGCGGCTCTGCAGACACAAGGTGCCGAAGCCCTAGCGAGTGAGATCGCCGTCAAATCCATATAAACGTGCATATCACAAACAGTTATTAAAAAATTACGACCTGTAGTACACACTTGTGACACTCTTGCCATGATGCACATTCTTAATCACAGCTGCAAGCATTGGAGCCACAGAGATAACTTCAAGATTTTTCACCTTATTATTAACCGGGATTGTATCTGTCACAATAATCGCCTTAAAACCGGTTTTATTAAGCCGCTGAACGGCAGGACCGGAAAAAATCGCATGAGTTGCCGCGACATAAACATCTTTGGCACCATGCTTTTTCAAGTAATCATGCGCCGCACAAATACTGCCAGCCGTATCGATCATATCATCAAAAATAATACAGTTCTTGCCTTCTACATCACCAACCAGCGAAGTGATTTCCGCTTTGTTATGCTCAGGACGAACCTTACTCATTACCGCAATACTCGTATCAAGATGCCTGGCCAAACGATCTGCATCTTTCGCAGCACCCGCATCTGGCGCAATTACTACAAGATCTTTTAGCTTTTTCTTTTTGAAATAATCGGCAAAAAGCTTACGCGCATTCAAATGATCTATAGGAAAATCAAAGAAAGCCTGCTGCTGTTCTGAGTGAATCTGCACGACTATAACGTGATCAGCACCGGCGGAACCTATGAGCTTGGCAACAACTTTCGCGGAGATAGGCTCGCGTGGCGAAGCGACACGATCTTGTCTCGCATAAGGGAAATGAGGAATCACAATGTGAACATTCTTGGCAAAAGACCTCTTCATCGCATCAATAATAATAAAAAGCTCCATCAATTCTTCATTCACGTTGGATGTAGCTGTTTGAACAATAAAAACATCATCTCCTCTAACCGTTGACGCAGGCTTCGCATAAATTTCACCGCAGGAAAACTTAGACATCTCGAGCTCGGATAACTTGGTGCCAAGTTTTTTGCAAATAGCTTTTGCCAGATCGGGATGAGAAGTTCCGGCAAAAATTCTTATGTTTGATCCCATAGTTTAAATTGTTATGTCCTCCGAGAGACAAATTTATCGCAAAACTAATGAAATAGCCAGAGTTTTCAAAACTACTAACCACTAACTACCCTCACTATCCCCTCCGCATCAAGACCGTATTTTCTATACAAATCCTCGTCCTTCCCACTCTCACCGAATTTATGCATGCCGATTCTCTTAAGAGGAATGCCTGACCCGGCCTCAGCAAGAACTTCCGAAATAGCCGAACCGAGACCGCCAATAATCTGATGATCTTCGACAGAAAAAAGCTTCTTTGTTTTACGAGCAGATTCAAGAATCAAATCCTCATCTATAGGCTTAATACTGCACATATTACAAACCCTTGCAGAGACACCTTGGCTCTCCAGAATTTCTGCCGCTGACAAGGCGCGAGAGACAGTAGACCCAACGGCAAAAATAGTAATATCAGTGCCGTCGCGCAGGACATCACCTTTGCCGGGTTTGAATCGGTATTTCTCGTCATATAGCACAGGAACTGCGCTACGACCAAGTCTAAGATACACAGGACCAAAATCCTCACACATACTGGCAATCACAGCCTTAGTCTCATAGGCATCAGCAGGACAAAAAACCTTCATATTAGGAATAGCTCGCATAACGGCAATATCCTCAAGAGCCTGATGAGTAGCCCCGTCCTCTCCTGTCATAATGCCGCTGTGAGATCCAACAACTTTCACATTAAGATTTGGGTAAGCAATACCATTACGAATCTGTTCCCATGCTCGTCCGGTAGCAAAAATTGCAAAAGTACATGCAAAAGGTATTTTCCCTTTGATCGCCATGCCGGCGGCAATACTCATCATATTTTGCTCGGCGATACCAATATTAAAATGCCTGCCAGGGAAAGCTTGAGCAAATTTCAGCGTCTTAGTACTCGAAGCTAAATCAGCATCAAGCACCATAATATTACGATACTTAGCGCCTAATTCCGCTATAGCTTCTCCAAACGCCGCTCTTGTTGCAATTTTTTCCATATTTTTTATTGATCTACCCTCTACAGTTTACCCTCTACAGTTTACCCTCTACAGTTTACAGTTTACACCCTACACCCTATCCCCTACACCCTGTAATAAAGGAACAACCTCCGCCATCTCCGCTTCAGAAAGAGCCACTCCATGATAAGAAACTTTGTTCTCAGCAAAAGGCACTCCTTTTCCTTTCACGGTAGGAGCCACAATTACGGTAGGCTGACGCGCGATATTCTTAGCTTTTGTAATAGCCAATACAAGCTCTTCGATATTATGCCCGGAAACAAGCGGAATAACTTTCCAGCCAAAAGCTTCAAACTTATCAGCGATAGGAGCAACGTTCATAACTCCACTGCACGGCCCATCGATCTGGAGCTTATTGTGATCGACAATCGCAACCAGGTTATCAAGCCGATAATGAGCGGCCGCCATGGCAGCTTCCCAGACCTGCCCTTCCTGTAATTCACCATCTCCGAGCAAAGCAAAAACATCGCGATCTTCACGGTCAGCTTTTATAGCAAGTGCTATGCCAACAGCCATAGAGATCCCCTGCCCAAGCGAACCGGTCGTAGCCTCAATGCCGGGTATCTTAATAACAGGATGTCCTTGGAGTAGAGCACTGGCTTGCCTAAGATGATCAAGTTCAGATTTATCAAAGAATCCAAGATCAGCCAAAATCGCATATAGGGCAGGAGCCCCATGCCCTTTGGACAACACAAAATAGTCTCGATCTGGCATTTGTGGCTTTTTGGGATCAATCCTCATCACTCCTCCATAATAAAGCGCGACCAAAATATCCATACACGACATAGAACTGCCGGTATGCCCGGAGTTAGCTTTGTGAATCGCTGTCAAAGCATCGATTCTGAGTGTAGCCGCCTTTTTATCCAAAGTTGCAAAATCCATAGTAGCGTTCATTAAGACCTTCTTCCGAGGAGAGTTCAATATACCCTCGGACGCAGGTTTACGAAAGATCAGTTCTGACAACAGAGCCTTGGTCTTCGCAGGAGGCAAGAAGCTCAGAAACAGTTTTTCCAAAAACCGGATGAACAGCAGAGGCAGCTATCTCGTTTAGTGGCTCAAGAACAAAGCGTCTCTCATGCATCAAATGATGAGGGATGCTGCATTCGGGCTTATTGACAACCATATTTTCATAAAAAATCACATCAACATCAAGAACTCTTGGCCCCCATTTAAAACTATCAATTCTCCCAACTTGCTTCTCCGCTTCTTTGCAAACACGCACCAACGATTCCGGACTTAAGTTAGTTTCAACCTTAAGAACTTGATTGAGAAAACTCGACTGATCGAGCCATCCCCAAGGCTCAGACTCATAAATAGCACTCTTCTCAAGGATGTTAAGTCCGAGACTTTCCAAAACATCATAAGAGCTCGTCAAGTTCCCTAATTTATCCCCCATATTCGACCCCAATCCCAAGAAAACTGTAAACATATTCTAAAATACGTTAGAGGAGAAAAGTATAACACGCACATAAATCTTCAGCAAAGAACCCTTCCATCAAACCAAAAAATGATGTATAATACAAAGACGACACTTGTCCATTCCGCTCAAATATACAAAAAAACATAACTTGTAACACATGAACCCACGAACGATCCTATCATCTAGAAATCTGCTGGGAGCCTTTGTTGTAATCATTACAGCAGCAGTCTTATTCGCTGGAACCTGGCTAATTTATAATGAGTTTTCCAGTGCAGCAGCAGGAGACGGCACATACTCAGGAATAAACCCTGCATATGGCAATAACTCTACCGTAGCCATGAGCCTCGCCGCACCTCTCGATGGTGCGACTGGCACAGTCGCTTGTGAAGCAGGTTTTGAAGCAAGAATATGTTACAACACAGCAGCATTCCACATGGAAGGCTCAGGAATACACAGCGGGATTACAGACGCGAATATCCTTATGCTCATGCAAGATCAAGGAGATGCCAGCAAACTGATAGCGATCTTCAATGCACAGAATGTTTTTGATAATCCTAGCCAGGTGACAATCACAATTGGCAATATTATCGGAGGCCTACCGGGAGTGCAGACAATCAATAATATATTGGCTCCACCCCCTCCTGCAGCAGGCACTTACAACCAGAATCAAGCACCTTACGGCAAGACAGCACTGCTAACTCCGGTACTTACAGGCGGTGGTGCTGCGATCACAACCGACGGCCTGACCGTAGCTTGTCCGGCAGAACCTGCTTATGACGGCAATACTTGTCTCAACACAAACGTAGTAACTATCACTAACAGTGGTGGACTGGCCGAGGGAACGACGATAGCAGCAGTAGTACTAAACAGCACAAATAAATACGAAATCATACTAAGTGTCCAAAACGCAGTAACAGCTAACAACAACATTGGTGTACGAATAGCAGCTAACAACAACGTATCTCAACTCGACATCAACACATGGAATCAGCAAGCGCCACCGGAGGAACCACAAGAACCGGCGTCTCCAACAGGAAGTGGAGCAACCTATAGCCCCTTTAGCAATACATTTGGAGATGCGATATTTGTTGCAACTTTCACACAATCTCTAACAACGACAGGGTCTATAGCATGCCCTCAGGGCATAGCAATCCCTGCGCAATCAACGTGTTTCAATACAAGCAATTTCAGCCTTACCGGCACAGGACTTGCCTCGGGAGTATCAGGCTCGGGAGCAGTCGCAATTGTACGTGGTGATGGAATGGGAGATGGCCTGTCTGATAAAAATTTAATAGTAATTATGGACCAAAGAGATGTCGTATTCGATCTCTCTGCGGTAACGATGTCGTTCAGTAGCGGATTCGGCGGGATCACATCTACTCAAACATTTGAAAACATAGGCGGCATAGTAACTCCGCCAACAGCGATCAATGACAACGAAGTTGTATATATGGAGCTCATGCATCCATACCCGTATTCAACAATTCCAACAGATCTTCAAAAAATCATAGTCGCATATTCAGGACCACTTGATGAATCAACAGTTACCACGTCGAATATAAGACTGGCGACTATCGAAGCCACTCCTCAAGTCATATCAACAACTTCCACATTTGATGCAGCGACAAACGTAATACTGATAAGTATCAATGAATCCCTGCCTCAAAACAAAACATTAGAGCTCTCAATGTCGAACTTGGAAGCAGCAAATAATATAAGCATAGGAGATGAAAGAATCCAGCTATCCGTAGCGTCAGATGCAACTTCTGTAGCACCAAGCGTTACCGCAACAAGCATCTCTGCAAATGCAACGGGAGTAGACACGCTGATAGGAGAACTAGTTATCCAAATGGACCAACCAATGAATTCACCAACATCAGGGTCGGGAACAATCATATCTCCGGCAGTAGATGGAGCGACCTCTCACTACGATCCTAGGGACATGGCAATACATGTCTTATTCAATAGTGCATTGGCGGCTAACACAGAGTACACGGTAGCAATCAATTCCGATGCAGACGCATCGGGAGTCAGAAACACCAACTTATATGGAGACCTGGTTAATGCTGCAAGTCTCACATTCACAACCGGCGATGCTAATGCGACAGAACCACAACTAACTTGGGCGGACTTCACCGCGGAATCAATCTCTGTAGGTTACAATATACCGCTCAGCAGCACAGCATCAAACATAGGAGCATGGAGCCTTACATGTGACGAACAAGACAAAACATCTTTATTAAGAGAAGCAGCTATAGAGAATTTTCATGAGAACATGTATTTCAGATTTACAGACGTACCAGTAGATTCGCAGACAAGTTCTTGTACTATTACAGTCAATGCTACTGGACTTAACGGAGTAAGCTTCACCGGACAAAACAACTCGGTGACCGCAAATACAATGACTACAGCTCAATACAGCCTGACGGACGGAGACGACTGGGCGTGGGGAGGATGCCTAAGTTCAGAATGTACAGCTGCCGACAGATGGATGGACCCAATGACGATGGGATGGAGTCCGATGGAATTTTTTCCAAGCATGCAAATAGCAAGCCTTGAGGCAACAGAGACAATGGTCTCATTCCCTATTACTAGGGCACTTACGACAGGAGACGCAATAATAGTTGTGCTACCTTCGGGATCATCTATAAATACAGACACATTAGGCACAATCGGAGACGATATCAATGGCGGCAGCGGAGCAATGCTAGGAGGCACATATTATGAACAAGGCAGGGTGTATTTCTCAGCAAGTTCATACGACCAAGCAACAAGTAAATTAACGCTAACCGTTGCTATAGATGCGGACAAAGACGGTAGTGCTGACGGAGCGGCAACAACCAATGCATCCGACTACCTCAGCTTCGTTCTAAAAGGATTCAAGAACGGACCTGCCACAATTTATAACGACACAAACGCAAACGGAGGAGCATACGCAACTTTCAAAACAAAAGCTGCTAGCGGACAATGGCTGGAAGAGAACATAGGACAATCAGGACCGTACACTGTGATGGCGGCAGGCGGAGGATCAATCACAGGAACAGTGAGAAATGCTGCAAATCCAAGCCAAAACGTACAAAACGTTGTGATAGGACTGGATAGCGAAATAGGATATATGCAGGCACTCACAAATAGTAGCGGAGTCTACGCTTTCTCAAACCTGCCTGAAGGCAATTATTTCGTATTCGCAGAACCTAATTCACTACAGACAACATACGTAGTCTCCGGAGGCGACAAATCTATACCAATAGAAGCAAACGATCTAACCCATACAAACGTAGACTTCACAGTTGGAATCGGAACGGTCAACGTTAGCGTCAACCTTGCACATGCAGGAATTGGCGGAGACGGAAGCACATACGTCAACCTTATGGGTTTCAACACGACGGAAAACCAATTCACGGAGGTCAAAACACTGCTCGATAACGACGGCGCTACTTCGAAAGTACTAGCTCTTACACCAGGTGAATGGCATATCAGCGTCGACTACTTTAGCAGCATGGTATACATGGACACAATGATGGATGACAGCGACATGATGAATTTCGATTTCATGATACCGGAGGGAGAAGTCGTGAACGTTGCAACAGGTGCAGCAGGGCTTGCAGTGGCAATCAATATGTCTTCTTCTGACGCGACTATAAAAGGACAAGTATTAGATACGTCGGGGAACCCTGTGGCTCAAGCAAGTGTCGCAGCATGGGGCAAGACAACGAGCAGCCAAACAGTGACAGACTCAAACGGGAAATACTCACTTAGCTTGGCAGGAAACTCTTCTTACTCTGTCTCCGCATCATTGCCAGGGTCGCCTGCATACCAAGAATTGTTTGTAAGACTAGAGGCTGACCAAGAACTGAGCGGTTATAATTTTACATTAAACGTACCTAGTATTGTGATCAGCGGAACAGTCAGCGGAGCAGAAAAATCCGCTTGGGTACAAGCATACGACTCTACAACCGGATTCTTCACAGAAGCTCAAACAAACAGCGAAACGGGACTTTACAGTATGAGAGTTAATCCAAACAAAACATACACAGTCTCAGCATATTCCAACAAAGGACAAATACCAGCTAGCGGAGCATACGCAAGTAACGGAGTAAACACCGTCAGCGTAACCGATTCTGCCATCAGTAGCGTAAGCTTCACATACAGCGAATCAAATTTCGGATCGATTTCCGGAAGTGTATCGCTGGCAAAGAGCGGCATCACAGTATGTGCTGACGCGTATAATAGGACGACACTACTACCAACAGGAAAATCCAGTTGTACGACAACCGACCCGGGCGGACAATACCGCATCAGCTTAACCAAAAACACAGGTTCTGAGTATTTCTCAGTCTCAGCATTTGGATCTACTGTCGGAGACCTGCCACCGGTTAACGAAATTGACATATCAAGCAGCAACGCTACAAGCGTAAACATATCAGCTGGCACAACTCACACAGTAACAGTGAACATAACAGGAGTACCAAGCAACGTAACCCAGCTGTACTTTGATATGTTCAACCCTAACTCATACAGAGGAATCGGTTCGGAATTCAAATCTTTCTCTTCTGGCTCAGCATCAAAATCATTTGATGTCCCGGAAGGGTCTTATGAAGCGATGATCCACGTCCCTGGAATTGGCGAGATTGCACCTGACTCGGGGTCTTCCGTAGTACTAGCAGGAGATACAACTCTCAATTTCACACTTGGGAATATAAGCTCCGACTTAACCAGCCTCAACATAACAGTAAAAAAACCGGATAACAGCGCTCTTGCTAATGCATGGGTAGAGGTTTTCGAGCCTTCTACAGGAGCATGGAATGGAGGCACAACGAATAACAGCGGCGTTGTATCGCTAGACATAAAAGTCACCAAAAGCCTTACAGTCAGGGTAGATCATCCTAATTCTGCAAGTGCCAAGTTAAGCTATACAAAAGCGCAGCTTACCGAGTCCGGCGACTTGACCATAACAATGGGGGAAGCCAAAAACGGTTCTATAGCAATTAACGTAACAAATCCAACCGGCAAAATCTGGGTGGACGTAGTTGGAGACACATTCTGGAACGGAGCACAACTAAACGGTAGTGGAACAGGATCAATATCGGTGCCTGCTACCGGCAATTACCAGCTTCTATTCTATGGAGAGCAAGGATCAACGTACACAAAATCGAATGTGCAATCGGGCGACACTGTAACCGTAGCTTTTGGAAGCTTCAGCGCACCGGAAGCTTGGATGGCTACAATGCTCGATAACGAACCAAAGATACAATCCTTCACTCCGAAGTCAGGTATAACGCTCGACGATGAGAACAACAACAATATCAAAATCGCAGCAGGCGGAAACGCAATCGGAACGGACTCAACACAGTATTCGCTCAAAGTTCAAACAGTTGCAAACATACCTAAGAATAGCGCCTTCTCGACACAAGGATTCATAGGAAAAGAAATCACATTCAAGGACGCAGCCGGCAAACAAGTAACAAGTATGTCCGGAACTTATGACCTTACAATTATCCTGACAAAGGCTGAGGCGGAAGCTGCAAAAACAGGTGGCTCTTTCAGCTCATGGGATAATCTATCCACAATGAACCTTGGTTACTGGGATACGTCCACGAATAGCTGGAAATCAGAAACAACAACACGCTATGCTTATGTAAAAGCCAACTCAGGATCCAGCTGGACGACAGAAACCGTAGCCAATTTGGTAAGCAACATAAAGAGCAACTCGTCTTACTATTATGACTGGAAATTAGAGCTAAAATCCACCGTAAACCATGCGACAATTTTCTCTCCAATAACAGGAAGTGATTCGACAGCTCCGGACGCCCCTACAGGCCTCGCCGGATCAGCAACTTCGAGCCAGGTTGTACTTGATTGGAACGACAACGCCGAAGTAGATCTTCTTGAGTACGAAATATACAGGGGCACATCATCACCGGTATCAATAGAAGATGCAAACCAAATCAACGTAGGCGCGATAACTGCGAGCACGTTCACAGACACGACAGCAGCGGCAGGAACAACTTATTACTATGCCGTCACAGCGGTAGACACTTCTTCAAACGAATCTACTTCTATCGAAGCATCGGTAACAGTACCGGCGGCCAGCTCTGTCGCCGTAGTAGCAGTAGTCGAGATTCAAACAGGTGGAGGAGGTGCAAAATCCAGTTCTTCTCCATCATCATCTGACGAAGAAGAAGAGGAAGAGACGGTGACAGACGAAGAAACCCCGATAGAGGCCGGCTGGACTGCGGAAGAACATGAAGAAACAGACTACGACAGTCACTGGGGCAAGACATACATCGAAAAAGTTATCGACGCAGGAATAGCGGAAGGCATCAGTAGAACGGTTTTCGAGCCTAATCGCGACATTACCAGAGCCGAAATGGCAAAAATGGTAGCAATAGCATTCGGATACGACATACCTGACAGCGTGACAGATAGCACATTCACAGACGTAGATGTAACCGAGTGGTACGCACGCTACGTAGAAACAGCCAAGGATAACGGGCTGATAGCTGGATACTCGGACAATACTTTCAAACCGGGCAACTACATCAACCGCGCAGAAGCTATGAAAATCCTCATAGAAGCTTACCTAAGCGACGAAGAGATCGCAGCGATCAACGTCAGACCAACTCTGTTCAGCGACGTAGATATCACAGCATGGTATGCGCCATACATCACCTACGCTTACGATAATCAAATCGTAAGAGGATACTCAGCCACGCAGTTCGCCCCTGGCGAAAACATCTCAAGAGCTGAATTCTGCAAAGTTATAGTAAACCTACTGGACTTGTAGGAACAATTTACGCGGCAAAAAGACCTGCCTCTCAAAAAAGAGGGAGGTCTTTTTTACATTAAAGGCAAGCCACCTGACAAACCATAAGTTTTTTGTGATTGTGGCGAGCGACTCAAGGTAGTAGCGAATTTTGCGTTCCGCAGTCGCATGGAAGACGAGCTCTGCGAGACTTCCAGAAGACAAAGGACAACGAGTAGTGATTTTTGCAATCATGGTGACGACAGGATAACAAAATCTCTAACGAGTTGAGCAAAATCCTATTGCAGCCACGAAGCGTCGATGCCCTAGCGAGACACAAGACACAAAAAATCTATAAATACCTCCACCACCCACGATACTCACTCGGCACGCTGTCAAAAACTCCGACACTAGCAGTCCCCTGCAAAGTCAGAGTCCACTCTTCGCCGAGAAATCCTTGCGTCATATCGGAGGAAGGAGCGACAGTCATATAGACAATAACATGAGGATGTTGCTGCACGGATTGATCGGTTTCCGAAAATGCTCTGTAAGGATCTTCAAAAGGCGCGATATAAAAAGAAAGCTCGACGATATTCATTCCTACTGGTGTAATCGGCTCAAAATCACCATCATCCAAATCCCCAACTTCTAAGTCCAACTGAGCCTCGGGCACAGCATAATCCTCATAAGTAGATCCATCGGAATTGTAATGCCGAACACTATCCTGACAAGTATACGAGTCGGCACAAGCCCAGTAGTCCGTAATCCCGTCATTATCAACATCCGTGCCCGTCATTTCCAACATGGATATAACACTTTCTTGGTCACCGAGATCATTGGTGAAATTTTCTAGCGCAAGCATCACCTTGCGACTCGCGCTACCGTCAATCAGGTATAACTGGCTCTGTAGAGAGTTGCCGATATCGTCACAACCGGCAGTAGTGCATAGTGCATTCATAGAGAGCTCATCCCCGGACACAGGATGCACGCCAAAATTCACATCATAAGTCGAAGTATCGAGACTCTGGCAATCCTCAGTAAAAAAATATTCGGAGTCGTATGTGCAGTCATCGCCATCGATACCATCTCCGCCTCCATCGTAGGAGGTAAGAGGCCCCCCACCACTTCCGGGATCATAGAAAGTCGATCCATATACGCCGTAATTTTGCCCATAAACCACGAAATCAAGAACAAGCTGGCTATAGTATTCGTCGTAGTCGATCGTAGACCTTTGTATCTCGCGCAAAATCTTTTCCATCGCAGCCTCGGCCTCTGTAAAAACGTATTCCTGCACCTGCACCTTCCGACTCATTCTGGAAATATTGGTAAAAATCGTCACAGAAGTCACCGCCAAGATAGCGAAAATCGAGATAGCTATCACGATTTCAATCAGCGTAAACCCTTTTTTTTGTATTTTATTTTCCACGCGAGAAATTCTAGCAGAAGTTCAGAGCGCCTGCCACCGAAAGAATATCACAGTAACCCAATCAACTTTAAGTTTCGGGATTGAGGTAAAGCAGGACGCAACATAATACCAAGGCGAGCTTCATTTCGAGACAACGTAATACCAATGGTCTTGAATTTTTTTCACTTCATAGAATAAACCGCCAAAATCACCGACAAATTTAGTATTATCAAATTCACGATTATCTTCAATATAGATAAAAGCCGAATAATTATCGAGTAGCCCGCGTAGAACATAAAATTTTACATCAATATTCTCATCGGAGCTTACTTGTATCATCACTTCATTGCCTCCATTAGATATATTGCCAAATTGATCTGGAACGGAAATCATTCCATCGGCTACTTCCGGATTATCCAATGACTCAATAAAAGCTTCTCTCTGGCTGAGTGAACCATAAAAGTCAATCCATATAAAAGCTTGCGTGCAATACAATATTACCTCAATAACTACAAATCCCAATCCAATTAAACAGGCGATATAGCGCTTCCTAAATAGTGCAAATAAGATAGAAAGTATTAATATTATAGCGGCTCCGCTAAAAACCCAGGACGTAAAAAACACAGTAAGCCACCCGGCAACATCTCCACGCCAAAGTTCCAGAATAATCAACAGAAAACCGAGAATAGTAACCGATAGGACCGGAAGCAAATGTTTTTTATTCATGTTTCAGTTGTTTATCCAGTAATCATTCGCTTTTTCCCAGGCAAAATACAGGTAGTATTCGCAGTACAGCAGCAGTCCAATCAACTTTGCGTTTCAGAATTAAAAAAGACTACTACTCAAATCACCGGATTTCATCATCTCAACATCAGACAAACCAAGTTCATCTTTTACTCGAGAAAACTCTCCTTCATCAAAAGGATCGCTAATCGAGAGATTGACCCTGTCAATTACATACCAAAGTATTTCGCCGGCAGAAGAATTCTGGACGAGAACTTCTCTCTCAACAATAATATAAAGATCGTTCCAACCAACCGCAATCACCTTAGTAGGTACTGACAATCCATAATCACTATACAAAGTAACATCAATAGAACTATTCCTGGACAACCCAAATCCATCAACAAAGTATCCGTCATAATCCAAAGTACCGGGACCGAATCCACTAAAGGCAATAACGATAAACCATAAAACAAGCGATATGCCAATAAATGAAACAAGGATGACGAACCAAATTTGTTTTTTCATAATTGTATATTAATGATTTTCGTCATCAGAAGGATCTCTGATTGGCATAGTCTCGTCAAGAGCACCAAACACATAATACGGTATCAAATCTCCAGAACCCTGCTCGATATAACCAATATTATTAGCAAAATCCAAAACACTACCAACGGCTCTCATCTCGTCAAAATTATAGTAATCATTGAAATTAATTTCAATATTATAAGAACCATCATCGTTAATACCCATAACAGTATATCGGTAAGATATCTTGCCGATCACCATACTTAATTCTAAGTCTTCCGAGTGAGTAGAGAAGTTATAACTACCTTCCCCGGAGCTCAAACCGGACTGGATATTACTACCAATTTGACCCAAAATATCTTGATATCCTTGCGATCCGGCAATAGAACTACCAAGCAAATCGTCTTCAGAAAAAACAATAGGACTTCTAAAGCCACCAAGAAATTCGGTATATGGATTTGGTATAGAATAGGAGATCATATCAGAAGCCAGGTTATAACCAATCGCATCTAATGTACCGGCAACCCCTTTCCAGAACTGATACGAAACAGGCCTCTCCCCACTCGGATCAATATACTTGATCGGATTGTTCCGCACATACGCGTATGTGTTGAAAGACTGCGGATCTCTGAGCATCTCAAGGAATCTCTCATCATACACGGCTGGATCTTGTGACATGAACTTCGTTACCTCGGGATTGTAGTAACGTGATCCGTAATAATAGAGTCCGATCTCCGAGTCCTCCTCCTGCCCCGTATACT
>Ga0210026_1002696_pt1 | contig 14696 bp, 11 predicted proteins | sample CryGeymeta201509_FD_183977 | JGI IMG/M metagenome (GOLD analysis project Ga0210026, IMG submission 183977) | Groundwater microbial communities from Crystal Geyser aquifers in Utah, USA - Crystal Geyser metaG 2015-09 (SPAdes) (version 2) | ecosystem: Environmental > Aquatic > Deep subsurface >... | reverse complement strand
CATCGTTTTCCACACTAGATGGCGTCATTCAGATCCTGGATACATTTCTCAACATCTCCATCCAACATGTCATCAACATTAATCTTAGCTTTGCATCTTTGAATGATTTGATTGGAGATTTTGTTGAGAAGGTTGGTGATGCGGTCATTGGAGTTGTAGAATTTGGAATGATGCCAGATCATTCTTACTCTTTTTAGGAGTTCTGGTAGCATATCTGGAATTTCTTTGGGTTCAGCTTTTTCCAACTCCTTGCAAGGTTCATAGAGAGACTCCAAAAACAACAAATTATTCTGAGCTTCCTCCGATTTACTCTTGATATTTTCAGCTAATTAACCAAAACCTCTCGCATCATTGCTATCCATTTTCTCCAAAAATCTAACAATAGCCTTCAATTCAGGATTTTCTAATTGTTCATCAATATGTTTCAAATTTTATCTTCTATTCCTCCAATATTCAATTTCATCCAAAGGTCCACTGTTTTAGTTCTCTTGATGTGAATCAGGATTGCTAACAATTTATTTGATTTGTCTGTTCCATTGGATTATGGTTGTTTCGAGACGTTGGATTAGATCTTTGTCCTGGCCGTCAGTGTTGCTTAGATCTTCTTTTGGGATGTATAACTCAGTATAACCTTCAAGTTGGAAGCAGACCTCAGTAATCGATGTCATGAATTTATGTAACTGTGCCAAAAATTATTTTTTCACGTTGTCAGGCCATGATTTCTCGCTCATGATGGTCGGAATAAACATATTGTTCATGAACTGTAACAAACTCCTCAAATGATTTTTTTAAATTTTCCTCACTATGATCTTGCTCTCATCCAAATGTATGAGCTCTTCTCTGGTGATCTTGAAGATGACTGCAGTATCAATAGTTATTCCTCTGGGTACTTCAGTATCGTAGACAACCTTGTCTTCCTTGATCCAGACAAATAATTTTAGACCCATGTCATCCAACAAGCACAATCTTTTGACTTATTACTCCAACTCGCCTGTCCAATGTTTGGCTGAGTCGAACATGGTGATTGAGTGCTCGATTTGTTCCTTGATCCATTCTAAAAGCTCGTGGTCTATGGTGTCCTTTTTAAGCAATTTTGGTGGGGATTGTTCAATGGGAGCCTCTGAAGCTTTATCCTTCTTGCGTCTTCGAGATACCGTGTAGTCGATATTTTCCCGACCTTAAACTTGGTTGACCTAATCTTGCTCTTTTTTAAGTTCCATCTATTTGACCATCTACTGATACTCCTCTTCAGGAATGTCCTCAAAAGAGTCCTCCTCAGGTCTGAGTTAGACTGACTGGTCGGCTGATAATTTAGTAGGTGAATCAGGTTCCTCCATGGTAAGTTATAAAAAAAATTGACAAACACAAATCCATTCAAATTCAATTTAAAGTTGAGAATAATAATTTATTTTTGATAATGTTGTGATAACATCATTGTTCGCTTTCGATCAAAGCTGCAGCTCCCATACCGGTTCCAATACACATGGAGCAAACGCCTAGTTTGCCGTTGGTTCGTTTGAGTTCGGGAAGTAGGGTGGCAATTTGTCTGGCACCTATGTTAGATTTATAGTTTACCTGTGCAGCCCAAAGGATGACCAAGAGCGATGGCTCCTCCCTTAGGATTGAGCTTCTTGTAATCAATACCGAGCTTTTCGACGCTGTAGGTGGCCTGACTAGCAAAAGCTTCGTTGATTTCCCAGATATCAATATCGCTAATTTTCTTGTTGGTCTTCTCCAAAAGAGCAGGAATGGCAACTGCGGGTCCAATACCCATGAGCAAAGGATCACATCCCTTGACGGTGTAGTCGACGAAACGGGCGAGAATGGGCATTCCCAATTGTTTGGCAACTGATCTTCTAGCGAAAACAACAGCAGATGCACCATCAGAAACTTGAGAGCTGTTTCCGGCAGTGGTGGTTCCCCCTTTCTTGAAAGCAGGCTTCAACTTGGCCAAACTTTCAAGAGTAACATCACCTCGAATACCATCATCCTTGGAAATAGTAACCTGCTTTTCCTATCCTTCCTTGTTCTTGAGGATGGTATTGACGGGAACAATCTCGCTATCGAAAAGACCGTTCTTCTGAGCAAGAGTTGCTTTTCTGTGGGATTCAACAGCCATTTCGTCTTGTTGCTTGCGGGTGATGCCGTACTTCTCAGCAACGTTTTCGGAGGTCTCACCCATGGAGGTCAGGCATACTCTAGCTTTCTCATGCTCGAAGACAGCTTCAGAGAGAACTTCAACGTTGACTGAGCCATTCATGTCATAGAGGGACATTGATTCGACTCCGGATCCAACACCGATATCGATGATTCCAGTCTTGATTTTAGATGCGATAATAGCGCAAGCCTCAAGTCCTGATGAGCAAAGTCTGTTAATAGCAACAATGCTGGTGGTATCGGGGTATCCAGCAAGGAACATTCCCATTCTGCCGGTGATCTCTCCAGCTCCGGGTTGAAGATTGTTTCCAACTGCAATATCCTGAATCTTTTCTGGGTTAATTTTAGCTCTAGCAGCAGCTTCTCTGAGCACTGTGGAGAGCATGACCTCAGGAGCAGTATCCTTGAGTCCTCCTCTTTTTCCCTTGGTCAAGGGAGTTCTAACAGCAGCACAGATGACAACATCATCATCAGATTTGGCGCTAGTGTTCTCCTTCTGGAGACGATCTGCCAAATTGTTGAGTCTTTGCATATTGGATATACAACTATTACGTAATACCTTTTAATAACCCACATTAATAGAAGGATTTTATTGAATTGCAGTAGGGAAGAAAAATATCAATAATAATTCACCTCAGTGAAAGTAGTAGAAAGAAGAATGTCATATTAGATTGGAATCTTTGTGTCTTTTGCTTAATTTAGCCATGAAATTTAACTAACGAAGAGCTGCTTGCTGCTACTGTTATGCTAAAATTTTATATTTTTCATTGATTTCCGATATAAGCTATTATTTTCGCTGGCTGAGCTGATATGATTCTCTTTAAATATTTGGTCTCCTTGATCTATTTTAAGTGTACTCTTTGGGTTGAAATTTTTATCTTTTTCTCAGCTTGGAAGTGTTAGATTGGAGCGGGTAGAGCTTTCCTTTATGAGATTAATCATAAATCTATTCTTGTTATATGTATTATTCGGAAGGACCTGCAATTTATGTTGAAAATCTAGGATTCCGATATTTTATCTATTTTTCCTTATTTACACCTTATACAACAGGTAAATTGCTAACTTTATAAATCTATCTATTCAACTTCATCGGAGGTAGCCCATTGTGTCTAACTCCACCAAGCGAATATGGACTATTTGTAAGTTTATTATTAGATATATCAACTTTCAATATCGATGAGACTGGTGCCAATTTATTTTTGTTTTGATAAGTTCTCTATTTAGGCTCGTATGAATTTGATTCGGATTAATTTGAATTCTGATTTATAAAATACTCCTCTTTATTCCTGAACTTGAGCCTAACAGAAGTTCTCTTCATTTTTGACGATGGAGTTGATATTTCTTTTGATTTACCTCCTTAGAGATATATATTGTTGTTTAGACTCATTCTCTTTCTATCTGGGTATTACTAATCAATCTTTCCTGATATTTTTCTTTAATTTGATCTGTCATAAGGTACTTTAGTCACCCGCTTGGTTTCTATTTCATTTTCATTTCTGGATAAAATCAACTAAATTTATTCCTTGTCAGAATAGCTGGCAATGAAATCGATCATCCTACTTCTAGCTTTCAGCAATTTGAACATCTAACTGGGGGTGAAGGTAAATATCTCCTCGACATAAGAATGTTTTATTACTGAATTTGACTAATAAGCTGCAAAGAATCTTCTTGTGGGGGATAGAAGAAAAGGATCAAATTCCTAACCGAATGGTATGTACTTGACAAGAACAGTTCTTTGAAGATATCCAAAATCTTTATCATATTGTTTGAAAAGATCGACATACTGCATACAACTCCTCTCATCTGAAACCTCAAAATTGTCTAAAATACAAGTAACCTCCTCAAAAATGTCATAATTCAGCCTCCTCAACTACCCCAAAGTCAGACATACCTCTTTCAGTTCTTGTTCCTCAGAATGCTGTGTATATTCAGCCTTTTATAATTTTTCAAGGTTGACTGTGAGTTGCTGAATGAGTGTGATCCGATCTGCTAGCAGTTTGCTGAGTACGAAATGTTTAGATTTTTTCGAGAGAGTCAGTTCAATTTCATGTTGAAGTGCATTTTCCTGTTACTACAGAGTTGATTTTTAGATATATTTCATGAACATTTGCTGGTAATGCTTGGGGACCCGATTCTAACTCCACAGCTGAGCCAGTTTGGACATACTGTTGGCTGGCGAGTGACTTTGCGATGCTGTTTATTGTTAGTTCCTATCACTTTATTTATTATTCATAAATTATAAGGGGAATCTGACATCAGTTGCTAGAAAATAGCTCACAGCTTCAAGATCTTGCTGCCCCAGCCGAAACCCATAGTGTCGCCTGCATCTTCTTCAGGAACCGGCTCCATCTTGTAAGGACGTACCTCTGATCGCTAGTTCACCGCGCTCTGCCCTCCATGATTGCTTACCCTGGAACGATAGGCAGAGTTAGTCGGTCCATCGTTTTTTTCTGCCTGCGACTCTCGGACTCTGTTATTAGGATCATGATATGATTTGCCAGTTCTGGAATCAAGGGGTGGTCTTGAGTAATTTTGGACTTGAGAATTGAAAATATGTCTTCTCTCAGGTTGTTCGCCTCCCACATTAGACCTGACATGTGCAGGTTTGTTGTAGTTATATGTTGCAGTATTGTATACCATTTCTTCAACTTGACTGCTGATTCTTGACGCATTTTGTCTGCTAGCCTGCAGAGGAGCCTCACTAACCAATCTTAATCCACCACCTTGAGTCCTTGTAACATCATTTTGATACGGCCCACGACTACCATCATTAGACTTTGCAAAGGCTCGTGAGTTATCAAGGTTGTTCTTTTAGAAGTTGTACTTGCTATGTGGTACCTCTTGATTTTCAACTTTTGATTTGGATTTTGAATAATTGAGGCCACTAACACCCAAAGTTGTTTCATGATAATTGTAGGCTCTCGATTCTTCTCCTCTGTTACCTCGATCGAAAGATTAGCTAACCTTGTCGTTAAAGTATTGATTTGATTTTGATAGGTCAAGTTTGCCACTTTTTTAGAAATTTTATTCACCATGTCTAGAGACATTGTATTTTGATCCATTAACTCTGCTGTTTTTATCGTATTATTCATTGGTACCTTAATTTTGTCTATTGGAACCTCTTGAAGCATTCATTTTGCTTGCTCTTTCGTTCTAATACTGACCTTAGTTGTATCTGTTTGAAGCTGATTCGTTCAATTTGCTACTTTTGTCAAAAACAGTATGATCTCCTTCATATTGAGGAGCTGGCTTGGGTTCATTGACTCTATATTATTTTTCATAAGGATCTGTCTCTCCTTATTTTTGGCTGTACTTCTAAGAGCCATGATTACTTTGTTTATATTTAGAAGAACTGTTCATGTAGGCCCCACTTCGCTCATAATTTTATTTATATTCTTGTTCTTTTTCTTATCTGTAGCCATTATTTTCTTATCCTCTACGTGAACCCTGATGAGATGATTTTTTTCCATCGCTATACTTGTCAATATAATTGGGATTATTTTCTTAATAGACCTGATTAGATTTTGAAAAAGTGACAGTATTTCCTTTACTTTCAGTAAAGTCTTCTCTTCTATTTTCATTCTCTTGACCTTTGTAGTTACTTGCTTGACCTTCTCTGTAATTACTTGGCTCGCCTTATCTATAGTTGCTGGCCTAACCTTATCTGTAATTGCTGGCCTGACCTTCCCTAAATTTATTTTATTGGCCTTCCCTATACCCACTCGCCTGTACTTCATTGTAATTGTTATGAGTCGATACATTTCCCTCGTTCTAGTTCTCATTCTTATATACCAGCGTGTTTCCTACATATCCTCCTTCATTGTAGCTGACATATGCAGATTTAGTTCCATTTTTGTATGTTTCGTAGTTACCACCATAGGTGTTGGTTGACTCCACCATCATACTTTTCTTTTCATCACGATTGTCCCTAGTATTGGCTTGCATCTTGCTGGCTCTCTTTGGTGGCTCGTCCATTTCAAAAGTATTCAAATTTGATGCGTTAATCTTGCTTGCTCTCTGGTATGGCTAGCTAGGCTCATTTTTGTAAGATCCGTTTTCACTTCCATTTTGATAACTTCCTTTGAACTCACTGCCTCGCTCAGACATTTCGCTTACTTTAGCTGACCTACTGCCAACTTAGTTGGCTTAGTTGATGGGTTTTAGAGTATTGCCATCGGAGCGGTCGTTCGGCCTCAAGTAATTGTATGTGCCTCCTTGAGCTCTCTCTTACCTTTACTCTCGGCCTTATTTGTTTTACTAGCGATTATTCACTTTAATTTAGTCGCTCGATGTATGAGGAATTTACGGAACTCTATCTCTATCTTATTCATATTCTTGTGTGGCCGGATAGTGAGGTTTGAAATCTTCTGCCTGTTCATACTTTTTATTTCCATTTTTTTAATACCCATCTTCTTCAACTACTCGATCCTCATTCATATTTTTCCTTCTCTCTTCGGATTATTCATCTTTTTTATTCTTGTTATGATCATAAGGCTCAACATTGATGACTTCTGGCCCTTATTTTTTATGTTCATGCCGATATTAATCTTTCTCTTTGGCCTCCGATTAGTGCACTCTATATTATGGAGATTTTGTTTATTCTTTTTCTGCCTTTTCATCGGGGCCTCCTTTGTTCTTCTTGCCGTCTATACATCCAACGCATCCCATTTTTATGGATTGATAATTATAATTTTAAACCCAAACATAGGTCTTTGTAATTTATCAAAAAGTTCATCAGGCCCTTTCATATTGGCTGTCTTTTGAAGGACATGGCATATGCTGATAGTTGAGGCCAAGAGACTGATTATCTCAATTAAAACCAAACGGTTACATGTCGAAACATATCATCCCTATCCTTGACCATTTTGTTGTGATTTACCAGAAGATGTAATCTGGACAGTTGATGAGATGATCTACAATCCTTTTGGAAAAGATCAAACACCTTAAAGAGTATTCACATTTGGTGAGCTGCTCTTTGTGACTTTATTATACAAGAAATTCAAAAAACTAAGGCCATCAAGTCCCTCTACGTTAAAGTAGACATCCAATCCTCGAAGAATGCTTCCATACCGTCTTCAATAGAACATCAGAAGGAGTTTACTTTATTAACGGTCTGACTAAGCTCCAGTGGTGAGTGCCAGAATATGATAAATGAGTGGGATATGAGTGTCAGATTGTGTTGATAATCATCAGTGGGATGTGAAGGATATTCTGTCTGGAAAATACAGGTCTTGAACAGGTCTGACAGCATAGTCGTTCTCATCTGGAATGCCATGATCTTCATTTCTGGGCTCATCAGTTCTGCCAATCTTTGATTACTTTCTTTTCTCTCCTGATTACATGAAGTTCAGGAAGGAGTTGCCCTTGTGCTTGTCTTCGAAAATCTCGCCTTCCTCTTTTTTCTCAGATCTGGGGTTACTGCCATTCTCACGCTCGTCTCTTCTTTCCTCTTAGTTTTATCGGCGATCTTGGACTCTACTCTCATGAGCAGGTTCGCCAGTTTCATTGTTGGGATTGTATGGATTGTAGGCATTATTGTTTTCACCTTGACCGTACTGGTTCTCTTGGTATTCTTGTTTAGCAGGCTCTCTTGGTTCTTCTCTTCGTGGCTCTTCACGTCTTTCCTCACGGCGAGGTTCCGGTTTTTTGTCGTTCTTTTTGGAAGTGCAGGGTCCCATACTCAGTTGAAAAATTAAATATCCTGCTCTAACCACCAATGAGTTCAAATAGTTCTGAAAATGACGTTATGTGATCAAACAAAAATCAAGTGTGCATTAAAAAGACTTCTTCTTGACAAACCCAGTCAGAAGACTGATAATCAGATGCATAAAAATTATTTGATTTTATTATTTTACCTACTCAGAATTAATTGATTTGATGGATCTATTAAAAATATAAATCAAGCTTCAAAAGCAACCGTCTTCCATATTAGACCTGGATCAGTACTTTCCACATTTTAACGAGAGACTGCATTACTTTTGTAGAGATTGTTGGTCTTCTCAATGTAGTCAATAGGATGTTTGGTATTGTTAAGGTTGTTGTCATGAATTTTCAAAGGGATTGTAGGACTCTCGAGGATGATTTGATAGCCATCTTGACTTTCATTTGCTATCTTCCTTGTATTGGCTTAATTGCCTTGAGCCTGATTCTTGGCTCGCTTTCTTATACTACATGGTAATTCATTCTGGAACTGAAGGTAATTGACATTGGAATATCTAAACTCAGACTAGTTCTCATAAGGATTTCCAACTTTAGCTGTTCTCTTGCCACTATCTTCAAAGTAATTGTTGACCTTGAAGCAACTTGCTTCTTCACTCCCCATCAATGAACCAGTGCCTTACATGTCGTAATTTCTCATTGTAGCACGTTTGCTGACTCTATCTGCTATTTTTTTGGCATCTGACTCTGTAACGTAAACCGATTAAGTTGGTCTAATGTTGGGTTTCTCATTGCTATATTTCTTTGAAAGAACTCTCAAAAACTCAAGAGCAGGTTCATTGGAGTATTTTGACTGTTTTGAGGTGTTTTGTATTAAAATAACTTTGTTCTTTTGCCTCACTTCATCAGCCTCATCTGACAATTACTTGCTTGTCGAGGCTGGACTAGGTTTTTAGCTTTTTACCTTCAACTCATTCAGCTGCAGTTTTCCAGGGATCTTTTTGTCTCTCTTTTGATATGTTTCACTAGCACAGATGCCCATCTTTCTCCCAATAATTTAAAATATCACTTTATAGTATTATGAAATAGCTAATTTTTTAGGGCATTGGACGTTAACATCTAAATGATAAAGATATTACTTCTGAAGAGTTCAAACTAACATAAATCTACCTTTTTGTTGCTTTTTCATTAATGATTCTAATTTTCTAATTATTGCAATCGGAAAAACTCAGAACGATGAAAAACAGTCATAATTTTTTTATATTCTCTCAAACGCCACCCCTCTACTGTATCACTGTTAGCTTATATTTGAAGATTAATACTAAAAACGCAGTATATAAAGTATACATCAAGCTTCCAGCTCGACAGGAGTAACTTCAAGATCAAACCCTGTATTTCTGAACCCACGAACACCATGAATAGAGTTACTCGTGATACTTAGATCATCTCCGTAGAGTTTGCCATTTTACATCTTGATAGGTGATAAACGAATGGCAAGATCAAATTTTATACCGTTGACCTATGTGTATTTTGCAGAATGTTCAGATCTGTACTATTCCTCATATTCATGCGAAATTCTGATGTGTAGTGGTGAAGGAGGAGAGTGAGGCTCATGATGAGAGTTGCGGACCTTCAGATGATCATTACTATCTACCGGCTTGCCATCAATTTGCCTCGACTCCCCTTTGTTGGACAGAACATCGCAAGATTTAGAAGACTTCTCAACACTTATTCTCCTCTCCTCTGGGTTGAAAGGCTATCTTTCTTCATGGATAGTGATCGAAAGTGTCGATCGCATGTTCGCTCTTCTCAAATTGGGGTTGCCTTTTGGTGGAGATATACGTATAATAGCCGGCTCTTGTAAAGAATAGATTTAGTCTTGGACTTTCCTGTCTTAATTGCATTTTGGTTTTGGTTTTGTCATTTTTGTGGGACTGAGCTAATTTTGTGCTGCAGCTACTGCCTTACCAGGTTAGTCGCTTTATTGTCCTTGTTGGCACTTCTGATGGAAGGAGATATTGCTTTAGGGAGCTGCATGCTCTTTTCGACTTGCACAGCAACCCATTTTCAAAAGTAAATTTTTATATTAGATGTAGTTTACGAGCACAATAAGCTCCAATAAAAGGCGCCGTTTATTACCAGAAAAGTAACGACTGAAACCTATTGACCGATAAAAAGATTCAATCGAATCTCAGAAGTTACATGGTAATATTATAAAATTGTACAAGCACTTATAGACAAATTTATGATTCGCTTATGATTATACCAAACCTGATCATGCTATTTATCCCCTATTTTGAGTGTGTTAACTCATAAACATGACCCTTTTTGATCTGCCTTAAGTTATGCTTTCAGGTGACATAGTTAAAGAGCAGATAACTCTCATAAAACAAGAGCTATTGATAAACTTGCGATAGTAAATGTTTTAAAAGTCTATCAAAAAATGTGAGAGAAGCTTTATCTGATAATTTATATGTTTTTGAATTAAAAGACATTAAATGAGAGGATGGAGAAAATAAGAAAGATTCTGTGATATTTTTATCATTTTAAAAATGAGTTTGACTCTATACTCTCATGGTTTCAACTGTTCGGCTGATCCAGCTTCTCTGATTTATTTCCAATATACAATTATTTATGCAGCCGTATGAACTTCATAACAGTGAAACAAGTACCTTTTACTCTAATATTGTTGAAGGTATTGTCCATCTTGTATCATTTTCTTAAATGCGTTGCCCCTGATAAAATTTAAATACTAAATGAGAGGCTCTAAAATACAACACATATCATGCTCATTTCTTTTTTTTAATAGCGTTACTATACTATGGCAAATTGTCAGGTAGACCCCGACTGGGATCACTTTCTCTCCCATTGTAATTATTCCTATCATCATTGTGACCTCCCTTGTTACCTCCACCATTGCGATCAGGCTCTCCTCGCTGTCCTGGAACCGCGGCCTATCCGCTACCTTGGTTCTATCTGGAATTGAAACAACCCATTTTTTATTATATGTTATTTTAATTTAGTAAAGCAAGTTTAAGTTGATCCTCCATCAGAATACACAAGATTGAACTATCCAAAAGTGCAAGCTGTTGACAAATGCAACAGCTAAAAAGCTCATATAGACATCAAATTTATTCTTCCTCGTCTGACGTTAGATGAGGAGTATGTTGGGTTTTCCTCAGACCGGTAATGCCAAACTTTGAAGTACTGCTAGCTGACAAGTCGTTTTTGTATAGATGCTAGTCTTCCATATCGATTGATGTGATCTTGACTTTCAGGTCGAATTTAACCCTGTAGAGATCAAGGTTGGCTCTATCACTGATATCAGAAAACTAGCTTTTTTATTCGTTGAGAAGCTAACGACCTTCTAAATCTGATTCAGGATCATCTTTTTTTAACATTTTATTGAATTAGTCCATATTGACAACCTTTGGTTTCAAGATGAAGTTGTATTTCCCACCATTTCCATCAAGGTTACTCGAGCTCTACAGGCAGTTTTTATTATCAGCGTTGGCATGCTGTATCTCTGATGCTGTCTCATTGATTGTAATTTTTTTCTGAGGGTATGATTTTCCTGCAAGGCAACCCATATATCAGTTTCTTAAGAACTATTAAATGATTGTATAAATGTATAGCACATCACATCATATCTATGCTACTTGATTTAATAGCCTCCAATATGTTGATTTTAGGCATATATAGGAAATGAGGATTCAAAATGGGTGATAATATTTTTCAAAAATACCTGAGAAATAGTCGAATTATAGAAATTGATTAATCTGAGGAGGATAAGACAATAAATCGATGCCTTTCGACACATGCTCTAAGAAATGACTTCAGCCCATTTTCAAGTAGCAATAATTACATTATTACTGCTCATTTTACTTATTTGATTCATAGCTCATAAGAAAAAAGTATAAAGTATAAAGTGATGCTTAAGAAAGAAAAATTTAACCTGAATATATCAGGAGTTAGTCAAATTGCAACAGCTCTTTAAAACACTTTTGTTGTCGATGCATACTGTGAACTACCAGAGTAGAACATGCCAGCCAGAAGAATTTTGCATCTGACTGCTCAAGGAAAAGTGTTATTCTAATTGCACAATGACAAAAAATGTAAAAAAAGAGTCTAGAAGTATTTCTAAATGATGAATGATCATGAAGTGTTATTATTCTTGGAATAGGCTGAATAATTAGAAATTCAGGTTATCAACTTATAAAACAGGCATAATTCAAGGAGCTTCTTGGATAAAAAAACATTCGAGCAAAAGCTAAACTTATAAATGAGGTGGTTTCTGTCAGACGTTTACCTATTTCCATAAACTCAACTTGTTTCCCTTGTTTCTAAATGTTACTCCTATAATCAAGTACTATACTACAAATATGACCAATTTCAAGAAGGTAAAGCCAAGCCTGTGAAGTAGTATACTTTTTAAGGCTATTGTGCCGTAATTAAAAAGGTTAATAGCGATTCAAAAATGGCGATATGGTGGTTAGATGATTTGACTATCAACTTATTGACATTCTTCAACTAAAAGGAGTAGCTCACGACTCTGAGAAACCTCAGGTGCAGTTGGTTTGACTCTTAATAAACCGAGAAGCCGATAAATAGTATATAGTACTAGATAAAAGAGTTGATTGAGTACAGGCCTAACTCATATTTTCTTACAATTTTAAAACAGTGGGTAGACGGCAGATACATGCGTGACAGAAGATATGGATTTCTAAATACTTCAAAGCAACAAGCTACAATGTCGAAGGAGGTATTGGTTAAAGCCAAAGGGCCACATTCAGCTATAAGAGAGTGTTTTCAGCCCTTGTAAGATACAATCGTATTTTATGCCCCATTCTACGTATAAGGTCCTCAAAAAACATCTCCTACATGCTTCTTCGATGTTTAGCAGCAAGCAATGATTGCTGTAGATTACTAATAAGCTGAAGTTGAATGCTAGGATGAATTATATTTCTTTCCGAACTGGGACAGAAACAGCATTGTTCGAGCTCAGAAGGAAAGCGAATCAGGAGACGAGATCCGAGTTACGGTGACCACCTTCTTTTCTTTGAAAGGTGTCAGCATTCAAATGCTGCTGCACATGAATGAAGACTTCGATGACGATTTGCTGCAGGATGCGATATAGATGTTGTACGATATATGATGAACATTCATGAATCAATATTTCTCATTTTGAAATGTTTTCTCGACCAGGGACATACAAAGTCTTTATTTGTAGGCGATTGGAGCAAAAAGGTGAGCTCGCTCTCTTTTCACCACATTGCTCAACATAAAATATTAATATCTTGAAGCTGACTAGGGAGACATCAATCATGAAAGTTCCTTTGATACAAACAATACTACTCAACTAAAAACTTCCCACAAACATAAAAATCATTCAACAGTGCGGTCCTCTCTCTCTTAGCTTAAGTTTTTCCTTCCTCCATTATTTTAGTGTCTTTACTTTTTCTTCTTATTAATAATTAGTAAATCAGACAAAGTTATATTACGTCAGAAGATATGAACTTAGAAAATTATAGAGAAATAACAACAATAATAGATGAGAAGTATTAATCAAAAATAACTAATTTCCGTCGTCTTCCGAGGACTGTCCTTCCCAAAACGGAAGCCATTCCCCATATTTTTCAACTTCATCTCCAACATTGATCCCTCACAGAATCCACCCCTCTGTTTGAAGTACTGTTGTCCGGTTCAAGCTAAAATGTTATACTTTGCTGTTCTTTTATCGTCGGCAAGCAGTATGTATTACCACTGTATCTCAATGTAGATAACTAATTAATGCTATTTGTATCCTCTTGGATTATTGAAGTTATCGTCTGCAGAGGGGGTTCAGGTTTGGGAGGCAGACGCGGTAAAGGTGAATTTTTGTTCATGTTACTGTCTAAACTAGTCGAGGCAGTAACCCCCATACTTCCTTTCAAAGGTGTCATAGTTTTCGACTCGTTAATTTTCTCTTTGTTCTCTTCTGGATTACTCGAATTACTTTTCTGAATGATACAATTGCCTGACTTGCTTTTTACTCCACAAATTCCCATTTTGTGTCAACGGTACAAATTTATATAAAATCAAAAAGGAGTAGTACAATTTTCAAACAGACTAGGGTCACAATAAAAATTAGCTGTATCAATCTAGAGGTATTATGCCTGCTTTTCTTTTCAGAGTTGAGTTTGCGAAGCAAAATCCGTTGATCGAGCCTCGCTTGAAGTTTGAGGTGTTTTACATCTAATTGTCAAAGACTTTGTCGGTTTACATGTCAATTTGACTCACAATGATTCCTAGTTAAAATTTGCACTCGTTCTATCGCAAGTACTCGGATAGACACAACGATCGATGGCTGTAGACAGGTGAAGATACCTATCTCTAGCTCTCATTCACTTTCCTTAAAGATTGGCTTGGTGGGATGTTCGGTTCTGGTGAGCTTCTGCTTGTCATAGGAGCTTGCTTCAACTTAACATGTGTAAAAGATATCTCTAAGATTGTGTCAGTGGTAGGTTTTGTTTGAACTGATAGGTTGTTCTTAAGTGTAGGTTCAGTCGATTGTATAGAATTTTTACTGTTTGCTTCAGTTTTGTCCAGGTTATGACAGAGTCCCATCTTTTTTGTGGTTTCCTTGATAATAAATTATGAATCTAGCTGCGATCTATATCAAGCGGGTCTTTGTAAAATGTTCTGTTTCTTGTAAATTTAACTTATCAATAAACTTAAGCTTATCTTTCCTGATCCCTTGTTAGATTTCCTTTCGTTTCCTAAATTTTGAATGGTTTTTTCTTTCTTAAACCCTAAAACCAATTAATTTGTTACTGAAGTCGTAAACAAAAAACAAAAAGAACCTGATTTTGGGTTCACTCTCTTCCTTTCAAAGTAGAATT
>Ga0210026_1002687_pt1 | contig 14731 bp, 13 predicted proteins | sample CryGeymeta201509_FD_183977 | JGI IMG/M metagenome (GOLD analysis project Ga0210026, IMG submission 183977) | Groundwater microbial communities from Crystal Geyser aquifers in Utah, USA - Crystal Geyser metaG 2015-09 (SPAdes) (version 2) | ecosystem: Environmental > Aquatic > Deep subsurface >... | reverse complement strand
CTACGGTATAAGGGTCGTTTTGTGCCTGTTTTAAAATTTCAACATTGCGTTTACCTTTTTCAATAACATTCATGGTAGCGGCATCTAGATCGGAACCAAATTTAGCAAAGGCTTCTAATTCACGATATTGAGCTTGGTCTAATTTTAAGGTACCAGCTACTTTTTTCATTGATTTAATTTGTGCGTTACCACCTACACGAGATACCGATATACCCACATTTATGGCAGGTCTAACCCCTGAATTAAACAAATCAGATTCTAAGAATATTTGTCCGTCGGTAATCGAGATAACATTGGTTGGAATGTATGCTGATACGTCGCCAGCTTGTGTTTCAATAATTGGCAAGGCCGTTAATGAGCCACCGCCTTTAATAAAGTCTCTTATAGTATCGGGAACGTCATTCATCTGTTTTGCAATGGTATCATCTTTGATAATTTTTGCAGAGCGTTCTAATAAACGTGAGTGCAAATAGAATACGTCACCCGGATAAGCTTCACGTCCTGGAGGACGTTTTAACAATAATGAAATTTCGCGGTAAGCAACGGCTTGTTTTGATAAATCATCATAAATAATTAAGGCGGGACGGCCAGAATCTCTAAAATATTCGCCAATAGCAGCGCCGGCAAAAGGAGCATAAACTTGCATTGGAGCAGGATCGGAGGCACTTGCACAAACAATTGTTGTATAAGAAAGCGCGCCACGTTCATCTAACATTTTTGCAATACCTGCCACGGTTGATGCTTTTTGTCCGATGGCAACATAGATGCAATACACTGGATTACCAGCATCAAAAAATTCTTTTTGATTTAAAATGGTATCAATGGCCACCGTTGATTTTCCTGTTTGGCGGTCGCCAATAATTAATTCGCGTTGACCACGACCAATTGGAATCATGGCATCAATAGCTTTAATGCCGGTTTGAAGCGGTTCGGTAACAGGTTCACGGAAAATTACGCCTGGAGCTTTGCGCTCAAGTGGCATTTCAAAGGTGGTTCCTTCAATGGGACCTTTTCCGTCAATAGGTTGTCCGAGGGTGTTTACTACACGGCCAACAATGCCTTCTCCAACGCGTAAAGAAGCAATTCTTTTGGTTCTTTTTACGGTTGAACCTTCTTTAATTTCCGAAGAAGCACCTAGTAAAACAACGCCAACATTATCTGATTCTAAGTTAAGTACAATGGCTTCTAAACCACTTTCAAATTCTACTAACTCGCCATATTGTACGTTTGATAAACCATAAACTCTAGCAATACCATCGCCTACCTGAAGAACGGTTCCAACTTCGTTTAATGAAGCCGTAGCTTCAAATCCATTTAATTGTTCTTTTAAAATAGCTGAAACTTCAGCTGGTTTAACTTCTGCCATAATTGATATTTTTATCTTTTATCTAATTCTTTTATAATTGGGGTACGTAATAATTATCTTCAAATTCTCTTTTTAGGAGATTTAATTTTCCTGCAATACTAGAATCGTATTGTTTATCGCCTATGCGTATAATAAAACCTCCAATTAAATCAGGATTAACCTTATTTTTAATGGTGATTTCATTTCCGGTAAGGGTTTTAATTTTTTCAAGGATTTTAGCTTCTAAGGCTTTTGTAATGGGAACGGCTGTTGTTACGCTAGCGATTTCTAAATTGATATCAAAATCGTAAATAATAGCATATTGTAAAGCGACATCTGAAAGCAGGTTTAAACGTTTATTTTCAATTAATAAATTGAGTAAACCAAGCGTCATGCCATTAACTTTAGATTCAAAAATCTTGGTGAGAATTGCTTTTTTAATGCCTGATTTTAAAACGGGATTTAATAAGGTAACCCTTAAATTAGCTTGGGTTTCTAAGGTATGCGCTATGAGCTGTAAATCGGCATTGACTACTTCGGCTAAATGGTGTTCTTTTGCTAAATTCAATACAGCTTTGGCGTATCTTAATGCGGCTCTCGTCTCTTTCATAAAATTATTTTAAGCTGACGTCTTTTAACATTTTTTCAATCAAAGCGAGGTGTTTATCTTCTGAAGATAATTCTTGTTGAATCACTTTTTTAGCAATATCAATAGAAAGTTCGGCAACTTGATTTTTTAATTCGGTAATGGCGGCCAACTTTTCGTTTGTGATGCTTTCTTTAGCTTGAGAAATCATTTTTTGTGCTTGTTCTTGAGCCACTTCTTTTGCGTCTGATATCATTTTGTTCCTAATATCTCGGGCATCTTTTAAAAGCACTTCGCGTTCGGCACGGGCTTCTTTTAGAATTTCTTCGTTAGCCGATTTTAAATTTAGCATTTCTTTACGTGCATTTTCGGCAGCTTCTAAAGCATCTTCAATACCTTGCTCTCTGTCATTAATTGCGCTTAAAATGGGCTTCCAAGCATATTTTCTAAGTAAAATTAAAAGTACTCCAAATAGTAATGTTTGCCAGAAGAACAATCCAAATGAAAAGTCATTTATTAAATTTTCCATATCGTTTAGTAGTAATGTTTTTAAAAAATTTAATAAAAAGCTGTAACCAACCGTTACAGCTTTTTATTTTAAAAATTAAGCTGCAAATAAAGCAGCAAATGCAATACCTTCAATCAAAGCAGCAGCAATAAGCATAGCTGTTTGAATTTTACCGAAAGCTTCTGGCTGACGAGCTATAGCATCCATAGCAGAACCACCGATTCTACCAATACCAATACCTGCACCAATTACAATTAAGCCTGCTCCTACAATTCCTGGAATTTCCATATTATATATATTAATTAATTAAACATTCAATTTTAATGTGCTTCGGCATGTTCTTCAGTTGCAAAACCAAAATACAAAGCTGATAGCATAGTAAATATATAAGCTTGTAATATGGCTACAAGTAATTCTAAAACAGAAATTACTAATGCTAAGCCAAAACTCAAGCTACTTCCTAAATAACTCTTAAAAATAAAAATCAAACCTAATAAACTGTAAATTACAATATGACCTGCAGAGATGTTTGCAAACAAACGAATCATCAAAGCAAATGGTTTAATAAGCACTCCTAACAACTCAATGGGAGCCAAAATAATTTTCATAGGCACAGGCACTCCTGGCATCCAAAAAATGTGTTTCCAATAATTTTTGTTTCCAGAAAATTGTGTAATAATAAAAGTGAGTAATGCTAATGCAAAAGTCACAGCTATATTACCGGTAATATTAATGCCGAAAGGTGTAATTCCTATCAAATTTGAAAACCAGATAAAAAAGAAAATGGTCAACAAATAATTCATGTATTTTTTATAGTGCTTTTCACCGATATTTGGGATAGCAATTTCGTCTCTTATATACAAAACAATAGGTTCAAAAAAGCGCCCAATACCTTTGGGAATTAAACCGTTTTTAGCATACGATTTGGCCAACCCTGAAAAGATTAAAAATAAAATTAATGATACAAGAGCAATACTTAAAACATTTTTTGTAATGGATAAATCAATCGGTTTATCGTTTGTTGGATGTCCGTGGGCATTTAATGTAATAGTGCCTTTAGCATCAGTTTTATATATTTTGCTGTGGGATAATTTGTAATAAGTATCACCAATATGAACCAATTTATTGCCATTATTAAATTTTGAAGACAAAAACACATGCAAACCATTGTCAATTAAAATTACTGGAAGTGAAAAACCATAAGATTCTCCAGTTTTAGAATTTGAAAAGAATACAAACGAATAGGCATCTTTAACATGATGTTTGATGTCATTTTTAATCTCGTTTTTTAAATCTTTTTCTGCTTCTTGGTCTTCGGGTTTAGTCAAATTTTCTTGGTGTTGCGAAAACCCATGAAGTCCTAAGATTAAAAAAGAAACTAATAGAATTGAATTGATAATATTCTTTTGCATTACAGACAAATAATTATGACCTTAAAATTTTTGCAAATGTAGGTTTTTAAGACCAAAAGAAAAACCTTTTTTCTTTATTTTTTAGTTTTTTTAAGGACATTTAGTCAACTGATTTTACATTAAGAATTTTAATCAAAGCCTTGGTCTCAAAAATAAGACATGAGATATAGGGAATGAAAAAAGCAGCAAATTCAAATTTTGTTGTTTTACCATCATTCAGATATTTTGGATGAAAAATTAAAAAGAAAACTAAAAATTTTAAAAAACTGCCAAACATAAATAAAAACCCGATAAGATGATGGTATTTTATTCTAAAGCGGTAAATGAAAATGTATATTATTACAGCCAAAATATAATTGACAATATAGGCTAAAATGATGTAATTAGAAAAGACACTAAAACCTAAAAAATATAAGAATAAAGTATGAATTATTAGAACGCTGAGTAGTACTAAAAATAGCTTTAATCTAAAGTCAAATACTTTAGCCATATTTATTTTTTACTGATATTTTTTAATTGACTTACCAAATTATAAATCGAAACAATGAGTCCCAATAGGATAAACCCAATAGTAAAATAAGGTTTTGGAAGTTGATATTTGGCATCGAGCCTTTTACCAAAATAGGCTGCCAGATAAAACGTAATGCCCATCTGTAAGCCTATTCCTGAAAATTGAATGTAGGGATTAAGCTGTTTTTTCGGCTTGTTGAGGTCGCTCATTGTTATTGAGTTCTTTTATCGTACCCTTCATGGTGCAGGTCGTGTTTACAAAAGTAGCACCTGGTTCTACGGCTAAAGTTCCAATTACGGTTTCACCGGTAATGGTTGAAGAGGCTTTTAACGTTAACAATTGATTGACAATTATTTTTCCGGTAAAAATGCCTTCAATATCGGCAAAATTACACTCAACAGTGCCTTTAACAGCGCCATCTTTGCCAATAATAACTTTGCCTGAAGTTTTGATGGTGCCTTCAACAGCGCCGTCAATTCTAAAGTCGCCTTCCGAAACTAAATCTCCAGTAATGGAGGTTCCTTTACCGATGGTATTTCTTTCTAATGATTGCGAGGGGTTTGCAATGATTGGTTTCTTTTTATCAGAAAACATAGGGTATAATTTTAAGGTTGATTTATTTTTTTAAATAGCTATTTAAGTTTTTATAAAGCTGAATTTTATTATAGCTCGACTGCGAAATTACAAAAAAATCTTTTGGCAACACATTTTTGTACTTATTATTGACAAAATTAGTAAAATCACTAATAGCGTCTTCATTTATAAAACCTTTGATTAAAAACAATTTAGTAGAGCGATTATAAGGTTTTATATCAACTGTGAGGTTAGAAAACTCTTCAAATTGAACGATATCTTTTAATTGTGTTTCCAATTTACTCAGGTCTAATTTATTTGGAGCTTGATGCGCTAAAAACAAATTATCTTGATTTTTTTGTGTTGAAAAGTCATCCGCTTTAGCCAAATCCTCTTTAATTGTAGTCAACGTTTTTTTAGCTTTTTTCCCTTCAATGGTGTTTGGAAATTCTAAGGCAATGGCCTTCATCAGTTCATTAAAAGCCTTATAACCATCTAGTTTAACAATTGCATAAGCTTTTAATAATTTAAATTTTGGAACAATTGGCAAACCTTGATAGGTTTCTAAAGCTGCCGTTGCTAAGCTATCGGCAAGCACAAAATTTGCATCGCGATAAGCGTTATAGGCAATTTTATATTGTGCTTCCGGCGAATCATTATCGGCAAAAATCAACTGTTGTCCTGGTTTTAAAATGAGTTGTGCATATCTTGAATCGGGATAATTTGTAACAATAAAATCCTTTTCGTCGCTGGCTTTTAAAGTATCTGTTAAACTGTAAATTTTATACAAATGGTAATGAATGGGCAAGAGGCGGTCTTTATTCGGATTCAAATTTAAGAGGCTGTCTAAATAGTAAACTGCCATTGGATAATCGTTAAATTGTTCTTTATAAATGATGCCCAGTTGATAATAAGCGTCGTTGCGGATATTGGTAATGCTGTCGCGTTCCTTGGCGGAAGTTGGCAGGTTATTCAAATAATAATCGAGTTGAAACTTTGGATTTGTCTTTGCTTGAACCTTGTTTGTTATGCTTGCAATAACTGATGAGCTGGTGTTCGTATTATCAGAATAACGCCAATTATCAGTCAGTTTTAAAACGCCCCAAACTTTTACAAATTCTTGCTTTCCAAACCCAACTAACTCATTATTATAAAAATAAAAAGAACTTTTAGAGGCGTTTGCGCCAATAAATGAAGGCTGATTGTTTAACTCTTTCTCTTTAATAGCCGCCAAAGCCTGTTTAATGGAATCTTTTTCGTGTTGTTGCAATTTGGCGATATGATTTTTAAAGAACGTCACTTGCGCTGAAGTGTCTAACTGCATAATTCTTAATAGGCTGTCATTGCGTTGTGCCAAATCATCGTAAAGAATAACGTCGGCTAGTTTATCGCTTTTGCGAATAATTTGTCTTAATTTTTTGGTGTTAATATTATCGCTGGTGCGGATAATGCTGTCGTAATATTTGCCGGCAGTTACATATTTTCGTTCTTCAATATGGATAGCTGCCAACTGTTCGTAGGCCAAAAGTTTTTGATTTTTATCAGAATTTTTAGCGTTTAAAGATAAATTATAATAAGCCTTGGCTTGAGTTAAGTCATTGTTTTTATGTTTAATATCACCCATCACATAATAAAGTCCACCTAAATAGGGGCTATTATTAAAATCTTTTATCATTTTTTCGAGCTTCATCATCAGCACACCTCCAACCGAATCTTTGGCGGCTTCATAATTTTTTGCAAGTTCTATTTGCGCTTGAACTTTGAATTTATAGGGTGCTTTTTTGTAATTGAGAAGGGCGTTAAAACTTAAATTTGAGGAGTCTATTTGTACTTTTTCTCTGTAAAGTTGTCCTAAAACAATTAGGTTTCTTGAATTTTGTACGGAATTTTTGCCAATTTTTGTCGCTAATTTTAGATGTTTAATTACCTGATCGGTACTGTCTATCTGGCTATAAGCCATCGCAATAGCGGTTTGACTGTTTTCAACAGTATTTTCTGGAACTTTGTTAAAACGCAACATGTTTTTTAACGATTCAATGGCTAGTTCTTCATTTTGTAAACGAATTTGTGTTTTGGCTTGCCACAATTTGGTTTCATAAATTAAATCGGCTTTGCTGTCGTTTTTTATGGTGTGATTAAAGGCATCTAATGCAGGCACAAAACGTTGGGTATAATAGCGCGCCTTGCCAAGTAGCAAATAAGCTTCGTCAATTTGTGTGTTGTGCTCTACCCCTTTAATGGTCATGCCGTGAATTTGCACCGCTTTAACGGCTTTTTCTTCGGCGCGATCAAAATTTTTAAAGTTGTTATTACCTTTTAATGAAGGTCTAAATAGGTTTTCATCTACTTTTAAAGGTTCAATGGGAATGCGTTCGTAAAAATTATCTTGATAAGCTTCATCTAATTCTTTTAAACCCTTATCTAAAGCGAGCTGGCCGTTATAAAGCACATTGAATTTTGTACCCAATGCGTTCATATTTCGGCTCATAAAGGTGTTTTTTGTTGGGCTGCATGCAAGCAGGAGGCTAAAGGCCAAGCCAGTACCAAAAAAATAAAAAAAATAGCTTTTCAAAAAAACGAATTTTAACTTTAAGATTAACTGCTAACTTAAACAAATATTGTTTATTTAAAGGTAAAATACAAATATAAAAAGATTTGTTAGTTTATAAATTGTAAAATTTAAGCGTAAACAAAAGTTCCAAAAGGACTTTTAATGGTAAGTTTCTTAACGGATGAAGCTTCTACGCGCCCTATAATTTGAGCGTTGACCTTAAATGATTTTGAAATTTCTATCAAGTCTTGTGCAATGGTTTCCGGAACATACAATTCCATGCGATGTCCCATATTAAAAACTTGATAGAGCTCTTTCCAATCGGCTCCACTTTGCTCCTGAATGAGTTTAAACAAGGGAGGTAACTCAAATAAGTGGTCTTTTAAAATGTGAAGATGGTCTATAAAATGAAGTATTTTTGTTTGTGCGCCGCCACTGCAATGCACCATGCCGTGAATGTTGGCGCGGTGTTTGGCAAGCATCTGTTTAATAATTGGGGCATAAGTACGCGTAGGCGAAAGCACTAATTTTCCGGCATTTAAAGGCGAATTTTCAACTGGGTCAGTAAGTGTGCTGTTGCCAGAATAAACCAAATCATTTGGTACTAAGGCGTCAAAACTTTCGGGATATTTATGCGCTAAATATTTGGCAAACACATCGTGGCGTGCGCTGGTTAAGCCATTGCTGCCCATACCGCCGTTGTATTCGGTTTCGTAAACGGCTTGTCCAAACGACTCCAAACCAACAATAACATCGCCCGCTTTTATGTTGGCATTGTCAATGACGTCGCTGCGTTTTAGGCGCGCGGTTACGGTAGAATCTACAATAATGGTGCGCACCAAATCGCCAACATCGGCAGTTTCACCACCTGTGGCATAAATGTTTACGCCATATTTTTTTAATTCCGATAGCAAAGCTTCGGTACCGTTTATAATGGCCGAAATCACTTCGGCAGGAATCAAATTTTTGTTGCGTCCAATGGTTGATGACAGCAAAATGTTATCGGTTGCACCCACGCAAATCAAATCGTCAATATTCATAACCAGCGCATCTTGCGCAATGCCTTTCCACACCGATAAATCGCCTGTTTCTTTCCAATATAAATACGCTAAAGCAGATTTTGTGCCGGCTCCATCGGCGTGCATCACTATACAATAATCGGAATCGCCTGTTAAATAATCGGGAATAATTTTACAAAAAGCCTTTGGAAACAAGCCCTTATCAATGTTTTTGATGGCTTGATGAACGTCTTCTTTTGATGCCGAAACACCTCTTAAATGATATCTATTTTGAATGCTCATCGGGATGGCTTTGCGTTTTGCCGACAAAGGTAAAAATTTGCCGCTACTTAAAGCGGTCTAAACCACACAAACTTTAATTAACACTTTTTTTCATCAAAACCAATGTGCAGCAAGGCATCGCCTTGATTTAAAACGGGGGAGTGGTTTGAATTTAAAATAAAACCCTTCTGTTTGTTTATAAATTGGCTTTCAAAATTACTGAAAGGGGTTGAAATAGGGCCTAACGGTTTCGTGTATGAAACGTTTGGCATTTTGGAGCGATTTCCTATCAAGTTACACGAAAGTTTATTAGATGCTGAAGCATTGAAACCTTCACTGTCTCGGCAATAAAATATACCGCCTGTTATGCACTGGCGGTTCTTGTCTGTCCGTGTGTTTGGGTCAAATTGTACTTTCATATTAAACTTGTCAAATTACCACTTCATTTTCCTTTTCTGTCTGTGTCTCCCGTGTGTTGGGGTGTTTTAATTTTTTCTTTTAAGCGTGGGTGAAAAATTTTGAAATTCTTCACTTGGGCTGACTTTGCAAGCTCTTTGACAAAGTTTTGGTTGTAGCGTTGGTTCGTGGGGCTTTGGCAATGTGCTTGCAAATGCGTTGGCATTAGTCAAATAATGATTTTTGCTTTATTGTTGAATCTTTCATTGTAAACCTCATAGGTTTTTTATTAATCGTTTCGACTTCTTTTTTACTTTTCAGATAGTCTCTTAGTTTCTTTTCCGACCAAGTCAGTTGTAACTTTTTGATTATATCTTTAACAGCATATTCACCTGTTTTCAATAAATCCAGTATTTTATTTTCGTAATTTACAGTTGGCTCATTTAAACTTAATTGATTTACTTCAGCTAAAGACGGTTTATAATCAATCAATGGATTACCGTTGAAGTCAACCGCTATCGCTCCCTTTTGTATCAACAAATTATTAGCAGTATTTTCATTTGGTTCAGGTTTCCGAACATATATCTTTCTGTTTTTTCTTAAGCCATCAACAACCCCTGACCAAGTACCGCCTTTATCAGAAGACTCTGCTACATAAATTTCATCAGCAAGTCCATATATGATTGGATTTCTTGCCATTGCTAATTCTGCCTTCCATGGTGCTTTTGGAAAGAAAGTACTCAAAACTAAAACATCACCATCAACAATTTGCTTATAATACTTTTTGAAACCAGAACCAAAAGTCATAATACCCTGTGGCAATACAATAATGCTTTGGCCTTTATAATTAATTGCCGAATCCAATGCTTGTTTATCAACTCCTTTGGCAAAACCACTTACAACAACTTTATACTCCTTGCTGGCCAACTTGGCAATATTATCAGTAAATTCCAATGATTTGTCAGAGGCATTACGAGAGCCAACAATTGCAATTGATTTTTCTTGCATTATTTTTTTGTTGCCTTTTACATACAATAGGGCTGGAGCATGTGCGGCTTTTAGATTTTCTTTAAGAGTTCTTGAATACTCAGGTGAAGTTATCGGGATTAATTCATAGCCCTCATTATTCAATGATTCTGCAAGAAAAGCATTATTCGCTAATTCTGACTTTGCTTTCTTTAAATCCTCTACTTCTTTATATTCAATACCATATTGATTTTTCCAATCATTTTCAGATAACTGAAAAAAATCTTCAATCGAAAGTTTATTCTCATGATAAAATTTAATTATGAGGTTATTAATTTTTAAATGACCCCATCTTGGCAAATGTGCCAATGCTATCCAATATGCTGATTCTTTGTTCATACTAAATCTCCTCCTACTGTTCTTGCGATTACTAATGGTGCAATTTTTATGGCTCCTAAATTACTTAAATATCTTCCAATTTCCTTAATGGTTGCACCACTATCAAAAATGTCATCTATTAATAAAATGGTTTTTCCTCTAACTTCATCTGGTGTTTTAATTATAAAGGCATCCTTTACATTGTCTGACTTCAAATAACCGTTTTCAAATACTTTCTGCTCACTCGTTGCCCTCTGCTTTACTAAATTATGCGATATTGGGAATTTCAATACTTGTGATACCTTTACTGCAAAGTTCTTCACCAACTCACCTGATTTTGTAGGTGGCACATACAGAATAATATCAAATTTTTCCTGACCAAATTTTTTACGATATGCTTTGAGTATTAATCTCAAAAGGAAATCAGGAAAATCACCGCCATTTTCGTATTTGCTACGATGTAATGCACTACCTACATTTGAAACACCGTAATAGGAAGCTGCTACCCCATTTATTAAATTTGTTCCTCTTGTTTCAACTTCAAGGACGGGAAAATAATCTTCACGAAATGCCTGTAATTTTTGAACCCATTCATTATTAACCGAAACAGTAATTTTTTTTAATCCGGTATTATCGCAATTAGTAAAAGAATGAGTTGATGAATCACCCAAATAATCGCATAAGTATTTCATTCGTGATTGAGTTGTTTCAACATATTCAATCATCTTATCAAGATCACGTGTTTTACTTTCACGTAATTCTTCAAAAGCTTTTGAATTAAGTTGTGGTGCTCCTGTAATGTATTCAAACTTTTTGCTTCGACCGACTGTAACTTCTCTTATGATTTTTTGTTCCATCAGGTCGGCTTTGATTACTCTAATTTGATTCTGCCTTAAATTTGTTCTTCTCATTAAATCACGTTCGCCTAACATTTCACTTTTAACAGCAGTAATAACTTTCTCATACTTTGAAATTGACGGCCTTCCACCTTCAATAAATGCTTCAGGTAGTTTTTTGTCTTCTGGATTATAGAAAAGTATAATATACGAAGGTTGATTGTCTCTTCCTGCTCTTCCTATTTCCTGATAGTAATGAATAGGTGATTGCGGTATTTGAGTATGAATAATAAATCGAATGTCTGGCTTATCAATACCCATTCCAAGGGCATTAGTTAAAATAACGCATTTCCATTGATTTTTCATTAAACCATTTTCGATAGCAATTCTTGAATCGGCATCTAAACCAGCGTTATAACCTGTTGATGTTATTTTCAAAAACTCAAACCACTTTGAATATATCTCAGTATCTACTCTTGTTCCCGTGTATAAAACTCCTGAACCAGGCAATTTTTCAAGATTTTGACCTAACCAAATTAGTTTTTCATCTTCTGAGTTAACCTTAATGACAAAGAGTTTAAAATTTTCTCTCATCAAGTTTCCTCTAATTATTGTTAGGTTTCCACCAATTTGTTCTGCCACATCTTTTTCCACACGTTTTGTTGCAGTTGCAGTTGTTGCTAAAACAGGAAATTCTTTTGGAAGTAGATTTACCAGATTAATTATTCGTCTATATGCAGGAATAAAATCATGCCCCCACATAGAAATACAATGGGCTTCATCAACAACAACCATTGAGATTTTCATTTGTCCAGCTGCTTGCATCCATTCAGCATTTTCAATCCTTTGAGGATGGATATATATAATTTTAACTTTTCCTTCTTTGGCATCATTAATTATCTGAGTGTTTTCTTCAGGTGTTTGATTGCTATTTATACATCTAGCAGAAATGCCCAGTTCGTTCATTTTTTTAACTTGGTCTCGCATTAATGCAATTAAAGGAGAGAATATAACTGTTGTGCCGTTGAAAACTGTCGCTGGAAATTGAAAACAAAGTGACTTGCCAAAACCTGTCTTTTCGATTAGCAAAACCTTTTCACCTTTCAGAATTTTGTCAATAGTCAGCCATTGTTCGTCATAGAACTTAGGGAGCTTAAATGTCCTTTGTAAAATTGTTTCTGCTTCTTGTCTTGTCATTTTCTATAGTTCATTTTTTGCAGGTCAGTTCGTTTGTGCACTATCGCCCTAAACTTGCCGCTAACGGTTGAGTGTAGCAGCAGTAAGGGATTGCGGGCTACTTTCCTGTCGATATACACCGAAGTTTGAGCGGGGCAGGATGCTTGAATTATCACTGAAACCCTTATTGCTGCTACACTTTGTTATGCGTATTTTTTCTTTATCCCCTATACTTAAGTTTCAATTGTTTTGTGTGAATTTAAAAGTCAATGTAATTGGATTGTTTTCACGACTCATTAAATATATTTCATTACTACTTAAATGATATTGGTCACCTCCAGGTCCACCTTTATATTTTGTGCCATAATAACCATCTTGCACCCAAAATTTTTGACCATTATCAATTATTGAATAACTGACCTTTGGTAGATTGCTAAAATTTATAGTTGTCCACTCATTAACCTTTGCGGTATAATTTTGTGTGTAGTAAATAGGTTTAACATCATTAAAATACCAACCATCGTTAGATTGACTATATTTAACAAGTATTTCTGCATCGTGTATATCTGTTGTAGGATTTGTATATCCTACTAAATGAAGTTTGATATGAAATTCCGTTAAATTCGAACCTTCAGTTGTTTTTAAAATATTTGCTTGATTAAATTCAGCGAGTGCATCAAAATTCCACGTCATAATTTTATGACCCAACAAGTCAGCTTTTATTTTTTCAATAGCTGGCAACGGGTCTTTAATTGAAGTAATTTTATTCTCAACATCCGTATATAATGATGACAATTTGCTTTGATTTGAAGGGTTACAAGTTCCGGATTGTGCGTTGTAAGCAAAATCAAATTTTGAAAGCATTTCCTGTTCTGCTACATATCTGTTTCGCAGTTCATTGTATTTCTGTTGTGCGGCACTTTGGCAAGTTGAATTTTCTGTATTAACTGAATTTTGAAGCTCTTGCAATTTGTTTCTTGCCTCTTGCCTTTTTTTTAAACCGTAACTGTCAAATGATTTTACAAATTCTTCGTTAACTTTTATCATTGCATCGTTATATTTTGTAGAGCAATCACAATAAGCTGCAACAGATTTTTTTGCATCTTTAACAGGGTCGTGTCTTAAAAAGAAATAGTAAACGCCATATAAAACAATAACGGCAGATAAAACACCAATAATTACTTTCTTGTTTTTACCAAGCCACTTACCAATGTCAAAATTGCTTGTTTGCTGATTGGTATTAACTGATGATATAGGTTGGGTGATATTTTCTGCATTTGGTGTTGTAGGAGGTGATTGTGGTGCAACAGTCACAACGATGTTATGTGTCTTTTGCATTCTTAAATAACTGATGAACCCTGCAATACCCATTGCAATGAGGGCTGCCCAATAAGCAAATTGAAAATCTGTCTGAATTGCTCCCTCTGCTTTCTTTTCGATTGCACTCTTGATTGCAAACTGAAGAATTAGCAATGAGCCAAAACCAATTGCTCCAGCACCAGTGCCAATTAAGGCTTCTCTTTTTTCTTTAATTAGAAAAGCACCCAGACCAATAATGGCAGCACCAAAGGCAATTATTGCCCAAGCACTTGAAGGAATTTTCTCTCCTTTTGTTTCTCTACCTGAAAACATATCACGGTCTTTAAGTTCAGTTCCTGTCACAAGGTTTATACCTGTTACACTCCCGACTTTCTGACCACCACAACTAAGCGTAAAGAAATTAAAGAAGAAAAAAATGATTACAGCAGCAAACAGTAACGGAATAAGTGAACGTCTGCTTGCAATGTTGTCAGCCGATGGGACTTGGATGTTAATAGTCTGTTGTCCTGTCCCGCTTTCTTGATTTTGATTTTCCATTTTGTCAATTTTATTAGATTATAGAATGTGTTAACTGTGTCTTTCCTTAAAATTACGCACAACTCACTTATATGTATGACTCCATCATACTTATCTATCCATTAAAGGTAGGTATGTATGAAAATTTACATACTTTATTTTAATCAAAAATATAAATAATTTATTATAAATCATTAAAAATGGTCTTTTTATTTAGTCTAAGTCTTTTGTCGTTAGGGGCGCTTAAACGGCTGTGGTTTTGATGCTTTTGTGTGTTAACAAGCGTTATTCATCAAAACCAATATGCAGCAAGGCATCGCCTTGATTTAAAACGGGGGAGTGGTTTGAATTTAAAATAGAACCCTTTAGTTTGTTTA
>Ga0210026_1002670_pt1 | contig 14789 bp, 15 predicted proteins | sample CryGeymeta201509_FD_183977 | JGI IMG/M metagenome (GOLD analysis project Ga0210026, IMG submission 183977) | Groundwater microbial communities from Crystal Geyser aquifers in Utah, USA - Crystal Geyser metaG 2015-09 (SPAdes) (version 2) | ecosystem: Environmental > Aquatic > Deep subsurface >... | reverse complement strand
TCGGAATAAACACCACATGGTATTTGCACTCCCACCAACTATGACTTAGGCTTTCAAATTCGTCCATCGTAAAACTCCCTCTATTGAGTGTGCTTGGCGGCTCACTCTGGAAGTTTCACGGTGGACTCCCGCAAAAGTCAAACTTCTACTGCCACCCCGGCACAGCCGGGGGATTTCCCGTAATGGTTTAAACGCCGACCAGATCGTCGCGTTCTCATCTGCTGCGTTTTTCAGCTCGATCACCGCCAGCGGCAAGCCGTTGACGAACACCACGATGTCAGGCCGCCGATTGTTTTGTCCTTCAATTACCGTGAACTGGTTCACGGCCAGCCAGTCGTTGTTTTTGGCGTTATCGAAATCCACCAGCCGCGCATGATCGCCCGCGATGCTGCCATCTGCGCGCCGGTATTCCACCGGAACCCCATCGCGCAGCATGGCGTGAAAGTTCCGGTTGGTCTGCGTGGGCGAAGGTGTGCCAACGCGCATCACCTTGCGCAAAGCATCCTCGCGCGCCTCTTCCGGCATGGCCGGGTTCAAACGCCAGATTGCCTCGCGCAAGCGCCCCACCAGCACCACATCAGCAAACGAAGCGCGTTCCGCCGCCGGTTCGCCGGGTGCCATGTGCGGCCCGTGGCCGATGGTATAGCCCAACTCTCCGAACCAGGTCAGGGCAGCGTCTTCGACGATGGATTCGTTGAGTACGGACATTGGCGATTTGCGTCTAAATGAAAAACTCTATGAAAATCGGTGTGTTGGATAGCATATCTAAGATTCGGCCAGCTTACGTCTAAATGAACGTCATGCCCAGAATGGGATGTAACTCCGGTAGCGCAAGGATGCCTGCTCTGGGTCGGCGTAATCGCGACATTATGTCGCGATTCGTGTCGGGATTCACATAATTGCTGCGACTCAAGGCACCTATCGCGACACTTTGTCGCGAGAATTGTCGCGAAGTCACGGATGGCAAAGGCGGATATATGGATTCGTTGAGTGGACTCATGACTTCGGGACCTTTGGTTTCTTCGGTCTTGGCAGTTTTTGAATCTGTTTTGCAGCCCGCTCAAAATCCGCATCCACCGGACGCGGTTCGGAATCCAGCAAAGCGCGGTAGCGGGCATACTCCAGCTCGGCTTTCGCCTTGGCGGCATCGGCGGAAATTTTCCCCGCGTGATCCAGCAACTCGCGTCCCGAAATTTTCAGAAAATCATCCAGCTTCGTGATCCAGTCACGCATCGCCATCGGCTTCCGTTCCAACGCTTGCAGCTCCGCGTATTCGATATAGAGATTCACGATGCGATTCAGCACCTGCAGTTCGTCTTCCGTGAGATAGTTCTTGGCGATGGACACATCCTCTTTCCGCACGATACCGCCGGGGCGTGTAGTCAGCAGCCCCATGAGCGGCTTCCCGGCATCGGCCCGCTGATGGATGATCTCGGCAGCAGTGTGACCGTGTGTCGCCCTGTGCATCTTGTTTTGCACGGCGGCGAAAAACTGGTGAGAAATCTCTGCGTCCGGCGTGTAGTCCACGCTGGTCGCGTAAATATCCAGCACCTTCTGGTAGAAACGCCGCTCCGACGAGCGAATGTCGCGAATACGTTCCAGTTGCTCATCGAAGTAATCCTTCTGCCCCTTGCCGGGCGGATTTTTCAAGCGCTCGTCATCCATGGTGAAGCCCTTCACCAGATACTCGCTCAAGCGCGAGATCGCCCACTGGCGGAACTGCGTACCGCGATGGCTGCGCACGCGAAAACCCACGGCGAGAATGGCGTCCAGGTTGTAGTGTTCCACCTCGCGGGCGACCGCGCGGGCGCCTTCCTGCCGAACTATCCGGAATTTCCGGATAGTTGCTGTCCGACTCAGTTCGCCCTCCCCGAAAATGTTCCCCAAGTGCTCGTTGATCGTCCTCACGTCCTTTTGAAACAACTCCGCGATGAGCGCCTGCGACAGCCATAGGGTCTCATTCTCGAAGCGGCACTGGATGCGCGTCCGCCCGTCCTCGGTCTGGTAGAGGATGAATTCGGATTGCGGCAAAGGCTCGTCGCTCACAGGCTGGCCCCCAGTTGGGATTCGAGGGTTGCCACGCGCAACTCCCCGCTCAGCAGCTTGGGCAGCAGCGCGTCGCGCAGGGTGGCGAGGGTGCGGGATTGGTGAAGATTGGCGGTGATTTGAGCATAGAGCGGCGCGACTTTTTCGGTGAAGGCGGCCATCAACTCTTTCGGTGGCAACATGACGCGTATCGGGCGAAAATTTGTTTTGCTGATTTCGGCGAAGGTTGTGCCAGTGGCGCGGCTTTCTATTTCGGCCATGTTGGTCTGGCACCAGTTCAGCATAAAGAAATTTGAAGCGCGCTCGTTACACTTGATGGCGATGAAGCCCTGATTGATGGCGACAGGCATTGCGGCGATGGCGAGGTAGCCAACTGGAGCGCGTGATGACAGCAGGAGCGTTCCAGCGGGCAGCAGGCCGGAAGAAATCTGGGCGATACCTGCGTCGGTAATTTTGCGGTTGGTGTCGAGAAGGACAGGCGTTTGAAGCGAAGAGAAATCTTTTGGCGTAGTCCAGTGGTGTGTGCCGCCCTCCCAGAACTTTGGCTCTGCGGTGCTTGGCGTAGTGCCTCCAACGCTTTCAACAACTTCACCGACCGGCTCAACAGTCCACCCCTGCGGAATATGCCCGAGAAGCGAATCTTGAAAATGTGCGGGAAACAGCGCGGCGGTGGCGGCGTCGAGGCCAAAAACTCCCTCTCCCGGCCTTCGGCCACCCTCTCCCGCAAGCGGGAGAGGGGTTGAGGGAGAGGGTGCATCGAGTTTGGCGCGGACGGGGTCGAAATCCACGAACCAGCTCTGGAACAGTGCCCGCGCCATCGCCTCCAACGTAGCGTTCATCCGCCGGTTCAACTCGATCTTGTCGTCCAGTGTGCCGAGGATGTGCGCGATGGCTTTTTGTTCGGGGAGGGGCGGATGCGAAATAGGAAGTGCCTCAAGAAGCGGAATCCTAAGATTACTCACCGTCGAACCTGTACCCTCGTTTACTTTGATTTCGTCCTGAACGGCTCGCGATTGGATGGAGTAGAGAAGAAAGCGCGAATCGCATTTTTTCGCATCTGGTCTGAGCATCACCATGCGCTGACCAAGGCAGCAACGAAGCCCCTCTGGGATGATGCAAACTTCACCCATTGGAGCTTCGCGAGTGATTACCAAATCTCCTGCTCTGAGTTTGGCTCGGCGACTTCTTTGTCCGAAGTGTGCTTCGTCTGTATAGCTCTTAACGCTGAGATCAAGGCGCCCGTTTCTAATGTTCTGGCTGCGTAGAACCAACGCACCGCTATCAGTCCACATCGGTGTCGAGTGCGGGCAATCGGCGATCTGCTCACACAAAGCGAAAAGACGTTCTGTCTTCCATTCATCTGCCATTCCCCCGTAGGTTGGGTTAGCAGCTTCATGGTTCGACAGGCTCACCACCGACGGACGTAATCCAACAATGCGATTCGCCGAATCATCGCTCGTCGGGTTACGCCCTGACGGGCTAACCCGACCTACGTTTGCCACGTTGTCTGCGCGCTCACGCATCTCCGCTCCCCGTCTGCACCACCACATACGCCCGCTCGATCTCGCGATGGAAGCTAGCCGGAATATGCGCCCAATCCACCACGTCCACGCGGATGGGCAGGTTGCTTTCCACCAGGGCTTCCTTCATTTCCCACAAGGCTGGCGTTTCCTGTTTCGGGTCGGCGGGCTGGCGCACGACTAGGTCGAGGTCGCTGGCTTCGTGCCCATCACCATTGACGCGGCTGCCGTAGGCCCACACCTCGGCTTGCGGCAGATGCTGGTGCAGCAGCTCACGCAACAATGCCAGATGCTGCGGCTGCATATCCAGCCGTTCCAGCGCCAGTTCAGGCATTGTTCTTTCCTTCGCTGTAGCGCTCGCGCAACACGGCTTCCAGCTGCGTCACATCGGCGATGAAGTTGGGGATCAGCTTCAGCGTTTCTTTGGCGAAGCCTTCGCCGTAGTCGTGGGCGGTGTTGTTGCGGTTGTCGCGGTAGGCGAACCAGCGTTCCACTTCTTCCAGGGTCATCAGGCCGTGGGTGGCGGACAGGCGCAGCACCTCCTTGATGGAGGTGGTGTCCAGCTTTTTTGCGCCGTGACCGTAATCGCGCAAAGCTTTTTTTAGCAACTTGAAGCTGGTTTCCTGCGCCAGTTCGTAGCCCTTGACGATGGCGTTGCGGAAGACCTCCTGATCAACGCTATCCGGCGCGGCCCGCTCAAAAAAAGTGAGCGATGAGCGCAAGGTTTGGATGCAGCGCATGAGGTGGTCGGTGTTCAGATTCATAGTGTTCGCTCCAGTACATCGAGTTCAATCATTTTGCTCTCCCATTGTCCCCATATCCCCGGCCAATTCCGCTTCGATCTCGGCTATCGTGGGCAAGCTACCTTTGAGTTCCTGCGGCAGGGTTTCGGTGAGTTGGGTCTGCCACTCGGCGACGCCGATGGGGCTGGCCATTCCGCGCAGCGCATATTCCACCACCAGCTTGTTCTGTCCTTTGCACAGCAGCAGACCGATGGCGGGCTGGTCGTCGGGGTGGCGCAGGAGGTCATCCACGGCGGAAAGGTACAGGCTCATTTGCCCGGTGAAGCTTGGTTCAAAGGCTACCGCTTTGAGTTCGACCACGATGTAGCGCCGGAGCTTGAGGTGGTAGAAGAGCAGATCAAGATAGAAATCCTGATCGCCCACTTCGAGGTGGACTTGCCGCCCGACGAAAGCGAAGCCCGCACCGAGTTCCAGGAGGAATCGCTGTATATGATCTACCAGCGCTTGCTCGACCTCGCGCTCTCGTCTCGGGTCAGCAGTGCCGAGAAAGTCGAAGAGGTAAGGGTCTTTGAAAATTTGCGCGGCCAGGTCGGAATCTACGGGGGGCAGCGTCTGCGGAAAATTGTTCGGGGCTTTGCCTTGGCGCTCGTGCAGGCGAGTTTCAATCTGAAGACAGAGGATGGGTTGCGACCAACCGTGATGCGCCGCCTGTTGCGCATACCAGAGGCGGGTTGTGGCATCGCGGAGTTTGTCGAGCAGGGCGATATTTTGACGCCATGGCAATTGTGCAACGACCCGTTGCACAATTTCAGGATCAGGCCAAGCGGCCGCAAAGCTGCGCATGTATTTGAGGTTGCGCGGCGAGAGTCCCTGCATGTCGGGGAATGCCTCGCGCAGATCAGCCGAGAGCCGGTCTATGACTTTGGCGCCCCATCCCTCGGATTGCTGGCGGGTGAGGATAACTTGGCCGATTTCCCAGTAGGCCACCACCATTGCGGCATTGGCGGCCAGTACGGTGCGTAGCCGGGATTGCTGAACGCGCTGCTTGATTTCTGCCAGGGTTGCCGGGTAGCTGGCGGGCAAGTCTGGCACGAGCGGCGGGGCGGTAAAGTGTGCCTCGTCACGAGCGCGACCACGGGCAAGGCGGGTATCTGGCGGCTTTGCGGACGGCTTATTTTTAGAGGGCATGGCCGAGCCCTTTCAGATTTTGCCGAATCGCCTGCTCCAGCTTAGCCGACTCGACAAATTGCCCGTTCAGTTCGGCCACGAGGCGGGACATCTTTTCCTCGAAGGGTTCGCCGTCGTTTTTGACTTCTTCTGCGCCAACGTAGCGACCGGGAGTGAGAACATGGCCGTGCTGTTTGATCAGGTCGAGGTCGGCGGATTTGCAGAAGCCGGGGATGTCGGCATAGCACAGCCCCTCACCCCCGCCCTCTCCCCGCAAGCGGGGCGAGGGGGTAACGGAATCGCCGCGCCAGGCATGGTAGGTGCTGGTGATTTTGGCGATGTCGGCATCGGTCAACTCACGATGCACGCGATCAATCAGCGTGCCGAGTTTGCGGGCGTCGATGAACAGCGTCTGTTTGCGGCGGTCACGGCGCGCACCCTCTCCCCCATCCCCTCTCCCGCCAGCGGGCGAGGGGAGCTTGTTTTTCGTAAGGAACCAGAGGCAGACCGGGATTTGCGTGGAGTAGAAAAGCTGGCCGGGCATCGCGACCATGCAGTCCACGAGGTCGGCTTCGATGATGGCTTTGCGGATGTCACCTTCGCCGGACTGGTTGGAGGACATGCTGCCGTTGGCCAGCACAAAGCCGGCGTAGCCGTCGGGTGCGAGGTGGTGAATGAAGTGCTGCACCCAAGCGAAGTTGGCGTTGCCCTTGGGCGGGACGCCGTATTGCCAGCGCACGTCGTCATCCACGCGGTGCCAGTCAGAGTCGTTAAAGGGCGGGTTGGCGATGACGAACTGGGCTTTGAGGTCTTTGTGCAGATCGCGCCGGAAGGTGTCAGCCTGCTCAGGACCAAAGTCGGCTTCGATGCCTCTAATGGCGAGGTTCATGACGGCCAGGCGGCGGGTGGTGGCGTTGCTCTCCTGGCCATAGATACTGAGGTCGCCGATGCGGCCGCCGTGTTCGACGACGAATTTTTCCGACTGCACGAACATGCCGCCGGAACCGCAGGCGGGGTCGTAGACACGGCCTTTGTAGGGGGCAAGCATTTCGACGATAGTGCGGACGACGCAACTGGGGGTATAGAACTGGCCGCCGTTCTTGCCTTCGGCGCTGGCGAAGCGGGTGAGGAAATATTCGTAGACGCGGCCTAGCAGATCAACCGAGCGGTGGGATTTGGCATCCTCGCCCTCTGTGGCCGTGGCGATAAGCGTGATGGTGCCGATGAGGTCAATCAGTTCGCCGAGGCGGTGCTTGTCGAGCGCGGGGCGGGCATAGTCTTTGGGGAGCACGCCTTTGAGGCGCGGGTTGTCGCGTTCGAGGGCGACCATGGCATCGTCCACGACCTTGCCGATGGCGGGCTGCTTGGCTGCCGCCTGAAGCTGCGACCAGCGTGCCTCCTTGGGCACCCAGAAGACGTTTTCGGCTTTGTATTCGTCAGCGTCCTCGGGGTCGGCGCCTTCGTAGTCGCCTTTGCCCTCAAGCAGCTTGGCGCGCATTTCCTCAAAGGCATCGGAGATGTATTTGAGGAAGATGAGGCCCAGAACGACATGCTTGTATTCCGCCGCGTCCATGTTGTTCCGAAGCTTGTCGGCTGCGAGCCAGAGTTTGGCCTCGAAGCCGAGGTTGGCGGCGGAGTGGTTGCTTTTTGCTGCCTTCTTCGCCATCAGTTTTCCTAGCGTTATTGGGCGGCGCCTATAGATGCGCCAACCCTCCCTTGTGTAGAGCAATCATAGCACTACCCGCGCTAAAACGACCTACAGCCTGTTCAGGGCAAACGGGGTCATGGTATTTGAAGAGATTAAAATACTTTCGGCAACCCGTGTGCATTTCTTCTAAAATAACCTCCCCGTAACTTCCAAAAAAAACCATGCGCCTGATTCTCGCCCCCATGGAGGGCCTTGCTGACCCGCCCATGCGCGACATACTGACGCGCCTGGGCGGCATCGACCTGTGCGTGGCCGAATTCGTGCGGGTCACCCACCATCTGCTCACCGAAGAAAGGCTCCTGCGCACCGTGCCGGAACTGGCCAGCGGCGGTTGCACACGAGCCGGTGTGCCGGTGCGGGTGCAGCTGCTGGGGAGCGACCCGGTTTGCCTCGCCGAAAACGCCGCATTTATCGCCGGCCTGGGCGCGCCGGGCATCGACCTCAACTTCGGCTGTCCCGCCCCCAAGGTTAATCGTCACGGCGGCGGCTCTGTCCTGCTTCAGTACCCTGAGCAAATCCACGCCATCGTGGCCGCCACCCGCCGCGCCGTGCCAAAACACATTCCCGTCACGGCCAAGATGCGCCTCGGCCTGGAAGACACCTCGCTGACGCTGGATTGCGCCCGCGCCATCGAAGTGGGTGGCGCCGACGAAATCACCGTCCATGCCCGCACCCGCTCCGACCGTTACCGCCCCCCCGCGCGTTGGGAGTGGCTCGCCCCTATCCGCGAAGCGGTGAAGCTGCCGGTGGTGGCGAACGGCGAAGTGTGGACACCGCAGGATAGTGAAAAAATACGCCAGGTCAGCGGCTGCGCCGACGTGATGATCGGGCGCGGCGTTATCGTCCGCCCGGATCTGATGCGGCGCATCAAAACGGGGGATGAGGCCATGCCCTGGCCGGAACTGCTGCCCTGGATAAGCGATTACTACGACCAGTTGCGTGCCAGGATGGATCCGAGACACGCGCCGGGGCGGCTCAAACAATGGCTGGGAATGATGCGCGCCGCCTACCCGGAAGCGGAGGCGCTGCACCGGACATTGCGCACCGAACGCGACCCAGTCGCGGTGGGGAAGATACTAGCAGCCTGTCTGACTTGAAGGAAATCGGCTGCAAATCCGCCTGGGCGGCCCATATTTCGCCGCTTTTTTGGCCAATAGAACGGCTATTGACCTGCAAAACCGGCAAATGGGGTAAGCAGGGATGGGCGGCTTTATGCCCAACTCGCAAAATCTGTCCTCGCCCAGCCGACAATCGCTTCGATTCTTCAAGTCAGACAGGCTGCTAGGAGCCTGTCTGACTTAAAGGAAATCGGCTGCAAATCCGCCTGGGCGGTTCATATTTCGCCGCTTTTTTGGTCAATAGAACGACTATTGACCTGCAAAACCGGCAAAATCTGTCCTCGCCCAGCCGAATTTTCGCTTCGATTCTTCAAGTCCGACAGGCTCCTAGAGGAATTGCTAAAAAGGCGATTCACCGCGAAGGACGCGGTTCAATAATTGGTGCGCATGGCGCGCCCTACATTTGCCCGTTTTGCTGTTTCAGCGCCGCGATGCGCTCTTCCAGTGGCGGATGGGTCATGAACAAACGCTTCAAGCCTGAACCCACGCCACCGGAAATACCGAAAGCGGCCATCTTGTCCGGCAACGGCGCCGGTTCGTGCAATGCCCTGAGGCGCTCCAGCGCGGCGATCATGGCGCCCCGCCCGGCCAATGCCGCCCCTCCGCTATCGGCGCGAAACTCGCGCCGGCGCGAGAACCACATGACGATGATCGAGGCGAGAATGCCCAGCACCATCTCGGCGATAATCATGGTGACGAAGAACGCCGGGCCGGTACCCCGCTCGGTCTTGAACACGACCTTGTCCACCAGATGACCGATGACGCGGGACAGGAACATCACGAAAGTGTTGACCACGCCCTGGATCAGCGCCAGCGTCACCATGTCGCCGTTGGCGACGTGGGAGATTTCGTGCCCCAGCACCGCTTCCGCCTCGTCCTTGTTCATGGCCTGTAGCAGTCCGGTGGACACCGCCACCAGGGCGCTGTTCCTGTTCATGCCGGTAGCGAAGGCATTGACGTCGGGCGAATCGAAAATCGCCACCTCCGGCATGCCGATGCCGGCGGTCTGCGCCTGATGCCGCACAGTTTCCACCAGCCAGGCCTCACCGGGGGTTTCGGGGGTTTCGATCACCCGTGCGCCCGTCATGCGTTTGGCGCTCCACTTGGAGATGGCGAGCGAGATGAAGGAACCGCCCATACCCATCACGGCGGCGAAAATCAGCAAGGAGCCCAGGTTCAGGCCCGACGCGGCGAGATAAGGCTCCACGCCCAACAACCGCATGGTCATTGAGAGCATCAGGACGATAGCCAGGTTGGTGGCGAGAAACAGGAATAGGCGTTTCATGGTTCAATCTCCGGGGTGTTCGGTTTCTTTTCCGTGCGCTTCGGCCTTGTGCGTCAGGAACAGCGCCACGCCGATCAGGGCGATGGCTCCGCCAAGATACAACAGGTCGAGCGGGGATGTCACCTTCATGTTCAGAGCCTCCTCGAACAGGGTGACGATCAGAATCATCAGGATCACCTTGGCCAGTCGCGCCTTGAGATCGTCCAGGCTCTCGATCACCAGTATCTTGCTGGAGGCCTTGCTGCCTTTGGCCTCGTCGATGTCGCTGACAAACAGTTCATACATGCCGAGCGCGAAAATCAGCATGAAAGTGGCGAGCAGGTAGCCGTCCACCACTTCCACCACATGGGTGATGGTCTGGTCGTGAAGAAGCCTGCGCGCCTCATCGGCCATGGCGGGATCGGCATAATGGAGCATGTGGCCAACCAGGTACACCACATCCACCGTGGACATGTAGAAAATCGCGATGGCGGCAGCCATGCTCGCTATCACCGAGACCACGACCACGAAGCGACCGTTCCAGAGCGCTTTCTCAAACAGTTTTTCGATTGTATTCAGCATGTCGGTTCTATTCGTTCCGGTAGTAATACCATAAAGTATAGCGGCCCTTTCCTGTTCCATAAAGTCGAATATAATTGATGCATCATTCGAAAATTACGAACTGGATGGCGCATGAGCACGCTAAATTACAAGCATCTTCACTATTTCTGGGCGGTGGCCAAGGCGGGCAGCGTGACCCGAGCCAGCGAGCGGCTACACCTGACGCCGCAAACCATCAGCGGCCAGTTGAGTCTGTTTGAGGAAGTGCTGGGCGAAGCGCTATTCAACCGCAGCGGACGGCAATTCGAGCTGACCGAGACGGGCAGGATGGTACTGAGTTACGCCAACGAAATCTTTTCTCTCGGCCAGGAACTGGAAGAAACATTGCATCATCGCCCCACCGACCGTCCGCTGCAATTCAGGGTAGGCGTCACCGACGCGGTGCCCAAGGCCGTCGCCTATCAACTGCTGGAGCCGGCGATGCAGGTTGAGCAACCGCCGCGCATCATTTGCCGGGAAGGAAAAGTTGCCAACCTGCTGGCGGAACTGGCGGTGCACCGGCTCGACATCGTCATCGCCGACAGCCCCATGCCGCGCACGGTCGACGTGCGGGGCTTCAGCCACCTGCTTGGAGAATGCGGCCTCACCTTCTTTGCCACGGCGGAACTGGCGCAGCAACACCCGGGACCGTTCCCGCATTGCCTGGATGGCGCACCCATACTCCTGCCGGGCGAGGATGTTGCAGTACGGTCCAGGCTGACGCGCTGGTTCAGCGACCACCGGATTCGCCCGCGCATTACCGGCGAATTCGACGATAGCGCCTTGATGACCGCCTTCGGACAGGCCGGTGTGGGCATCTTCGCCACCCCTACCGCGATTGCGGAACAAGTGATACGTCAGCATGAAGTCATCAGCATCGGCTCGACCGAGGAAGTGATCGAGCAGTTCTACGCCATCTCGGTGGAGCGCAAACTCACCCATCCGGCAGTGGTTGCCATCAGCCGTGCGGCGCGGCAGGAACTGTTCATCAAACGGCGACCAAGGGCAGACGCTTCTGTGTAGCCCGCGTACAAGGGCGCAATAACCAACGGGCAATTCGCTCCACTTATTGCATCCTGCGAGCCGCATGAATCCGGCTTGACAAGGCGTAATCGTTCGATTACATTTATCACATGTTCTCGATAAAACCTCTGCCCGAATTCACCGAGTGGCTGAGCAGCCTGAAAAACGCGCTCGGTTGCGCAAGGCGCAGTTGGGCAATTTGGGCGACACAAAGCCGGTGGAGCTAGGCCGATATGGCTACCGCGCAAAAGCTGGCGGCAACCATTGATGAGTGAAGTGACATGAAGCGAAAGATCAAGGTTCAAGACCTGCCGGAATTCGACGCGACTGAATATCTAGACAGCGAGCAGGCGATGGCCGAGTACCTGACGGCGATGCTGGAGGCGAACGATCCGGCTTTGCTGGCGGCGGCATTGGGCGATATTGCCCGTGCGCGCGGCATGAGCGAGATCGCCAAGGCTTCCGGCCTTACCCGTGAAGCCTTGTACAAGGCGCTGCGACCCAATGCACAGCCGCGCTTCGACACGATCAGCCGTGTTTGCGCCGCCTTGGGGGTACGCCTGGTTGCGCAGGCTGTCCATGCTTGACGCGATGCAGCTCCATTTTCCGATGTAGCTTATCGGCATTGCGCCGTATGACATTCGGTGCAATGTGCGCAGCTTTTTACACCCTTGTATTCTCTGTGAACTCTGTGGCATAGGTTTTTAATTATGTGCGGCATCTGCGGCGAACTACGCTTTGACAACACCTCCCCCGACACCGCCGTCATTCGGCGGATGTCGGAGAAACTTGCCCGTCGCGGCCCCGACCACGAAGGCCTGATCAGCGACGGCCCGATGGCTTTCGGCCACCGGCGCCTGGCCATCATCGACCTCTCCCCCAGCGGCGACCAGCCGATGGTGGACAAGGAGCTCCGCCTTTCCCTGGTGTTCAACGGCACAATCTACAACTACAAGGAACTGCGCCAGGAACTCTCGGAGATGGGTTACACCTTCTTCTCCGAAGGTGACAGCGAAGTCATCCTCAAGGCCTACCATGCCTGGGGCGAGAAGTGCGCGGAGCGCTTCTACGGCATGTTCGCCTTCGCTGTGTGGGACATGCGCCACGCCAGCCTGTTCCTGGCGCGCGACCGCTTCGGCATCAAACCTCTGTATTACTCGCTGGACGGTGCCAGCCTGCGCTTCGCCTCCAGCCTCCAGGCGCTGCTTGCCGCAGGCGGGGTGGACGCCAGCATCGACCCGATCGCCCTGCACCACTACTTCACCCTGCATGCCGTCGTGCCTGCTCCGCGCACTATCCTCAACGGCGTGAAAAAGCTGCCCCCGGCCACCATCATGACGGTGAGCGCAACGGGACAGGTTACCCAACGCACCTACTGGAGCCTGGATGCCACCCGCCCGGCGCATAAGGGCTCGTTGACGGATAACTTGGGCAATTATGGGTGTGCTGGCGGGATGCGATGCAAGGCGCCGGACGCACCGCATGGCCGTTCCATGCAAGAGGATGGCAACGCAGCAGCGCGCCCGCCGGTGCAGCCAGAATGTCCAAGTTATCCGTCAACGAGCCCTCTGTCCGAACAGGACTGGTTGAACGCCACTCGTGCCGTGCTGAACCGCGCTGTGGAGCGCCACCGCCTGGCCTCCGACGTGCCGGTCGGAGTGCTGCTCTCCGGCGGGCTGGACTCCAGCCTGCTGGTGGGCTTGCTGGCCGACCACGTGGACGACCTGCTGACTTTCTCGGTCGGTTTCGAGGATGTCGGAGCAGGCGCGGAAAAAGCCGACGAGTTCGAGTATTCCGACCAGGTGGTGGAACGCTTCAAGACCCGGCACCACCAATACCTCATTCCCAATTCTGAAGTATTGAAGCGCCTGCCCGAGGCCGTGGCCAACATGGCCGAGCCGATGGTGGGACAGGATGCGGTGGCGTTCTACCTGCTCGCCGAGCGGGTGTCGCAGGAAGTCAAGGTGGTGCTCTCCGGCCAAGGCGCGGATGAGGTGTTTGGCGGCTATTTCTGGTATCCGCGTATGGAGGCAGCCACAGGCTCCGCCCTCGACCGCTTCCGCGAAAATTATTTCGACCGCGACCATGCCGAATACCTGGAAACCGTCGCCCCGGCCTTTCATGTGCCGGACGTCACCGCCGAACTGGTGGAGAAGGAACTCACCAAGCCCAATGCCGATTGTTTCCTCGACCAGGTACTGCGCTTCGACGTCACTACGCTGGTTGTCGACGATCCGGTCAAGCGCGTCGACAACATGACCATGGCGTGGGGTCTGGAAGCGCGTGTCCCGTTCCTCGACCACGAACTGGTGGAACTGGCGGCCAAGATGCCGCCGTCGCTGAAGCTAAAGGAAGGCGGAAAATTCCCGCTCAAGGCCATCGCCCGAGGGTTGATCCCGGATGCGGTGATCGACCGTCCCAAAGGCTACTTCCCGGTGCCGGCGCTGAAGTATGTGCGCGGCGATTTTCTCGAATTCATGCGCAAAATCCTGATGTCGGACGCCTGCATCAAACGCGGCATCTACAACCGCACCTATGTGGAGAAGCTGCTGGCCGAACCGGAAGCCCACTTCACCCGCATCCAGGGCAGCAAGCTGTGGCACCTGGCGCTGCTGGAACTGTGGCTGCAACTGAATGTGGACAACGGCTAGAAGATGGCCGCGAGACGCGGAGGCATCCCCAACGACAGGTCATCGCGACGCAAGAATCTTCACCCGGCCCCGAGTACCGTTGAACCGTAGTAGCGCGTCGGCCCCGAAACAGCTCGTGTAGGGCGGATGAGCGCAGCGTTATCCGCCGCATGAAAATCCCCATGCGGCGGATAACGGCCTACAGCCTCATCCGCCTTACCGTGTTTCCGCCTTACGCGTTACACCGGTGAATGAGCCTTGAGCCACTCGCGCATGGCATCATTTACGCGCGTCTGCCAGCCGCGCCCGGATGCTTTTAGCTCCGCGAGAACATCTGCGTCAAAGCGGATGGTGGTCGGAACTTTGGTTGGAGCTTTTTGCATTCCACGCCGACGAGCAGCGAGATTCTCGCGCAACTCAGGCAAGGAATGGCTAACTACGGCGTTTTTCCGGCGTGCCTCTTCCTCAGGGGTGGGTGGACGATCTTCGCCGGGTGCGTCGGCAATTAGCTTCTCCCACGCTTCTTGGCTATTTGGAAAGTTCTTGGGCAAAGTAGCGGATTTCATGTTTTTCAGCCTTACGCAAGCTAATGACGTGCAGATCATCGCCGCGCTCCGTGTAAGTCAAATGCACAACGACACCATTGAGAAAGCCAAGCAAATTAATGCGCAATTCGCCATAGGCATTCCGGTCATCGTCCCACACGACTACTGGGCAATCAAAAACCGAATCGCACCCCACAAAATCCAAGCCGTGTTCGCGGATGTTGCGCTGCCATTTGTTTTCGTCCCAAGCAATCATAGGCAAAATGCATTAACGGCGGCTCAATATGTCAAGCAAATTGTTGGACGAAGCCGCTATCGCGGAGAAATATTTCCCACCAATCTGATTTATTGACATAATTCCTCCTCGACCCGCAAGGGATTGTTAATACTTTAGCATGAGGAACATGATTATGGAACACGAATAC
>Ga0210026_1002660_pt1 | contig 14818 bp, 9 predicted proteins | sample CryGeymeta201509_FD_183977 | JGI IMG/M metagenome (GOLD analysis project Ga0210026, IMG submission 183977) | Groundwater microbial communities from Crystal Geyser aquifers in Utah, USA - Crystal Geyser metaG 2015-09 (SPAdes) (version 2) | ecosystem: Environmental > Aquatic > Deep subsurface >... | reverse complement strand
CCTCGCACCGATGAGGACTGAAACAGAAATGCGTCCTGGGCCCAATGAAGGCCGATTCTGGGCCGAGCCCCACGCCTCGCACCGATGAGGACTGAAACAAACACACGCCGTGTTGCCGCATCCACTGGTGGTGGTGCCGAGCCCCACGCCTCGCACCGATGAGGACTGAAACTTGAAATTATTATCCTTAATTCACACGAAGTGATTTATGCCGAGCCCCACGCCTCGCACCGATGAGGACTGAAACGCGCAGCCAGATAGGAGGATTGCGAGGAGGTATTTCAGCCGAGCCCCACGCCTCGCACCGATGAGGACTGAAACGTCTCAACCGTAACCATTCCCGTGTTTTTGCTGTTACAGCCGAGCCCCACGCCTCGCACCGATGAGGACCGAAACCCACAGTCAATCCCTTGAAAGTCTGGAGCGTTCACATGCCGAGCCCCACGATGAGGACTGAAACTGTAACTTCATGTTAAAACCCTTGGCCAATAATGTGGCCGAGCCCCACGCCTCGCACCAATGAGGACTGAAACACATCTGCGTATGTTAGGCCGTAAACGTACACGATGCCCAGCCCCACGCCTCGCACCGATGAGGACTGAAACCCACTCCACTTTAGTTGGTGAGATTAGTTGGGGATTCGCCGAGCCCCACGCTTCGCACCGATGAGGACTGAAACTCACCTCTCCGTTGCTTCGCGTGACGGTCACGCGAGCCGAGCCCCACGCCTCGCACCGATGAGGACTGAAACATACCAGCCCTGCGCTGGCATATGGGACACTATTGTCCGCCGAGCCCCACGCCTCGCACCGATGAGGACTGAAACAGAAACGACATAACAGATCCTTATTTGATTAGTCGCCGAGCCCCACGCCTCGCACCGATGAGGACTGAAACACGACCGTCCCTTCCAGAGTGACACACTCCAGAAAGTGCCGAGCCCCACGCCTCGCAACGATGAGGACTGAAACAACGCCGTCAGCGAATGCACCGCGCTCGTTGCGCAGGCCGAGCCCCACGCCTCGCACCGATGAGGACTGAAACTCGAGTGCTCCGCCGACATAGGCCTGCATTGCCGAGCCGAGCCCCACGCCTCGCACCGATGAGGACTGAAACAAGTCAACCCGCTTGTTGCTGTATGTGTGTTTCAACGCCGAGCCCCACGCCTCGCACCGATGAGGACTGAAACATCTGCCAGCATAATGTCACATGCGGCATAAGATTGCCGAGCCCCACACCTCGCACCGATGAGGACTAAAACGAGATGCCCTTCCGAAATCGAAAAATCGATTGTAGTCTGCTTTCTTTGATACCCTGAGAACCTGTCATGTCTGACGACCTTCGAGATTTGCCAACACCAATCGCAGCGGCTTTAGCTTACGCCCGCCGCTGTCCGCCCGACGGTGAACGACTGCAGCGACTCTTCGTTGCAGCAGAGTGGACCGCACGATATCTCGCGCTCGTCTCTGCCGCTCGATACCTCCACACATGTCCTCGACAAGAGTCAGGGCAGGTCGAAGCTGCCCTACAGCAGCTCGCCAGCCGACCGAGTTTCGGGCATTGGGTTTCGGCATTTGTCGCAATTGAGAAAGTTTTCCGCGAAGATCCCACGTTTAGGGTCACATTGAGCGAGGGTCTTAAGCTGCCGCACGGCTTGGCGTTGAAGCGACAAACCGGCGAGTGGCGTAAAGCGACGATCAGCGCAACCGGAATCCTAAATGTGTTTGTCGAGCTTCGTAATTCTCGCGTTCATACCAAGTCCCGTCCTCTTAGTAAGGAAGAGATTCCGGCGCGGTGCGAACAACTAGAAGCGGCGCTCCTCGAGCTCCTCGCGGCGCTTGATGTAGCAGGTTCTTATCCGGTTTATATAGAGAGGGTTGAGAGGGGCCGGAAGATGGAGCGGGTCTCCAAAGTCATTTATGTTGGCAAAACACCCAATGGACTGGTCGTCGAAGACAGCTCGCACCACCCCCTCTTTTTTACGGACGGGGTCGTGCTCTACAAGGGCGGAGAACCAACGTTCTTATTGTCTCCGCTGATGATAGAGAGAAACGATAAGCTGTATCTCTTGTACGAGTTCCCGGAGGGGCGACCAAAGTTTCAGTCGCCTCTTCCGGATCAAGACATCATTGATCCGAGTGAGGTCGCTTCGCATTTTGAGGAAGTGGCAGGGCATTTGTTCCAATCCAGAAAAGACACTTCGTTCCAGGCGTCAGATCTCCTGAAATTTGCCCATGAGACCGCACTTGAGGATGGGGTCATTAGTCCTGACGAACATCGAATGCTTACAGCCATTCAAAAACGTTTCAACCTCCCAGAGCTCGACCTCGACGACCAGCTTGCAAATAGTGCTGGCGACGATACCGAAGCGGAAGAGGTCGAACCTGAGAAGCCTGCGGTCGATGCTATAGATCCAGATGACGTCCCCAAGGCGGAGGACCCAATACCTCATGAAGTTAACCCTAAGGCTTCATTTGATCTTGTGGAGCAGGCGGTGGAGTTCTTTTCTGGTGGGTTCGAGTCATTCAAGGAGTTGATGCGATCGTCCAACGACGACGAAAATCAGGCCGGTCTCGACCTGGACCCCTGGGAGCCCATGCAGACAAACGTTGTTCTCGACTTCAATAAAATGAGCAAAGCTAATGGTCAGTTTCGGCTCAAATTCGAACGAAAAGGAAACGAGTGGTTCCTTGAACTTAAGTTTAGCGGCGAGGAGGTCCAAGTCAGCTTGTGGCTTGATGACGTCGAGGTATCGTCGACCACATCTACGCTTAAAAACGGCCAGTTGGCGTTCACATTAAAGCTACCCGAGGGCTCCCGTGATCTGCTCGTCGACCAAGCAGGATCGATTCGCATTTCCTCGCCTTTTCTGCTGGGTTTTAGCAAGACGGAGGTCTGTGTGTTTGACGTCTATGTTCGTAAGTCGGTCGTCTCACAAGATACTGATGAGGACTGAAATTTAGAAGGAATTCGGGGTTCTATTTGCCAAGTATGCCGAGCCCCAATCACACCAACCCATAAAAAATACATATCTCGTCAGTAAGGGCTGCCGGCTGCGTCTACCTAGTGAACACCGAATCTAAACCGTTCATTTAGGGACACCTTATGACAGACCTCGCGATCGCACTCACAAACAGCCAAAAAGCCGCACGCGCTGGATTTGAGCTCGCCTCGCACAGCCTCGACGACACCAAACGTGCGATCGACCAGGTCGCGCGAACACTAAACGGAAATATTCGCAATTTTAAGCAGCCCTGCGCAAAGACGTCCGATATCGAGGCCCAGCTGCAGAGCCAGCTCAAGCAGGTCGTCTCGGAGCTGAATGATTTGCAGACGACCTCGCGCGTCGACCTAAACACCCGCAGCCAGAACCTCGATGAGTTCTCTATTGCGCTCTTTGGCCGGACCATGGCGGGCAAGTCCACGCTCATGGAGATCCTCACCAATGGCAACGGCTCGAGCATCGGGAAGGGCGCCCAGCGCACCACTCGCGACCTCCGCGCCTACCACTGGAAAGGCCTGAAGGTCATCGATGTCCCAGGCATCGCCGCCTTTGACGGCGATGCAGACGAAGAGCTCGCCTTCAAGGCCGCCGCCCAAGCGGATCTAGTGATCTTTTTGGTCACCGACGACGCGCCACAACCTGCCGAGGCCGAATGCCTTGCGCGCGTTCAAGCCCTTGGGAAACCGGTCGTTAAAATCTGCAACGTGAAGATCGCGCTCGAAGACGCAGATGACCTCCACCTGTTCCTCCGCGACCCAAACAAAAACTTCGATTTTTCGCGCCTTACGGGGATTACCAAGCAATTCGACAACTTTATTGATCTCTACTCGCCTGGCCAGCGAACGCCGTTCATTTACACGCACCTGCGCGCTTCCTACCTGTCTAAACAAAGCTCATATTCGTCGCTAGCCGATGAGCTCGCCCAGGCCAGTCGTTTCGACCGGGTAGAGAGCCATATTATCAACCAGGTCATCAAGCGCGGGCAGTTCCTTCGGATCAAGAGCTTTATTGACGGCGCGACCGTCCCCCTCTTAGAGCTGAGCGACCGACTCCTCGACTTTAGCGCCCAAAACTCCGCCAGCGGCCGCGTCCTGGTCGACAAGCGCCGTCAAGTCCTCACCTGGACCGACCGTTTCCGCGGAGACGGCGAGACTCAGATCAACCTGCTCATCACCAAACAAATCAGCTCGTTGCGCAATGACATCGCAGCATTCGCTGAAGACAACTACGAGCGCGCAGACGCTGGCGAGCGCTGGTCCAAACACGTTGAACTCCGTGGCTTGTCGCATCAGGCTCAGAAACTCCAAGAATCCCTTCAAGCAGACTGTCAGCAGAAGCTCACAGAGTTTTCGCGTGAGCTAGCAGCCGAGCTCAACCTCGTCACGACCCTCGCCGGAGATCGACGGTTCTCGATGCCCTCGATCACCGACGGAAAACGCATCCTGAAATGGGGAACGACGCTTTTATCTGGCGGGCTGACCATCGCCGCAATGATCCTGGGCAGCGGCCCACTCGGCTGGGCAGCCGCCGCTGTGGGTGTCGCAGGATGGCTGGTCTCATGCTTCTTTGATGACCGTGAGCTGAAGGGACACCATCAAAAAAAGCAGCTGGTCACCTGGCTCAATAAAAACGTCCAGACGTTAGAGAATGACCTCCGGAAAAAGCTAACCAGCTGGTTTCATGATCAGCTCCTCAAGAAACAAGTCCAAGCTCTGGTTGATGACCTCAACACCATGACAAATGGCATCTTTCAGCTGGCAGACACGCAGCGAAAGCTCGCATGGACGCTAAACAGACAGCAAAAAGCCCTGCATCGCAAACTGCTCAAAGAGGCGCTCGCGACCCTTGGGAAGCCGGAACTCAATGACCTCGTCCTTGATGTTGTGCGCATCCCTGGCCAGGAGATGACGCTCAAAGTGGCCAAGGGCAGCTGCTTTCCCTATCAGGTGCAGGCTGACCTCAAATCGCTCCTGGGCGAAAACGTCTCATTTGTGACCGACACCAAAGATCCTGCGTCGATCCTTCACCAAACGATTCACGGGCAGTGCCCCCTTCGAGCCATCCGAATCGAATCCAAAATCCAGGTCGCGCACATCCCGATCAGACGCCTTAACAACGCGGGACAAACTCGGATTCGCTTAGCACAACAGCTGACAGAACTTCACATAACCCAATGAAAAACCACGGCGAGGCAGCTATGAAAACAGTAGAAATTCATGAATGGATCAAGCGCGGACAAGACATCTTAGACCGCGCCACCCAGACGATCGAGCAGGCGCCCAGCGACCCCGTCCGTGCGCTGTTGTCTCGAGTCCCGAAGAGCGTGGTCCCAACCAATGACGCAATCCGGGTGGTATTCGCCGGGCAATACAGCGCGGGGAAATCCTCGATCCTAACGGCGATGACTGGCCGCGACGATATCGCCATCGGCGCGGATATCACGACTCAGGAAGCCCACGAGTACGACTGGAACGGTATTAAAATCATCGACACCCCGGGCATTCACACCCAGGTGCGACCAGACCACGACGCGGTTACCTACGAGGCCATCAGCAGCGCGGACCTCCTGGTCTTTGTGACCACGAATGAGCTCTTTGATTCGCACGTGGCCAGCCACTTCCGAAAGCTAGCCATCGACCAGGATAAAGCCCACGAGATGCTTTTGGTCGTCAATAAGATGAGACGCTGCGCGGCTGGCAACACGCCGGCAGCCCAAGAGGTCATCCAGGAAGATCTGCGGAACGTCTTGGCCCCATTTACGCCTGAGCAGCTTCGCACCTCGTATATCGACGCTGAAGCCGTGATCGCGGCAGCGGGCGAGAGCGATGAAAAGATTGCCCAGATTCTAATCAAGAAGAGCGGCTTCGCCGCATTCATCGAAGAATTCAACGGCTTTGTCCGCGACCGCGGGCTCGGCTCCAAATACACCACCACGCTCTACACTCTTCAGCAGATACTTCAGGAGGCCATCGGTACAGAGTCGACAGGTGACGTGGACATCGATTGCATCAAAAAAATCCTACTGCAAAAACGGCGCGCGCTCGTCGAGACCCAATCGCAGATCCCACGCTCCGTCGCGAACCAGGTCCATACGGTGACCTCCGCCATTCGCCGTGAAGGAAATGAAGTGGCCGATATCATACACGGCAACGCGGATCCGAAGGACGTAAACAAAAAAATGGCGCAGGCGCAGACGCGGGTACAAGAGCGAACCGACGAGCTTGTTCACCGGGTTCAGATCACCGTTGAAGAGCAATTCGCACATCTGGCCGAGCGGGTCGCTCAGATCACCGAGAGTCAGTTGGCAAAAGAGCTGCTCCCTCGCCTGGTCGCACGTCTGGAGGTCGACCTTGCCGGCCTCGAGGTGGACCCCGCCAACCTCGCCAAAGCCCGTCAGGTCTCCGACGCCACGCAGCAGCTTGGTCATTTTCTGGTCAAAAACTCTTTCAACCCCTCGGCGACGACCTTGGGTGGGTTCTTTAAGCTCAACCAATACTCGGGGACCGCGACCCATGACGCCGTCAAAGCGGTTGGTCACTTCTTCGACAAGTCATTCATGCCTTGGGAGGCCGTGAAATGGACGCGGAACATTGCAAGAGCGGGGCAGGCGCTCGCCGTTGTGGGGACTGTCGTGAGCTTTGTTTTACAGATTAAGGAAGACGTCGATGCGGCCAAACTCGACGCTGATCTGCGCGAGAGCCGCGCTGGCTTAAGAGCGGGCTTCAATGAAGCCGCCCACGCCATCGAGATGCACTTCGACAAGACCACGGGCCAATATGTCCAGGAGACCATTGGTCAGGAGCTTGAGGCCATCGACCAGCAGCTCGCCGAGCTTCGGCAGCTGCAAGAATCTCACAGCGCGCTCTCGCTGGACCTGTATGGCTTGTTAGAGGAGACCCAAGCCCTAATCCAGGACATGCACACCAATTCAGCCTTTTAAACGGTCGATTCCTTGTCAGTAAGGCCGACCACCGTCGTCATCTAAGTAAGAAGCCAATCAAGACTGGTCTTCGCGGCCCTGAAATCAACCTGTTCACGAATCCCTTGGAGACTCCCATGGCTAGGTTTTTGTTTCATATGTTTTTACTAATGATCTTGTTGTTTCCCGTGTTTCTTCTTTTAGATTTGCTCACTGGCGACAGCAAAAAGCAGAACAACGACCCAAAGAAAGATAGGAAAGGCCGACAATAATGCCGATGTCTTTAACTCAATTCGATTTCTACCCGTGATCTTGGAGATGTTATGTTAATGCTGCTCTTGATTAAAATCGTCTCTATCTACCTGCTTTGGGGCGCGATAAAACTGCTCGGAAGAATAACGAGTTAGTGTTTAGAATGTCCTATTTTTAATCGCTGTAAACCAATGAAGACCTCATTAGGGGGAGATCCAATGGCTCACGAAAAATCAGACCCAAGCGCCGAGATCCATGAGATACTGCGAGCCGTCGACGCCAAGGCCATCCCGGAGATCGGAGACGAGCCGGTCGACTGGTTGGTCAGCCTCGCTGGGTACTCGCCTGGGACCACCGCCTTTGCATTTGACCGCGTCCGGCCAAAGAACCTGCTCGTGATCCACACAGAAGAGACTAAAGAAAACTATAATCTGCTCGCTGGAATCCTGACGGCAGAAAAGAGGATTCCGTTCTCGAATCTAAGGCACGCGGCCTGTAACCCAACGGACGCCCGCAGTATTTACGAGGAGACTCGCAAGCAGATCCCGTCCAGCAATACCAAACAGCGGATTATGATCGACATCACGGGCGGCAAAAAGGTGATGAGCGCCACGGCGGCATTGGCGGCCTGGCAGCTCGACTTCGAGATCTGCTACGTCGAGAGCGAATACGACCCCGTCACGCGAAAACCAGTCCCGGGCACCACAGAGCTCATCTTGATCGACAACCCAAAGTCACTCTTTGGGGATGATGATATCAAACGCGCTGAAGATCTCTTTGACGCAGGCGCCTACTCGGCCGCTCATACGCTGCTCACGGAGCTCGCCGATCGCGTCCTCAGCCCCGAACCAATTCGTGGCCGCGCCCACCTGGCAAAGATGTACGAATACTGGATCGATCTCGAGTTCACCAAGGCCGTCGAGGAAGGAAACCGCGCCTATAGGACGGCGAGCAATGGGCTGAAGAAACATGGAAACGACCAGCTTCAACGTCAGATTGCGCTCTTGCAAGAGATGGGCGCCGCGGACCAAAAGTCTTCAATTCTGTGTTTTTACGCGCTCGGGAAACACTTCCAGGAGCAGCACAGGTATGACTTTGCAGTACTCTTTTTTTACCGCGCGCTCGAGGCCGTCTTTGTGGATCGACTGGTAGAACACTACAAGGTCGACCAGCGAAATGCCGACTATATAAAATTGGGCGTGACCGAAGACCAGCTGCTCGTTGTTTCCCAGAACATCAACCCAACCTGGCAACGACGCGGGCTCGCGCCAGACCTCGGGTTCATTAATTCATTGGTGTTGCTGAAGGCTCTTGATGACGAACGAATCTCGGCACTAGAAGCGGCCGAGGGACAGGACATCATCAAAGTCTTGTACAACCTTAGCCTGCTTCGTAACGATTCTGTCTTGGCTCATGGATTCAAGACGATCACCAAAGACGACGCTGAGCCATTTAGAGAGCGCGCAAAAGCGACCTTAGAGGTCTTCCTTGGTGCCCAGGTCAAACAATCCATGAAAGACCTGACGTTCCTGAAATTTGCCAATCAACGCTAATCTTTGCCTGAGTCCAAATATGTCATCAGAAAATTACAATTTTAATTTCGAGCGAAAATTCCTCCGTAAATTTGCCTCGTGGACTCCGGATACACAGTTGCAGGAGCGGCGGACATGGATGCTTGAGGTCTTCCCTGAGCGTGTTGAAGCGATTAATGAGGCGATTAAGGCAGGCGCTCAGGCACTCGCTTTTGATATTCAATACAAAAGAGCCCTTGATACTAATAATGCCGACCAAGCCGAGGAGATCCTCAAAAATGTCCACTCCTTTTCTTGGTCTGATGACCTGACTTTTAATGGCAGCTGCATCGATTTTGCCCTCGCGAAACTAAAGAAAACAAAGGTTTTCTGCGAGGGCGCGAGCAAAAAGGCGCTCCACACGACCACTTCAGTCGTGCCTTCTGCGGTCCGACATCGCATTGATGAACTGTCACCAGAATCCGTATGGACATTGGTGATCGACGAGACCGGCGAGAGATTCGAAGACAAAGAAAACGGCAAGGAAGGGCGAATCGTCGGCTTGCTTGCTGGCGCCTCGCTACGAGTGCCATACGCCGATGGATTTCACGGCAGCAGCGCTGCGCATGAAGTTATCGACACGATGGTGCAGCGCGTATTGGACAACGAAATCGGAGTTCTGGGCTTGTCACTTGGCGACATCCCCAAGAGTGACGCTGACCGCTGGCAGACCGGTGTGCTCGAGCTTTTGGATTGGGTCACGCGGCTCTTGCCGGTCGACAAACCCACCACAATCAACGTGTTCATCGAAAATCGATCGCAATTTGTCGATGGGGAGACCTGGCGAGACGCAAAGGCCGAGATTCAGCGCCGACTGACCAAACAAAAACGGCCAATCACGCTGAATATCGAGGTCGTCGCGAAAGACGGCCACCCACTACTGCCGTACGTCGACGCTGTGGCCTACACCTGGGGAAGTTCGCAAAAAGCCTCACGCGCGCGCCTAACAGCCTCTGAGCTCGTCCCAGAGTGCCTTATGACGAACAGTATGGCCTACGGCGAGCTTTGGGACGATGTGTTCCGTGGCCGCGACCTCTCCTACCAAGACTGGGCGATGCTCTTGCAGAGCCAACACCCACTCGCCGCGCGAATCTTGGACGAGGCAGGTCGATATTCAATAAATCTCGCGCATTACGTCGAAATGACGCAGATGCATCTAGAGAGCCGAAACATCAATCTCCATCTGCTGGACCGGCAAATGGCTTGGCTCGCAGACTTTGCCACCGAATCACTTACCGTGGCTCAGAGTTTTGCGTTGCTCTCGTCTGAACTTGCCAAAAACAGCCATATTGGTGTTGTGAATTCGGGTCTAGAATCCCAAGTTAATAAATTCGGAAAAGCGCTCTACTTTGAAAACGCACCGCTTGTGTGTCTTGCGGATTTGCGGCTTGCGGTGTCAGCCACCAATCGTATGGAGTTTGACCGAGCGAAAAGCATCATCGATCCATGGCTGAGCCGTGATCCAGCCATCGCAGGCCGTTGTTATCATGGTCGGGTCCTGAGTTCTGCAGGACAGGTCGCAGCCTTTTCTGGAAATCCGACAAAAGCAATCGAGTACTTCAATCTGGCGATCGTGGAGTTTGAACAACTGCTCGATCCTGCACAGCGTGGCGCCGAAATCCTACATACGTCGGCCTATCGGGCGATTGCAGAAATGGACGCAGTCACGTCAGATGCTGCGCCAACGGGATACTTGCTTCAAGCCCTGGCATTCGACTCTGTCTTTGATGCCATTGACGCACTTGCACCGGACCTAGCCGTTGCTAATCAATACAGGCACCATATTCTTGTTCGGTATATCTTTTTAAAGGGAACCGAGGCCGAACGTGCCCGTTATGTCGAAAAGTCGGCGGTGATTGCCCAGCCGACCAGCGTGCCGAGCTACCATCCTTGGCAGTTGATATTGATGTACAATGCGCTGCTTTGCGAAGAGCCAAAGACGCTCTTTCACACCGCGATTGAAATCATTATGACATCGGAACTTCCGGACATCTTTCAGTGGATGATCTTGGTCATCGACCGAGTCGCCCAATTGCAGAAGATCGAAGGTTTGCCACTCGAGGTCGTGACCGCATTGCGAAAGCGGGTTGAACGTCGAATGCCTCATCTGCGTCCGCGTTTTGATGCTCTTGATAAGACTCAGGATGTTGCACTGCTGCTTCATGAGTGCCTGCCGTTCAACTTCCATTGAAGGGTGAGTTTTACCGCACTTGGTCAATCATATATTGCTTCAATCAGCTCGCTCATTCGACCGTTGTTAATGATCAACTCTTCTTTGTTAGGCGACTGGAAAACCACAAAATTGGCGCCATCTTTGCTGAAGTGATTGAAGAAATAACAAGTGTCCAGTGTTTGCGCAGGTGCTGGCCCCATATGTAAGAATGGAAGCAACTCACACACCTTCCCCGTTTTTTCTGACACAAAGTGGAGTCTGCCCTCATCCATCGGGCGTTCCACGGACAATTTTATTGTTTCAAATGGCGTTCTTGGCCCCATCAGTTTCTGAAGGTCCGCAACGATATGTCCTGACTGTTGTCGGAAGGTGTTGGGAAGAACAAGTGTATGGCTTGCCCATTTTGAGCCCACAATTACCCTAAATGACGCCAAGAGATCCTGATACCGACGATGTCTCGCCTCGACATCAGCTATGACATTACCATGGCCTTGCCATCGATTTCGTCGTTTCCCCGCGTCGTCAAGCAGTTTGACCATATCTTTGCTTACAAGTGCCTGTAAGAGATTAGCGTCATCGCACGCGGTCGCCTGTTTCCAGTCCTGCAATCCCTCCCCATGCTCATATACAATGTCAGTCCGAACCCGTTTCGCCAGATACGCGAATATTGTGGTCCAAGTCGCAAAGGATGGGGTCTTTAGATTGTGTGATTGCTTCAATGCGACGCGAATGACCTTTTGAATCGAATCAGGCTCAAGATGCTTTCGCGCACTCAGCAAAATCGTTGCTAAGAACTGAGCCAACGCTTCAAAGAAGTGACTCAGTAACAGATAAGCCCTTAAGTCATCACTCCTGACAGCATGGTAGTTCCAAAGGATACTTGCGAGCGGGAAGGGCAATGTGTCAAGCCAAAGGGGGAAAGTATCCACCTGGTTGACGACATTAAATGCGCCGATGACTTCATCCAGAACCGCTGACGGATGCCAAAGCGAAGTGCGAAGTTCATCGACCGTCGATAATAAATCCGCCATCTTCCGATCACTTTCAAAGAGTTTTTCCTGATCTTCCATGGTGGGTAATAGAATCGGAATATCTCCAAGCCGTCTTGGATCGAAGCGTTTTACTGTCTGATGATCGACACAACTCCTAACTGCAAGTCGCCCGACAGGACTCATTAGATATTTCGCAACAACCTCCGCAATAGCCTGCTTAGGATCGATCGAAATCTCGAGCCATCCTTTAAAGTCTTCCGGTGGTTCTGATGGTCCGCGGACCTCAAACGAACCTGCACGTTGAATGTAGATGGCATTATCATCCAGCACCCCAGGTTCTCGCTCCTCTAAAAATTTCGAGATCGCGGATAATGGCACAGTCGTTCGGGCCGAACGTTTTACGTCTTCACCAAAACGATGAGCACTCACAAGAGCTTCCATGCCGGTGAAGTTTTGCAGATCAACAAATCCACCTAGCTCCGGTCGATCACCTTCGAACTTGCCGTGATAATTGTTGATCACGGCCTGATAATAAGGTGGAGCCGCTTCTGCCACAAAAACAGCCTTGGGTGCGCCATGTCGAATAATAATAATATATGACTCAATCCCAGTCGACGGTTTGAAGGTACCCGCTGGCAGTAGGAATGCCGCTTCAATATGCAAATCCAGTTCCTCTAATATCCCAGAAATGGATACATTCTGACGGTGGATTAAGAAACCTGGTGATACTACAAACACGCCAATGCCTCCCCTTTTCAGACGGCGACAAGAGCGCATAATCAAAACCGTGGCAGCATCGCGGGATTTGTCTGAAGACTGGCCACGTAGTGTGATTTTTAGACCAAAGGGCAGTACCGAAACGATCACATCAAAGAGATCCTCTGAGTCCATAACCGCGTCATCCCACGACCCCGAAATGATTTTACACGACTTGGGAAGCAGTGCGTCTGCTATCGAACTTCCACTTTTCGAAAAACCGACGACACGTTCTGGTGCGAACCGGTCAACGATTGGTTTCAGAAGAGTTCCCTCGCTCATCCAAGGGTTGAGAACCGAAGTTACGTCGATGCCTTGCAACAAAAGCGCAAAGAACTCGGAAACCGCGGGTGGGCAAAGGCCTTCATTATGGTGAAGCTTCAGATTCCAAAGGAAATCTGTCGTGAGTCTACAACCTTTCGCAACCAAATGGGCCGTCAGATTCTCGCGTGTGACGGTAGTGCCGAAACCCTCCATTCGGTCAATAAATTCATGTGCACATTGCTCAATCGATGGTTCTGCTTCCAAGACAACCTCGTCATTGGCAGTTGCTCATCAACCGCATTAATGGGGAAAGCTGGATAATAAATCCCCATTATATCCCTGTCTACGTTGGCCGTGTGTGATTGTCGGGACAATCCGCTTACGTTAGGTTGGAGACAGGAGGACCAATGACATCGAGTCGATTGCTCAGAAATCTGATCAAGACGGGAATTGAGGGTACTTCGGACGACTTCCAGTTGGTCGCGGAAGAGGTGATCAATGAGGAACGTAAGAAGCAACACCATTTGCTTGCCAACGACCTTGAGCGGCTTCTTTTCAGGCGACCACAGGCTGTCAGGCCCTTGGTGGAACTTCACGTGCCAAGCGATCGCGAAACGGGGGTGCCACTCTTGGACGTGCGCACGCCCGCGCGCAGACTCGACGATTTATGTTTGGAGGAGCCAGCGCGCCAAGTCATCTTGCGAGTGCTACAAGAACATCGGCGGGCGGAGGAATTGGCAACTTATGGAATTCCAGTGGCTCAACGTCTCTTGTTTTTTGGACCACCTGGTTGCGGGAAGACCGTGGCCGCGGAAGCGATCGCCTTTGAACTCGACCGACCTCTGGCGATTCTTCGACTTGATGCCGTCGTCTCATCTCTACTTGGAGAGACAGCCACCAATCTTCGAGCCGTTTTCGAGTTTATCGAAAACGTGCCCTCGGTCTTGCTCCTCGACGAATTCGACGCGATGGGTGGCGAGCGTGCTGGGAAGGGCGAACATGGCGAAATGCGGCGGGTTGTTAATACAATATTGATGTTGATGGACCAATATCGTGGGGAATCACTGATCATCGGTGCGACCAACTTCGCCGAAGCACTGGACCGCGCTTTATGGCGGCGATTTGAAGAAGTCGTCAAATTCAACGCGCCAGATGAGCGTCAGGCCGCACAGCTCATCCTCAGCCGAACACGCGCCGTCCGACGCGAAGTCGATATCGAAGCGCTGCCTCTACGTGAGTGGTTCAAAGGATGGTCCTACGCCGATATTGAACGTATTTGTTCACGCGCCATCAAAAACATGGTTTTGGCAGGTGACGAGTTCTTGTGTCGACGCCACTTCGATGACGCCTATTTAGCCGAATCATTCCGTCGCGACGCAATCAGGTAATCCGCATTTCTGGAGGGGAATTGAACAAGCATCTAACGTTTACACGCGCACACGTCTCACAGCGCTTAGACGTAGTTATGGCGATAATAAACCGACAAGAAGTCCATCACTAAAATGTAGTTTATCTGTCAGCAAGGGATTTGGACGGCGTCTATGTGGGTAAGGAGCCCACATGACTTTCAAATATATCCATACCGCTGACCTGCACCTCGACAGTCCCTTCATTTCGCTGGGAAAGGTCGACCACGAACTCGCGAACGTATTGCGAGACGCAAGCCTCGACGCGCTCGACAACATCGTCGAGCTCGCCATCACCGAACAGGTGAACTTTGTCCTCTTCGCTGGCGATATCTACGATGGCGCCCGTCGTGGCGTCCGCGCTCAGTTTCGATTCCTAAAAGGTCTTCGAAAACTTGATGAGCACGGCATCCGCGCCCTGGTCATTCACGGCAACCACGATCCTATCAGCGAGGGTTGGTCGGCGATCAGCGAGTTTCCC
>Ga0210026_1002653_pt1 | contig 14859 bp, 12 predicted proteins | sample CryGeymeta201509_FD_183977 | JGI IMG/M metagenome (GOLD analysis project Ga0210026, IMG submission 183977) | Groundwater microbial communities from Crystal Geyser aquifers in Utah, USA - Crystal Geyser metaG 2015-09 (SPAdes) (version 2) | ecosystem: Environmental > Aquatic > Deep subsurface >... | reverse complement strand
TTTTTAATTCTTTAAACACATTCAAAATAAAAGCATGGTTTTTTTCCTGTACAAAATTCCCAACATGTCCAATGACTAAATGTTGAGGGTTTAGGTTCAATTTATCTTTATAATCGTTGGCTACCTTTTTACGGTAAATAAATTTTGAGGTGTCAATGGCATTGTTAATAACCGTAATATTGGGCTCATTTTTTTTGCCAAATAGCCATATCCCAGCTTTTTCACCACAAGCATAGTAATAGTTTGCATATTTTGGTATATTTTGTTTGAAAATATTTTGAGCAAAAAAGCGAACAACAAAACTTAAAGGCTGTCTGTTTTTAGAAAATGGATTGATGTTTAAATGGTATAAGCTGGTGTGACTATGGGCGATTCTAACAGGTACTTTATTTTTTCTTGCAGCGTTTAAAACAAAAACACTTAAACCATTTAAATGGGCATGTACGATTTTGTATTCGTTATGTTGTTTGAAAAATTCATCAAGTTCCTTTTTATAGGCCATTAAATTTTTAAGATTAATATTAGATAATCGATGTATTTTACCCCCCAAAAGCTCAATTTCCCTGTCAAAAACACCTTCCTCTTTCCGATGTAAAAGAAAATCGAATTGTACTTTTGAGCGATTTATATTTCGATAATAATTCATAATCATGGTTTCGGCACCCCCACGATTCATAATGGTTAAAACTTGCAATACTCTAATGGGTTCCATCATTACATATCCAATTTAAAGGTTCTTTTTACGGCATCTATTTTACCGTTAGCGCCAATAGGAATATCATCAACTATATTGATGTTAAAGTTTATGTTTTCACCCAAACGCTCTTTTAAATTTTTTATCAATTGCTTCTGTGTCTTTTCAGAATAGTCCTTATCAGCAATCAAGTTTATAACAATTAAATTTGGACGTTCCTGTATGAGTTGACTTTTTATAATGCCTGTAAGTCCTTTATAGGCAGTGTCCAATCTGCCCACATATCCTTTTTCTTTGGTCCAAAAAATATCATCTTCTCTACCTATAATCTTATCAATAATTGGCATGTTACAAGAACAACTGCAGGTAGCATGCTCTGAGGCTAATAAAACCGTGTCGCCAATGTTGTACCGGATTAATGGGGTTTTGTAGTTTATAAAGCTGGTCACTACCAATTTGGCAATCTCTCCCGGTTTTGCAACCTTGCCTTGCATGTTAAAAAACTCAAACACACCAGAATCGGTATTCAAATGCAACTTGCCTTTTACACATTCGGTAATAAACGGACTTCCTTCACTGGAGGCATACTGGTTAAACACCTGGCAATTAAAGGCTTTTTCTATAGCTTCCCGTTGATAATCATAAAGGGTTTCTGCCGTTACCGCTATGGCTTTGGGCTTGAAGGTTAAGGCAATCTTATTTTTAATGATAAATTGACTAAGGATGTAAATAGCCGAAGGATAGCCGTCTATTAACGTGGGTTTAAACCGATTGAGCTTGTTTATATAGTAAATTAGGTTTTCTTCGGTTAAATGATAGGTGGACATTAAAAGTTGTTTGTTAAAATAATTATAAACCCAAAAAGGAGGCTTGGAAGCTTTAGGATTTACAATGAGATTCCCAGAAAGTCTTACTTGTTTACCATTTGGTTCAATACCTATAACGCTATGAAATCGTTTCCATATTGCAAAGCATTGGTTAACAGAATATAAATCCAAGTAATCTATCATAGGTGTACCGCTAGTACCACTGGTGTGATTGATCATTGCCACATCTCTTTTTGTATTTATTATGGCTTCCACATTACTTTTTCTCTCAGATTTTTCTAATATTGGCATGCTTTGCAAAACATTCATGGGGTTGGATTGAATGCTATCCAGCGTGATCCCTTTTTCTTTCATAATAGTGCCATACCAATGCGAGTATTGGAAGGCCTCAGATAGTAACACGATCAATCGTTCCTTATTATATAAGGCTAGGGTGCCTAAATCGGCATCCCATAAATGAATGTGTTCGTTCCAATAAGCTTTAAAATCTTTATTGAATCGTTTCTTTTGATTGCCATACGCTTTTATATTAAGTAAAATAAATTTTAGCGGATAGGGTAACTGCTGATATATTTTTTTAATAAGTCCACTCATTTTAATGGGTTATATTATTGAGATAAAAAGTTTTCAAGGTTTCAGTATTCGAAATAATATCATATCCACTTTCCATAATGATTTCTTTTGTATTTCTTTTGATAGGTCTTTTATTTAGCATCTCCATAATTTTTTCAGCCCAAGATTCAGGGGTGTTTTCAATAGACATAAATTGTAACGCATCTGTTATTTTAACTTCATTGGTAATGGTATTTGAAGCCAGCACAGACATTCCGGAAGCCTGAGCTTCGATTAAGGTTACGGGCAATCCTTCGTAAAAAGAGGGAAACACAAACACATCCATCATTTGGCAGAGTTGCGGGATATCGGTTCTTACCCCTAAAAAACGGATGTTTGCGTAAACACCTAAGGTTTTAGCTTCCTGCTCGATGTCATTTTTTAAAGGGCCGTCGCCTATTAAGACCAAAACCGCTTGGGGTTGTTTTTTAAGTAAAGCCGCAAAAATCTTCAATAAAAACCCATGGTTTTTTTGGCTTACAAACCTTCCAATATGGCCAAGTACCAGAGCATCCTCTAGCTTAAATTTCTTTTTGTATTGGTCTTCAACTACGGGGTTGTACTTAAATATATCGGTTGGAATGGCATTGTTCATGGTTTTAAACGGGGTCTCACCAAAAAGCCATTGGCCTGCTTTGTAGCCACAGGAAAACAAGTGGGTGGCATGGGTTTTAACACGTTTTTTTAACTGCAGCTTTATTAATTTTTTAAAAGTTTCTTTGAGCTGTTCTTTTGAACGGAACAACGAGCTCCAACTTACCGAATCGATGGCAATGTGGGCATGGGCAATGCGACAGGGAATGTTAAACTCTTGAGCTATTTTTAAAGGAAAACTGCTAAAGGTATTGAGGTGCGAGTGGATGATGGTATATTGGTTATGGGCTTTAAAAAACGTACGCAGTTGCTTGTAATAAGGCTGAGGGCATAGCGGATTGATGGCCTCAAACTTAAAGATACGCCCTCCTAATTGAATGATTTCATCATCAAAGGCTGCGGGCTCTTTGCGGTGTACCAGAAAATCGAATTGCACTTTAGTGCGGTCTATGGCCCTATAATAGTTCATGATCATGGATTCGGCACCGCCACGATTCATAATGGTAAAAACCTGTAAAATTCGAATGGGCTCCATCAAAAATCGTTTTTGGTTTTTAGTCGGATATAAATGTTTAAAACTATCCCCAATGGAATGGCTAAAATGGTAATTAATTTTTTGGGTGATTGGTTTAAGAACTCGCCATTTTTTGTAAAGATGGCACAGGATACATAATGAATGGCATTTTTAAATTGGTCTTTAAAACTTTTGGACAATACCATTCTGCTTTTTCTGGAAAAGGCAAAGCCTTTGGGATGCCTGCGATATTGTTTTAGCATATTTTTGCTGGAACCATCTTCTAAATATTCAACCGTACACAAGATCTCGTTTATGGGAAACAGTTTATAGTCTTGATCTATTAATTGGTACAAATAGCCTAGGGGCACAAAGCGTTCGCCCTCAAAGATGGGGTAGGCTGGATATTGCCTAACAACATCCGTTCTCAACACTAATTTTTTATCTCCGGTAACACCATGTTTGTTATAAATGTCGGTAAGTGTGGTTTCTGTAAGGTTCGATGGCATTTTTGAACCTATAATGCGGCCCTCTTTATCGGCATCTAAACCCACTAAGCCTGCAAATTCAAGCTTGTTTTGTATAATTTTCCAGTGTTTTAAAATAATTTCAACGGCATTATCAGGCATAAAATCATCACTATCAATACAAACATTGAGTGGGGTTTCTATCAAACGGTACGCCGCGTTATGGGCACCATGCATGCCTAGATTTTCTTGGTAGTGGTACACAATGTCTATCTTTTGCTCGTTTATCCACGCTTGGACTAAGGTTTTGGTGGTATCGGTGGAGCCATCATCTACAATAAGCCATAAAAAATCCTTTTCCGTTTGTTTTATAAGGCTTTGATAACACTGGTCCAGGCAATAGGCTCGGTTATAAGCAGGCGTAAAGATTGTTAATGTTTTCATGAATATCATTTAAAAAATAACTAATAAAAAAAGTAATACATAAAATACGTAAATGAAAAATATAAAAGCATGATTTTTCCAATTACCAAATGTTGGTTTTTAAAAAAGGTTTGTTTTAAAAAAGGATAAATAACCACAATAGCCATCATAAACCATGACAGGTAGGCAAACCTATTGGAATAATTGGCATTAATCACTAAAATCCAGAACCCATTGCAAACAAAATAGGTGTTAAGGAGTCTATTATATATGGGGTCATTAAAATTCCTTTTAAATACAAAGTAATATCCTGCCGCTATTGCAAAACTACTGTGAAACAAAAAGTCCCAACGAAATCCTGTTTGTGAAAAAGTCCCTTCTTCAGCCTCTGAGGTTAAATACCCAGCCAATCTATCATCGTCACCAAAACCTAAATTGGCAAAGAGCGATACCCATACCGAGCCCAAAGCTAAAGATAAGGGAATGCAAACCAACCAAGCTTTAAAATAAACTTTAGGATTGTTGTAAATTAGGGTTAAAATAAACGCTCCAATGGGCAATAGCGTCGTTTTATGAAAGAGTACGGCAATAAAAAAGAAAAAGGCCATTAAAACTTTTTTGTTTTGGTAGCATACGCCCCATAAAAACAGGGAACAGGCGGCCCCATTTCTAACGCCATTAACCCCATAGGTCCAGAAAGAGTAGGACACCACAAACATGATAAAGGCGTAATACCAATACTCCTTGAAGTATTGTTTGGATATTTTATATAAAGGAAAAATATAAATAAAAGCACAAATGCTAAAAAAGGTATGCACCGAGGCAATACCCGACATAAATTTCATAAACACATGCCAGCCATAATCATGGACCGTTAAAATTTTAGCACCTTTGCTATAAGCTGTGTAAGCTCTGTAATAATTGATGGTATCTCCAAAAGCTGCACTTGCTGGTCTTTGACCAATGTAAATAATGAGAGAAAACAATAACCCATACCCAAAAAAATTAATAAACCTTACATTTTTAGGATTATTAATGTCTAAAACATAGGTATGGAACAAGGTAAAAAGCACTAAAAAAAAGCACAAATTAAGATAAATGGGATAATACCAATCTAGAGGTACAAATGTTATCATGTTTTTTTAGTCTTTTATCTTTTCAATGATGGCAGTTTGTTTAATGTTTTTAATAATTCTACCAGGATTTCCTACCACCGTACAAAAATCGGGCACATCTTTAACCACCACGGCACCGGCACCAATGTTTACATAATTGCCAATGCTTATACCTCCTATAACAATGGCCCCTGTATAAATGGACACATGGTGGCCTATGGTGGGCCGTTTGCCATTAATTTCACCAACCGTAACCAAATGGTTTACATAAAAATTTTCACCAATACTTTCGGCATTCAGTATGGTGCTATAAGGATGCCCTGTTAAAATACCACCGCCCAACTTGGTGCTGACATCGATACGGAAGTATTTTTCTTTTGGGCAATATAAATTGAGTAAACTTGATATAATGCCACGGTTTCTAAAATAAAAGATGGTTCGAAAATCGGTAGAAAGGCTTAAAAAATAAATAAGCAAAGTGGTTTTACTGCCGTTGATGTTTTTTTCTTTGGACCAACGCTCTAAATCTTGATCGATAATTGCTTTATTTTTACTTGCTTTATAGAGCAAAACGTGCGGAATCAATAATAGATGGTACATAAGTCTTTGAAAAGTAACCATAAAAAATGATTTTAATTTATTTTTAAATATTGGTTAGCAACGGTTTTTAAATTAAATTCATCCAAAAACCGGGTACTTTTTTTTTAATTTTTATCCAAAACAACCTCATTAAACATTTCTGACCATAAAGTCATCACTTTTTCCACATTAAAGTTATTAGCGTTTATCCTAGCGTTCTTTCCCATGGAAATCAACAAATTTTTATGAAGCATTAAATGTATTAAACTATTTGCAAATGCTTCATTATCATTGACAGGAATTAAAATCCCATTATCGTCATTGATGATATTTCTTGGGCCATGTGGGCAATCAAACGATACAATAGGTAAACCACAAGCCTGAGCTTCCAAAAGCACCAAAGGAAAACATTCATTTTCAGAAGTCATGACAAAAAGCGATGAACTCAACATTTTATTCTGTATATGGTTTGTTGGGCCCTTTAACAGAAGGGAATTTGTTAACTGTTTATCCTCAATTTTTTTCTGCAGTGTTTTTATATAACTCAAATCTCCAGTACCGTAGATGTGCAATTGCCAATCTTTATTTTTTTTATGTACTAATTCCCAAATATCAATTAAAATGTCAAAGCGTTTTACGGGAGCAATTCTGCCTGCAGATATTACCACAGGTTGTGAGACCTCTGAAACCGTGGTTGGGTAGAAGGTTAATGGATTTGGTATGATTTTAACATTATTTGTTTTATAATAACTGGCTTCATCTTTGTTTAACACCACCAAAGTATTGTATTTTGACTCCACAAAATCGGCAAATCTTAAAAAATATTTTTTCTTTGACTTATTAGAGGTTTGCCTGTAAGCAGTTTCAATAAACTTTGAGAAATGAAACTCTTTAACTTTGGGAATGGTTTTGTTAATAAAAGGCATAAAGTACGTATCTACACTATGACTGCAAACCACGACCACATCGGGTTTTATTCTTTTTAAAACTTGTTTTGTTTTATTAATATGCTTAGGGATCTTCAATACATTTATTGGATGGAAATAAGATTTGTTACGTTTATAATTGATGTTTAAATCTTCAAATACAATAGCATCATTAAAGTAATAGCAAGCTTTATGTTGTTTTTGCTCTGTAGTTATGATATAGACCTTATGGTCTTTAAGAGCCGAAAAATAATTAGCTTTGATAGAAAGGACCCTTTCAATACCACCGTGCCTATAAACCTGATCGATAACAAATACAATGTTCATGCTTATTTTAAAGGAATTAAGGTATTAAACAAGGCATCCCATTGGGGCACAATAACGTCTGGTAAAAATCGTTTTACATGTTCTTTGGCCAATGCTCCCATGCGGTGTCTTAGGGGTTCACTCTCAATTAAGGCTATTATTTTTTCACTGAATTTTGAGATGTCTCCGTTGGCAACCAAAAACCCATCCACTTCATTTGCAATGATATCGGAAGGGCCATAAGGACAATTATAAGACACACAAGGCACGCCATACGACATGGCTTCGGTAAGCACCATTCCAAAACCTTCGTATCTGGAAGACATGGCATAAATAGAAGCTTGTTGATACTTATCGGCAATGTTTTTAACAGGAGCAAAAAAATGAACACTATCCTTAATTCCTAAGGTCTTTGCTAAGCTTTCCAATCCTTCACGTTCATCAAAAGTTCCATAAATATCCAAACTCCAATCGGAATGTTTTAAGGCTACCAACTGCCAACTTTTTAATAAGCGATCATAACCTTTTTGAAAACTTTGTTTTCCAACAGCCAATACTTTTTTATTTTGTAAGGTACTTTGCACTTGTGGGTAAAAAGATAGCGGGTTGGGTATTACCTTTAGGTTTTTTAAAGGCCATTCCTTGGTGTTTCCATGAGTCAATACCACAAAAGCATCATAAAAAGAGGCACCAAAATTCATTAATTTAAAGATTAAGCCTATTTTTAATCGACTTAAAACCGTTGGGCTATCAACCTTAATGGCAATGTTTTTTGAAACATGTCGTTCATAAATTTTTGGACAATGAAATTTTATAAATACTGGGAGCAGCAACCCTTTTAAGCCGTCATCACATACCGAAACCATGTTGGGGTTTATGGTTTTAATAAGTTTTTTTAGGGCTTTTAAATAACTTAAAAAATAGGTAATGCCACTTCCTGAAGTGGTTATATTGTGCTGAACAATATTAGGGTTGAATTCATAAAACGTCTCTGTACTGGGTTGATTTAGAGTTATGATGTGCACGTTATAGTGATACTGCGTCACTAAATAGCTTGCTTTTATAGAGAGTACACGTTCTAAGCCTCCCGGGCCTGATACGGCGTTGGTAACGTATAATAACTTCATAATAATCTATAATAAACTCTTAACACCTTGTTTTAATGCATTCGCCAAATCATGGTGTTTTTCAAGATTTTGAATATTGGTATTCTTATCAATCTTACCATTTAATCCAAAATTTGTGGTAAATTCTCCTGTATTACTATTAATATCTATTCTATTAAACAATTCTAAAATGCCATCGAACCTGCAAGAATCTACAAAGCTATTAAAGCCATTTACAAATATCACAGGGGTTCCAAGTGCCAAACAGGGCAGTGCGCAATGAATTCTGGAGGTTATTACCAACTTTGCCCTGGCATATTTTTTTAATAAGTCTTCGGCCATTTCAAATTTTTCTTCATCGGTGTACTTATTTGAAGGTGGTTCTTGGTTAATATACTCAGCAGTATCTAATAATTCTTGACTGATAAACTTTTTTAATTGATGTTTCTTTTTTGATAACTGAAATGCGGTACCATTCAAAATGTTTCTAATGGTTGCCTTTGCATTATAAAATATTTTTTCAGGTCTTGGGTAACTATACAGAGGGTCGACGATATAAATTTTATCTCCACGTAGCGAATCATCAACTTTATAACTATCCAGAGTAAGTGTTAAACAGCCAGTAAAATAAGCATCAATCCCTTTTTCTTTTAAGATATTTACGGTAAACTGGTCTCTACAACCTATGGGCTCATGTTTTTTTAAATAGGTAATACCTTGTTCGCTTAACATGGCCGGTGCGGCGGTATTGTTCATGTGGAACGACACAAATATAGGGTCTATGGCTTCTGAGGGCACCCAATTGTGTATGTTGTGGGTAAACCAACCATTCATAATTAACTTTACTTTTTCACCTTGGTAATCTGCTAGTTTTTCTCTATTGAGAAAAACATCTACTCTTGGCAAGAACTGTTTTGCTGCTAAACTTTGAATGTTATCGCCAACATTGAAAAAACGCTTGTTTTCGTCATATTTTAAGAGTCCGTATTTCATCTAACTATATCTTATTTTTTTATATAATCTATATACACCTGAAAATTTGTTAATTATGAAAAACTTTAATTTACCAGAATTAAATTTTTTGGATGATACAATTTTATTTTCTAAAATTCTATTTAGTTCTCCACTTTTAATTTTGTCGAGTTCGTCTAATTCTAAATCACTGTCTTCAAATACATATACGTTTTCTGTGTTTTTTGCTTTTTCCATTAACTCCTGCCAGAAATATTGCATGCCTCGGCTAGCACTTCCAATGTTTAAAACTTCAAACATGCTTTTGTACACCGTTTTATCTACTTGAAACCCATAGTGGTTAGGATTTTCGCCATTTAAAATAATCCCTAAAATGGTTCGGTAACATTTTTCGCAATGACTGCAATTAAATTCGCTTCTAAGCTCAGAATAACAAACTCTTAATTTGAATTGGGTGTTCGTTTTTTTTGAAAAAGCAGTAATTAAATCAACCTTGTCTTGACGTTTAAGCTCATAACCGTCATGATGTACCCGAATGCCTGCCCAACTAATTTTTTCGTCTATTTGCGGTGTTGAACCCCAGGCAATTTCAATTTGTTTGGTATAGGAAGAGGCGATGTACAGTTGAGTGTAATTATTTAAAAACGATAAAGGAGCCACCGACCCTATCAGCGAAAGGCCGTGCTGTACTTTTCCCCACCATCCAATATCTTTTAAAAGAAGTTCTACTTGGTAAGTATAGAAGGTTCTAACATTGGTTTCAATATAGTTTTTTGTGTTGTTTTTTAACAACGCTTCTAAGGCTATAAACTCTGTAAACTCATGCCATTGTTTATGGTCTTGTATCTCAATATCGGCACCATGGATGGTTATTAAATCGGGGGTGTGCTGGTAGGTACGTATGTAGGTAGCATAGGCATCAACACCACCACTAAACAGCATGGCAGATTTAGTTCCAGAGAGTTTGTTTTTAACCAAGGTTTTAGCTATTAACTGTCCTGCTAATGGATAAGAGGCATATTGCTTTTGAAATTCGGATTTTACCTGTTTTATGGCATTGAAAAAATCTTCATCGACTTCATCGACCTCAATATCAAACCCAGCAAACCAAGATATGGGAAGCATATTGGATAAAAAAGGAATAACCAGGATGCTTTGCGGCACTGGGTTTACAGCCTGTTGATAGGCTATATAAAGGGGACTGTTTTTATTGAAGTACTTTTCAATTTTTGGCGATACCTTATAGTGATACACTATTTTTTTACCGTTGTTCTCTAGGGCGCACTGTAATAACTTAAGCATCTTTTATAATTTTATTTTGTTCCAAAGTAACCCAAATGATTTTTTAAATAACTCTTTTTCAAACGCAATACACCCTAAATGGTAGATGGTAAAAGTAAATACCAAGGTATAACATATTGCTTTTATTACAAAATTAATCCATCCATCGCCCGGTATAAAACGGATTACATACCCTATGGCAATAATTATTAAAAGAGCAAAGAAGGTTTTATGAAGTAGTTCTTTAAAAAATCTAAGAATATTAAGGCCAATGCGATGGTGATAATAAAAATTCATAACGTTTTGAACAATAATCCATGCTGTAATAGACCCTATTATCATTCCAATAGCGCCATGTTTGGTCGCTAAATAAGCACCTAGAGCCGTTCCAAGAATCATGAATGACAAATACAGGATAGCTTTGAAGGCTAACTTACTTTTTGCTTCTAAAATAGAGTTTCCAAAACCTTGCACCAACGGAAGCGTGTAGGCAACCATAATCAAGACGGCTATCATCCATGATTGAAAACTACCTATTTCTCCCAATTCTTTGCCAACCCATAAAAACACAAATTGCTTTCCAAAAAGCACAAAAGCTATTAAAATATACATTAATACAATAAATGATATTCTCCCAATTTTAATCATCATGGAAGTTAGTTCTTCACCTGTGGCATTAGCCACAGACATTTGAGTAGCCCTTGGCAGAAACAAACTGGAAATAGCCGTGGAAAATGCGCCATAATAGGTACCTAAAACAATGCCAATGCCATAAATAGACAACACCTCGGGTGGGCTTATATGACCCAAAACCCAATGACCTGCTTGCCATTGGAACAAACTTACCAAGGCAAAAACAAATATCCAAGTTGAATACCCAAATATTTCTTTGATAAAGCGTACAGAAAAGTTATGTAATTTAATTTTTATTTCTAATGTTTTAAATACGTAATAGCCTGTGATGATAATAATTAATATATTAAATATAGAGTCTATGATTACAAGCGCTATGGCTTTACCACCCATACTTAGTATGGCCACCACCACAATGGATCTTAAAATATAACGAATAATATTTAAGGATTTTGAGAATACAAAGCGTTCGTAACCGTAACAAATACCTGTTAAAGCGCCTCCGGGTAATCCCGTAGCAAGATTAAAAATAAAAATAATGAATATAACCTTGGCTATTTCAATTTCCTGCGCATCCATTTGAGTGAAATAAGCCTCTAGATACCCGTAAAATATTACGCCAATAATAACAATTAAGGATGAAATGATGCCATAAAGAATAAATGCCGTTGCCAAAAAATTTTCTTGCCCTATGGTATCCTTTTGAGCTTTATATTTTGCGACAAATCTTACAATGGTATTATTAAGACCAAAATCTAGTAGTGAAATGGTGCCAACCAAAGCTCCAATAGTTAAATAAATACCATACTCTGCTGTGCCTAAATGATTAAGTATAAAGGGTGTAAGCAATATTCCTATCACATTGGTTAGGAATATGGTGGTATAATTTAATAAGGCCCCAATTTTTATTTGGCTCACAATGGTTTGTTTTGGTTTAAATTTAAGGCTTTAAAGGCGCCCATCAACCGATTCTTTTAAAACACCTTTAACATCATAAATGATGCCTTTTGGGTTTAGAAGGGATTTAAGGGTTAATGTTAAAAACTCCTGATGTGCAACTGCATGGATGATGGCGTCAAATTTAATTTTAGGTAATTGGGTCATGGTTTTAAGGCTATATTCATGCATGACTTCTTCGGGGTTAGCCCATGGGTCAAAAACAGTAACTTGAGTCCCAAAACTTTGAAGTTCACGAATAACATCCACCACTTTGGTATTGCGTACATCGGGACAGTTTTCTTTAAAGGTAACGCCCAATACCAGAATATGGCCGCCTTTAATTTTGATGTCTTTTTGTAACATGAGCTTGATCACTTCCATCGCCACATACTGGCCCATACCATCATTCACACGGCGACCTGCCAGAATGATTTCTGGGTGATAACCTACTTCCTGCGCTTTTTGAGCCAGATAATAAGGATCTACGCCAATACAATGGCCACCTACCAAACCGGGCTTAAAGGGTAAAAAGTTCCATTTGGTGCCAGCCGCTTCCAATACGGCATGGGTATCAATATCCATCAAATTAAATATTTTGGCGAGTTCATTGACAAAAGCAATGTTGATATCGCGCTGTGAGTTTTCAATCACTTTGGCGGCCTCGGCTACTTTAATGGTAGGAGCGAGGTGGGTACCGGCGGTAATCACAGAGGCGTATAAGGCGTTGACTTTTTTTCCAACTTCTGGAGTGGAACCCGCCGTCACTTTTAATATTTTTTCTACCGTGTGCAATTTATCACCCGGATTAATCCGCTCTGGTGAGTAGCCTACATAAAAATCTTGGTTAAAGTTTAGGCCACTAAATTTTTCTAGAACAGGAACACACTCCTCTTCAGTAGCTCCGGGATATACGGTGGATTCGTAAATAACAATATCACCTTTTTTAAGAACCTTACCAACGGTTTCACTCGATTTATATAGTGGTGTTAAATCAGGACGATTGTTTTTATCAATAGGTGTAGGGACGGTAATGATGTAATAGTTACAGTTGATTATGTCTTCTAATTGAGTGCTACAATACAGCCCTAGATCTGGCGTGTTGGCTGTTTTTAAAACGGCTTTTAGGAGGTCTTCTTCTACTTCCAGAGTAAGATCCTTTCCGGCTTGTAACTCGTTCACTCTTTTTTGATTGATATCAAAACCAACCACGTTATATTGGGTTGCAAAGAGTCTGGCCAAAGGCAACCCTACGTAGCCTAAACCTATAATGCCTATATTAATCTGTTCCATGTTATTATTGACTATTGACTATTTATTATTGACTATTGACTATTTTTTAATTGTAGAATTGTTTAATCGTTTAATAGGATATTATTTATTTTTCACTATTCACTATTCACTATTCACTATTCACTATTCACTATTCACTATTCACTATTCACTATTCACTATTCACTATTCACTATTCACTATTCACTATTCACTATTGACTATTGACTATTTATTATTGACTATTTATTATTGACTATTTATTATTGTAATTATTCATTATTAATTATTCACTGTCAATTATTAATTGTTCATTGTCAATTGTTCATTGTCAATTGTTCATTGTCAATTGTTCATTATTTTAAATATTTCCAATACCAAGAGACGGCTTCTTTTATCCCATCTGCGATGTTGTATTTTGGACTATAATTGAGTAATTGTTTTGCTTTATCTACGGATGCCAGCGAGTGCGGAATGTCGCCCAATCTGTTTTCGCGATGTTTGATGGCTACGTTTAAAATGTCCTTATCGAATTCGCCAAGGTTTTCTTTTAACAACTTCGTTAACTCTAATAAGGTTGTTCGGTCGCCATAGGCTGTGTTATAGACCGTGTTCAAGGCATCCTTATTCGTCGTGGTCATCGCCAAAATATTCATTTGAACCACGTTGTCGATATAGGTAAAGTCTCTTGAATAAGAGCCGTCTCCATTTATTATAGGTGACTCATGCTTCATTAATTGTTGTACAAATTTTGGAATAACGGCTGCATACGCACCGTTAGGATCCTGGCGTTTGCCGAATACATTAAAATACCGCAACCCAATGGTATCCAACTGATAGGTTTTATGAAAAATATCGGCGTATAATTCATTCACATATTTGGTAATAGCATAGGGTGATAAGGGTTTTCCAATCACGTCCTCTACTTTAGGAAGGGCTTCATGGTCCCCATAGGTGGAGGAACTGGCGGCATAGATAAAGCGCTTTACCTTAGCATCTCTGGCGGCAACCAGCATGTTTAAAAACCCGGACACATTAACGGCATTGGTGGTAATGGGATCTTGTATGGATCGGGGTACCGAGCCTAAAGCGGCTTCGTGTAAAATATAATCTACGCCTGTGCAAGCGTTTTGACAATCTTGCAGGTTTCTGATATCACCTTCAATAAGCGTAAATTGTGGGTGATTTAAAAAAGCTGCGATGTTTTCGCGTTTGCCTGTGGAAAAATTATCTAAGCAAATTACTTGTAACTGGTTGTTTAACAAGGTTTCGCATAAATTGGAGCCTATAAAGCCAGCACCACCAGTAATCAATACTCTAGAGCCTTGAATTTTTTTTAATTCTCGATACTGCATTTTTGACTTGGGTTATTAATAGCTTCACAAAGATGTGAAAAATAAATGTAAGATGGGTTATTATTATGTGAAGTCCTTAGTTTTTACGATGAAATTACGCTCACAGAGTTGAAAGGGATGCTTTTATCGGTGTGTTTCATGGGTGTTGGTGAGTGGTGAATGGTGAGTGGTGAGTAGTGAGTGGTGAGTGGTGAATAGACATTGTCAATTGTCAATTGTTAATTATCAATTGGGTTAAGCTGTTAGT
>Ga0210026_1002597_pt1 | contig 15120 bp, 10 predicted proteins | sample CryGeymeta201509_FD_183977 | JGI IMG/M metagenome (GOLD analysis project Ga0210026, IMG submission 183977) | Groundwater microbial communities from Crystal Geyser aquifers in Utah, USA - Crystal Geyser metaG 2015-09 (SPAdes) (version 2) | ecosystem: Environmental > Aquatic > Deep subsurface >... | reverse complement strand
CGGCGTGCGTGGAGAGGATGTGTGATGCCCTTTTCCACCGAGGCCCGGATGATCAGGGGATCCTTTCAGAAAAAGGGGTCACCCTCGGTATGAGGCGTCTTGCCGTCATTGATTGTCAGGGGGGCCGTCAGCCGATCTCTAACGAGGATGCATCCGTCTGGATCGTATTCAATGGAGAAATCTATAATTTTCATGAAATACGCTCCGGGCTGGCGCGGCGCGGCCACAAGTTTACGACCTCATCGGATACCGAGGTCATCGTCCATCTCTATGAAGAATACGGCGAGGAATGTCTCAACCATCTTCGGGGGATGTTTGCCTTTGCCGTCTGGGACAGAGAAAAAGAGACCCTCTTTCTTGCCAGGGACCGGCTGGGGATCAAGCCTCTATTTTATACCTTTGACGGGAAATGCCTTGTTTTCGCCTCTGAAGTCAGGGCCCTTCTAAGCGCCGGGATATCCACGGACGGGTTGGATCCTGGGGCTTTGAATGATTTTCTGACCTACCTCTATGTGCCTGCGCCCAAGTCCATGTTCCGTTCCATCCGAAAGCTTCCTCCGGGCCATACCCTGACGTATTGCAGGGGGAAGATCAGGATCAGGCGGTATTGGAATCTTCATCTGCAGGAGGGTCATTCCCGTTTAACAGGCCGCCGCGAGGCTGAATACAGGGAAGAGGCGGAATCCCTGCTTCGTGAATCCGTCCGGATGCACCTGGTGAGCGATGTCCCGCTGGGGGCATTCCTGAGCGGAGGGATGGACTCCGGAAGCCTTGTGGCCCTGATGTCCGAATATTCCGGCGGGCCGGTCAAGACCTTCTCCATCGGTTACGGCGAGGAGGATGCCTCCTATAACGAACTCGATTCAGCGCGCATGACGGCCGATTTCTTCGGCGCCGATCATCACGAATTCATCCTCCAGCCGGACGTGGTGTCTCTGATCCCTGAAATCATCCGCGCGATGGGCGAGCCTTTCGCGGACTCATCCGCCATCCCGACCTATCTGATCTCACGGGAGACGAAAAGATACGTGACCGTTGCCTTGAGCGGGATCGGAGGGGACGAGGTCTTCACCGGGTATCCGAGATACCTGGGCGTCCGGCTCTCAAGGATCTACGATTCGGTTCCCTATTCCGTCAGAAGGTATCTCTTCTCTCCCCTGGCCGGACGGCTCCCCGAGAGTACACGGAGCAGGAATGTCGCCGGATGGATCAAACGGTTTGTCAGAGGAGGGCTCATGGATCCGGTGTCACGGTATCTAAGCTGGATCTCCTTTTTCAGCCCGGAGATGAAAGGGGCCCTGTATTCGGATGACTTCAAGGATCTGCTCGTGAGCTGTGATGAGACCGATATCCACAGGACGTTCATGGGTCAGGAGACAAAACTCGATGAGGTGCAGAGGGTATCCTATCTTGATCTGAACACCTACCTTCCTGATGACCTCCTGTTCATGGGCGACGCCATGAGTATGGCCCATTCCCTGGAACTTCGGGTTCCTTTCTGCGACCATCATCTGATCGAATTCATGATCAATGTCCCGGCAAAGATCAAGATGAACGGGTGGCATTTAAAGGGAATGCTCAAGTCCATGATGAAAGATGTGCTTCCTCGAGAGATTCTGATGAAGAAGAAACAGGGCTTCATGGTGCCGATCGGCGCGTGGTTCAAACGGGACCTGCAGGGGTTCGTACGCGAGACCCTTTTGTCGCAGCAAGCCATGGGAAGAGGGGTCTTTAACGCCGGTTTTGTTGAACGGATGATCGAAGACCATTTCCAGGGGAGGCAGGTCCTCACCCACCAGATCTGGGCGCTGCTGACTTTTGAGATATGGTGCAGGCTCTTTATGGACCGGGAGGCATGTCCGGAAAAGGAGTCTGTTATGTGTGGCCCTATTCGTAAATACGATGGCATTCGAGTACCGTAGGGCGTTCGGATCAAAGTTGCGCTCCCTGCGACGTACCACAGAGGTTACGCCTCAGTCGCGCGCCTTGATGAGACCACCCTACGATCCTCTCGATGCTTCATCCTATTTACGAACAGGGCCACCAAGTCAGACAAGGTAAGGTGATGATGAGAGGCGGCGGATTTCTTCCCAAGAGGATCCTGGTGGTCAAGGCGGCGGGGATCGGTGATCTGATTCTTGCCGTTCCGGCGCTCAGGGCGCTCCGCGCAAGGTTCCCTGATGCGGCCATTGATCTTCTGGCGACCCCGAAGTGCAAGGATCTCTTAAAGCATTGCCCTTATCTGGACGATATCTATGTGATCCGAACCCAGGGCATGGCCAACCGGATCAAGGTCAAGGATCTTTGGGATATTCTCAGCCTGCTCTACCGGTTGAGGAAAAAACGGTATGACCTGCTGATCAACCTTTATCACCTCTTCTCGGACAGAGGGGCCTTCAGGATGAAGATCCTTTGCAAGGCCATCAAGGCAGGATTGACGGCCGGAAGAAACACGGACGGCAGGGGAGGATTCTACGATCTTTCGATCTTCGATTCGTGGGATGATCCGTCTTATGAACAAAGGCACGAGGTGGAACTGAACCTGGATGTGGTCAACCTGCTGGGAGCTTTTGATCCGGGCGATGGTCCCGAGTTTTTTGTGGATGATCGGGATCGTGCATCTCTGCAAAAGGTTCTGGACCGGCAAGGGATTTCATCAGGGGAAGGCCCCTGCATCATCCTGAATATAGGGGGGGATGCCGTGTACAAGCGTTGGCCTGAGGAGGATTTTGCCGTGCTCGGTGATCTGCTTTCCGAAAGGATTTCCGCAAGGCTCATCCTTGTCGGGGGGGAGGAGGACCGTTTTGTGGCTGATGGCGTCATCACGAAGATGAAAGCAAGGGCGGCGGATTTGGTGGGGAGACTCCGCATTCCGGAACTTGCGGCATTGATCGAGACCTCTGATCTCATGGTGACCAATGACACGGGCCCCATGCATCTTGCCGCGGCCCTAAGAATACCCGTGATCGCTCTCTTCGGGCCTGGGAAACCCGGCCGGTATGGACCGTATGGGCCTGAAGGGTTCCATGTGGTCATTCATCACCCTGTGTCATGCAGCCCGTGCACGGATTTTACATGCACAGAGCGGGAATGCATGAGAAAGATCCGGCCTGAAGAGGTCTTTCAAAAAATCGTTGAGCGTCTCGCCTTGAGACAGGAGACATGCCTGTGAAGAGAATCAGGGTCCTTCATGTCCATACCCTCCCCGTGGTGAGCGGCTCCGGGATCAATACCTACCTGACCATGAAGGGGATTCCCGTTGATCGTTTTGAATCGGCCCTGGCTTGCGCCCCAGGAGGAAAGTTGAACGAGATCGTGCGGGAGGCCGGGATGAAGGTCCATGAAGTACGAAACCTGGTCCAGCCGATTCACCCGCTGAAGGACGTCCTTGCGCTCTTTGAGATCATCAGGATCCTCAGACGGGAGAAGATCGACATCGTCCATACCCACAACTCCAAGGCAGGCTTCCTCGGAAGATTGGCGGGAAGGCTCGCAGGGACGCCGGTTATCATCCACACGGTGCATGGGTTTGCCTTTCACCAGTCAGAGTTCTTTCTGCGCCGCACGATCTTCAGGCTTCTGGAGAGACTGGCTGCTCCCTGGGCGGATCATACGATCTTTATTTCCCAGCCCATGATTGACTGGGCCGGGAAGGAAGGGATCCTGAGAGGGGCATCGTATTCGAAAATCTACAGCGGGATTGACCTGAATGCGTTTCATGGATACGGGAAAAAGGAACAAGGGAGTCTCAGGGAGGAACTCGGACTTGACAAAAAGAGCCGCGTCATCGGGTTTGTCTCGAAACTCTGGGAAGGGAAGGGGCATGACGTCGCGCTTTCCGCCATGGCCCATGTGGTGAAAGAGATACCGGATGCCAAGCTTCTTCTGGTAGGAGAAGGCCCCCTCAGGCCGAAACTTGAGGAACTGAGCAGGAATCTAAGGATTGAGAGTTCTGTGGTCTTCGCGGGATTCCGGACGAAGATTGCAGAGATCACCTCTTTATGCGAACTTTGTATCCTCCCCTCGTTTTTTGAAGGGATGGGCCGCGTCCTCCTCGAGGCCGGCGCCTGCGGCAAGCCGGTTGTCGCGTCCAATGTGGGAGGGATTCCCGATGTGGTTGTGGAGGGCGTCACCGGATTGCTTGTTCCGCCGGGAGATCCGGCCGCCCTGTCCGATGCCGTGCTCAGGTTGATGCGGGAGCCGAAATTAATCATAAAGATGGGCGAGGCCGCGAGGAAAAGAATCAACGAGAAATACGACGCCGGGACCATGGTCAGAGAAATCACGGCGTTGTATGATGCCTATCTTGAAATTTGTTAGTTTAGACCTCTGGATGTTTTCCCCCCTTTGGAAAAAGGGGGTTAGGGGGGATTTTTTCACATGCACGACCAGAAATCCCCCTCCATTCCCCTTTTGCAAAGGGGGACTTAAAAGCAAAGGGAAGGTCGGGTGACATCATGGATTCACCGGCATTTTATTCGGTCCTCTTTATTTCCTCCCTCCTGCTCTGCTGGATTCTGACACCCCTTGCAGGACGCCTGGCCCTCAGGCTGGGATGTGTGGACCGGCCCGGCGGGAGGAAGATCCACTCCAGAAATATTCCTTACTTCGGGGGGATCGCCGTCTTCGTTTCTTTTCTGACGGTCTTCATGGCGGTCTATTATTATTACATTCCCAGTATCTCCATTGAGGGGCGCAGGGTCATGTTCGGTTTTGTTTTCGGCGGAGGCCTGATCCTGATCACCGGCCTGATCGACGATATCCGTTCAGTCCGTCCCAGCGTGAAACTCATGGGGCAGGCCGCTGCAGGGGTCATCCTTGCCGTCCTGGGCTTCCGGATCGAGGTCTTGACCAATCCATTCGGCGGAGAGATCCATTTTGGCGCAATCATGGGCGGGATTCTCACGGTGATCTGGGTCGTGAGCATGGTCAATGCCATGAATCTCATTGATGGTCTGGACGGCCTGGCCTCAGGCATTGCCTTCATTGTCTCCGTGACGCTTTTTGCCGTGGCCATCAATCGGAACGATCCCATGGACATGGTCATCACGGCCATCCTGGCCGGGAGTTGTCTGGGGTTTCTTCACCACAATTTTTTCCCTGCCCGGATTTTTCTCGGCGACGCGGGGAGCATGTTCCTCGGCTTTGTTCTGTCGGTCATCGGTATCCACGGCATACAAAAGAGCGCGACGGTCATGGCGCTCCTGATTCCCCTTTCCGCACTGGCGGTGCCGGTGCTCGACACCCTGATGGCCTTGATCCGGCGGAGCAGGGTCAGGCGGGATCTCTTCTCGGCCGATCACGAACATCTGCACCACCGGCTGGTCAGGCTCGGCATCAGTGAGAAGAACGTGGTGCTCCTGATCTATTTTTTCTGCATCCATCTCGGGATTACGGCGTTTGTCCTGACCCTGATCCCTGTGGATTACACGCTGATCATCCTTCTCCTGATCGCCATGGGGATCATGCTCGGGATCAAGACCCTCGCATTTATTGAAGAGAAGATGGCCATCCGCCTGCGTGAATCGGAAAAAGAATCCATGCTTGACGAAGAGACCGGCCTCAGCAGCTACCGGTATTTTACCCGCAGGGTCATCGAGGAGATCAACAGCTGTGATCGTTATGACAAGCGGAAGTTCTCGCTCCTGATCTTTGAGATCAAAGGGCTCATTTCTTTCTTGGATCCATTCAAGAAGATCGAGGAAAGGCGTAAACGCTTCCGGTCTGTGGGGCGGTTCTTTCAGGAGAATATCCGGTCCAGCGATCTGGTTTCCTTTCTTGGAAACGAATCCTTCGTGATCCTGACCCCGGAGCAAGGAGAGGGCAAGGATTACCTGGTCGAACGGTTGAAGACGATCTTTGAAAACATGAGGGCCGATCTCTTCGGCCCCCTGTCGGAGCAAAAGGTCGAGCTGAAGATCCGTGCAGTTGATTATCCGGGGAACCAGGGGCTTGTTCAGGATCTCCTACGCGATGCCATGGAGGTCTCATGAAGGGATGCATGATCCGGGTTATTTTCCTTTTGTGCGCGGCGCTTTGGATCATGACTCCATGCCGATCAGCCCATGCCGAGGGCTTTCTACCCCTGACCGGCGCCGTGCATGTCCATTCCTCGGATTTCAGCAGCGGGGACCATACCCTTTCCGATCTGGTCGACATGGCCAGGAAACGCGGGCTGGACGTGATCGTTCTGACCGACCATGATCGCATCGCCTTGTCCTATGGGATCCCCCCCTTCCGTCATCTGCTATCCTTGGGCTTTTCACGGAACTCTGTCCTGAAGCGGGGGGCGCGTCAATATCTTGATGCGGTCAACAAGCTCAATGCCGAGAACCCGGACATGATTTTAATACCGGGGATCGAATCCGCCCCGTTTTATTACTGGACCGGATCCATCTTCAAGGGGAACCTGACGGTCCACGGGTTGAGAAAACATATCCATGTGATCGGGCTGACCAACCCTGATGACATTGAACATCTCCCCATTCTCGAAAGCGGGTTCTCGACCCGGTATGTCATGAAACTCCTTCCCCGGTTCCTTCTATTCTTCGGGATCATTCTCTTGAGCCTGGTCCTGATCACCTGGAAGGGAATCTACAAAACTGCCGGGCGGATTTTACTCCTTCTCGGCGTCCTGGGAGCGTTGAATGCCCACCCGTTCAAGAGTTCACTCTTCGATCCTTACCATGGGAATCAGGGGGCAGCCCCATTCCAGGAGGTCATTGATTATGCGGATGCGCACGGCGGCATGACCTTCTGGGCCCATCCGGAAGCGAACTACGGGGTCACCGAAACCGGGCCCGACAAAAAAATCCTAAGATTCAAAATCCCCAGAGTTTTTATGCAAACAGAAAAGTATGCGTCGGATCTCATCACAACCCATGGTTATACCGGATTCGAATCCCTCTACGGGGATACGATCCATGCAACGGAGCCGGGCAAGGAATGGGACCAGGCGTTGATCCGATACTGTGATGGGGGAAGAAAAAAACCGGTCTGGGGGCTCTGCGGCCTGGACTTCCACAAGCAGGGGCAGAACTCGTGGTCCTATCTGGACAGGGGAGAGACCGTGTTCTGGGTTCAGGAAAAGACCTGTGAACAAGTCCTGAACGCCATGCGCAATGGAAGGATGTATGCCGTGTATCAGGGGGGGGATTCCAAAATCCGCCTGAATTCATTTTCACTGGCCTCTCAAGACGGGGAAAGCGAGATTTCCGGAGGGACCGTGGAAACCCGCGGAGAATCACTGAATCTTCATCTTAGCGTAAACTTCAGTGATGCGGCTCAGGTCCCCGTCCGGATCGAGATCATCGATTCCGGAAAGACCCTCTACACCCTCGAAGGGAAGACCCCTCTCAATGTGATACAGGATATTACACCGAGCAGGGCCAAAGGATATGTCCGTGCCGTAGTCCGGGCGGACAAGTACCGGATCGTCGCCAATCCGATCTTCTACAAGGATCCCACAAAGTTGACCCCTTGACCCCTTGACCCCTTGGCCCCTTGAACCCTATATTCCCCTACTGATCAGTATCCTCCCTCCCACCATCACCATGCGGATATGACGGTTATCCGTTCTGCTGATCAGATCCGAGGCCGGATCATTTACGCTTGACCGCTTCCATTCCACCGCGATCAGATCGGCCTCCTTTCCTGTTTTGATGGATCCGATCTCCGATGCAAGTCCCAGCCCCTCGGCCCCGCCCAGCGTGGCCATCCTCAGGAGAGAATCCGCTGTCATGGATGATGAGTCCTTGAATGATGAGTAAACATGCCGCATCTCATCCCAGAGAGAAAGCGTGGTGTTGCTGGCCAGGCTGTCCGTACCGAGCCCTACAGGGATCTTTTTTTGAATCAGGGCCGGAACCGGAGGCCGGCCCACACCGAGCATCTGGTTGCTCCGGGCGCAGACCACCACCTTGGCCCCTGCCTTCCGGATCCGGTCCATGTCTCCGGGGGAAAGGTGCACGCCGTGCGCGATCAGGAGCCGGTCCGTGACCAGCCCGAGCCTGTCCAGGTACAGTAGCGGAGAGACGACCTCCTTGGGATCGGGCTGATCCTGCCATTCCACGGCAGGGAACAGGCGGGACTTGATCCCCCCGCTATGTTCAAGGAAGTATTCCTGCTCTTCACGGGACTCGGCCACATGCATGGTATACGGCAAAGATTCTTTTTTCAAAAGCCCGGACAGTACGTACAGCCGCTCCTCGGAGAGGGTATAAGGTGTGTGCGGGGAGAGGCCCATGGTGATGAGTCCGCCTTGACTCTCATGGAGGCTCCGGATCTTCCCGGTCAGTTCATTTTTCCAATGTTCAGGATCTTTTTCGTCCCTGCCGAGGACTTCAAAGAAGACCACGCCTCGGAGACCTTTCTCTCTCAGGATCTCAGGGCTGATGGGTGTATTGGTGATCTCGCCGAAACAGGTCGTCCCGGATGACAGGCCTTGCTCCGCTCCGGCCCGTATGGATTCCTCAATTTCATCCGGGGTCATCTTTCTTTTTTCTCGGATCAGATCAAGAATCCAGGAGATAAAGTCCCCCTGATGGGAGAGGCGGTTCCGGAGCAGGGTCAGCTCCAGGTGCGTATGGGCATTGACCAGTCCCGGCATCAGCACACACCCCTTGAAGTCCCGCCTCGGAAGATCCGGATACCTGCGGCAGATGGATGGTTCGTCACCCACAGTCAGGATCTTCGAACCCTGAATGGCCACTGCGCCATGGTACAGGGGATGGGAGGAGACAGGAAGGATGCAGTCTGCGGTGAGGATCATGGGTACTCCTAAAATCTCAGCCTTAAAATGGTGATCCGAAAAGAGACCGGTTCAGAATAAGATGTCAGTGAATCGCTGTCAAGGGATTGTTGATTCAGGTAATGTATCATTCTTTGTGTCAGGGAAAGGAATGGGGTACATTAACGAGGTTGGAAAGGTTTTTCATTTATCAACCTAACTCGATAGGAGGTACCCCATGTCCGGTGTTGCGATTGTAAGTGTAAAGCAAGCGTTTAGAGAGATCAAGAGCTATGATTTGGATGGTTGGGAAAATATATATAGTATATATAGGGGGTCAAATCTTTATACTTGACAAACGGATCTTATTTGCATTATAAGATTCATCACGATGACCCGACCATTAAGAATACAGTATCCCGGAGCGGTCTATCATGTGACCTGCAGAGGGAATGAGAGGCGAAAGATATACCATGATGATACGGACAGAATAAAGTTTCTTGAAATCCTTGCGCAGACCAAAGGGATCTATACCGTCAAGATTCACGGTTACGTCCTCATGAGCAACCATTTTCACCTACTGACCGAGACACCCCTTGGGAACCTCGGTGAATTCATGAGACGGCTGAACGTCACTTATACAAGCTATTATAATCGAAGACACGGCCGAGTCGGACATTTATATCAGGGGAGATACAAGAGTCTTTTGGCAGACAAAGATGAGTATGTGTCGGTTTTGTCAAGGTATATTCACCTGAATCCGGTCAGGATACGGGCTTTCAAAGGGAAAACGGACAAAGAGAAGGTTAAGGCCCTGCTGGGGTATAGATGGAGCAGCCTTCCGGGTTTTATAGATAAGGGGAAGGCAGAGGATTTGGTGGATTATGATCTGGTACTTGCAGAGCATGGAGGAGATAACCTCCAAGGGCGGCGGTCATACAAGGATAGAATTTTGGAAGATCTGGTTGAAGGGATGGGTATCCGGGACGAGATCATCGGACAGAGTGTCTTGGGCGGAGATCATTTTGTTTCCTGGCTGAAAGACCAGGTTTTAAGCGGCAAGAAGGATCGGGAGCGTCCCTCGTTGCAGGCATTGAACCGGTATTGCACCGAGGATGTGATCCTCGGTGCAATCGAAAAGGCAACCGGCAAAGGGATTGCAGAGATCAAATTTGAGAGAGGTGTGGTCAGGCAGATCGCCATGGATCTCTTATATAGGATCGGCGGCCTTAAGGGTGTGGAAATCGGCAGACTCCTGGGGGTTGATTACAGTACAGTGAGTCAAGGGAGAAAACGGTTGATGGAAAGGATTCAGAGGGACCCTAAGACGAAGGCGTTGATTTCCCGTTTGGAGAAGGAATTGTCAAGATGAAAGATTTGTATAACCATATAAAGGGCACCTCCGGAGCATACCAGAATTAGATAGATTCTGGTATGCTCTTGGGAAAAGATTCCCATCTTACCCCAGGAGGTGCTATATGAGATTGTACACAGGAATTGATTTACATTCAAGCAACAGTTATCTGGCGATCATCGATGAAAATGGTAAACGGGTGTTTAAGAGAAAGATACCCAATGATCCGGAACAGATTCTTTCCGCCCTCGCGCCATACAAGGATGCGATTAACGGAATCGTCATCGAGTCCACTTACAACTGGTACTGGTTGGCGGATGGACTCATGACGGAAGGATACAAGGTGCATCTCGCAAACCCTACGGAGATTAAACAATATAAGGGGCTCAAGTATTCAGACGATCAGCATGATGCCTTCTGGCTGGCCGAGATGCTGCGGCTCGGAATCCTGCCCGAAGGCTACATTTACCCGAAAGAAGATCGACCGATCCGCGACTTGTTACGCAAACGAAGTCATCTCGTAAAGCTCAGGACTTCGCTCATCATCAGTTTGCAGAACATCATTTGCCGTAACAATGGGTTTCGGCTCAAGACGAATGACGTCAAGGCATTGAATACGGATCGCGTTGCGCCGTTTCTTGAACAGAACGAAGACCTGGCATTGGCCGGCAAGATCAGCAAGGAGTCCATCGATTTTCTGACGCGCCAGATCAAAGCCGTCGAAAACGTTGTCGAAGAAAGAATGGAACTGCGCGAACCATACAAAAAACTTCTCACCATGCAAGGAGTGGGGAAGACATTGGGACTTACGATCATGCTGGAGACCGGCCCGATCAGCCGCTTTGCGCAAGTGGGCAACTACTGCTCCTACTGCCGGAAGGTTTCGACCAAATGGATCAGCAACGATAAAAAGAAAGGCAAAGGAAACAAGAAGAGCGGCAACAAATACCTGGCGTGGGCCTTTTCCGAGGCTGCCGAGATCGCCCGGCGCTATTATCCCGAGGCACGGGCATTTTACCAACGCAAGATGCAAAAGACCAACGCCATGATAGCGCATCAAGCCCTGGCGCACAAGCTGGCACGAGCGGCGTACTACATCATGCGAGATGGAGTATCCTTTATGCCGGAGAAGATATTTCGATCATAGGCCGGCTGGGACGGTGAACCTGCTTAGGGTGCGGAAAAACCACGAGATTTGATTGGTAATCCGTCCCACCCTTTTATACCGTTATCAGCATCTTTACTGCCCATGCCGCGAGCCATCTTGGGGCTGGTTAACAACCATAAGATTTGTACAAACTTCTGGACACGGCATGGAACCGAAGATTTTCTGGTCCGCCAGAAGGCGGAAAGGGTCATTGGATAAAACGCTTCACCAATGATCTTAATCCCGATGGGTGACTGGTGCAGTAGAGACTGAGACCGAAACCGAATGAAACTGCGGCAATGGTAAGGGTGAGGATAACGAAAAGGCTCGGATAGAAACGTACCGTTTCTCGCCACAAGATAGCTTTTTCCGCTTGACAGTGCCCTTTAAATGGGTGACCCCCATTGATTTGTTCGAGCCGTCCATGATGGTGGCGTTACTTCTGTATGCTTACAGTCTGGGCATCCGGTCGTCCCGCGAAATCGAGCAGCTCTGCGAACGGGACATTGGGTTCAAGGTCATCGCCGCGAACCAGGTACCGGACCATACCACCCTCTGCCGGTTCCGGAAAGAAAACGGCAAGTCCATGGAAGGCCTATTCATTGATGTGCTCAAGCGAAGCTCCGAAGCCGGGCTGATAAAAGTCGGCGTGGTGGCTCTGGATGGGAGCAAAATCAAGGCCAACGCCAGCCTTGAAGCCAACCGCACCTACGAGCACATCGAGAACGAGGTCAAGAAGATGCTCGTCGAGGCCGAGTCGAAAGATACCGAAGAGGATCGGCTGTATGGAGCGGACAATCGCGGTGACGAACTTCCCATAGACCTTCAGGATCGCACGAGCCGGAAAGCCCGTCTTGCCGCATGCAAGAAGCGGCTCGAAGAGAAAGCCGCAGACGAGGCAGCGAAGCTACAGGCAAAGATCGAAAAGCGGCGGGCCCATCGAGCCGAGACCGGGACAAAGAAGCGCGGCAGAAAGCCCCAAGAACCCGATCCCGAGCCGGAAGCCTCAGCCAAGGCCAATGTCACGGACCCTGAGAGCCGGATCATGAAGACCCGGAGCGGTTATGTTCAGGGATACAACAGTCAGGCCGTGGTCACTGAAGACCAGATCATCATCGCATCGGAAGTAACGGATCAGGAAAACGACATCAACCAGCTTCACCCCATGGTCAAGAAGGCACAGGAGAATATGACCGAGATAGACAAAGAGCAGAAAATTTCGACCGTATTATTGGACGCCGGGTATGTAAGCGAAGACAACCTTGCACACATCGATCCCGATGGACCCGAACATCTCATCGCGACCCAGAAAGACTGGAAGCAGCGACAGGCACTGAGTGATGCCCCTCCTCCCCGCGGCCGGATACCGAAAGACATGACGCTGAGGCAGCGGATGGAACGGAAGCTCCGGACCAAACGGGGACGGGAGTTGTATAAGAAACGCGGTCAGACCGTTGAGCCGGTCTTTGGGCAGATCAAAGACTGCCGCGGGATCAGAAAATTCATGCGTCGGGGACTTGAGGCCTGCGCCCAGGAGTGGAAGCTCATCTGTGCGACGCACAATATCTTGAAGCTCTGGCGAAGCGGGAAGGGAATCGCCGCTCAGATGGCGACATAAGGAAGGGGAAAACCTGCCCCTTCTCCATCCCTTTGATGGTTCAAACCCGGAAGTAGCTTGCCGCTACTCTGGATGGGCTACGTTTAAACGGTAACACTAATATTCGTGCAACAGGCTCTACTGTGCATATCAATAAACATATCCGTCTTCTCTAAGGGAAATTAGGGATAGTTGTCCTTAATTTCCTCATTCAGAAATATAATGCTCTGGACTACCGCAGCCCCTGAAAAAAGGGTCTGCGACAAATTTATGGGTAAACATTTCTCTAAGAGCGTCATTCCCCGCCCCCCCGATCGGAGTCGGAGGGCAGGCCCGATCGGGGGACCGGACAATGGCAACCATAGATAATCCTGATAGTACCAACAAATTTGTCGCAGACCCCTGAAAAAAAAAGAGGGCTTGACACTCTGAAAGAAAAAAGTTTATTCTCTTAAAATTCATGTCTGCTATTCAGTTAAATGAAGGAATATCTCATGAAGGTTAACGATCGTTTTCCAAAAAAAACCAAAGGGAGGTTGGTGATATGGATTGGGGTATAAAAAACCGTCTGAGCCGGTTGGTCCAGCCTGATGGGCACTGCTTTTTTCTGCCGATAGACCATGGATATTTCCAGGGGCCCACCACGTGTCTGGAGAAACCGGGGGAAACCATCAAGCCGCTTCTTCCTTATTGCGATGCCCTCTTTGTGACCCGGGGCGTGCTGCGGGCATCCGTGGAGCCCGTTGGAAGCAAACCCATCATTCTCAGGGTGTCCGGGGGTACGAGCATGGTCGGGAAGGACCTGGCCCATGAAGGGATCACGACCTCTATTGAAGAGATCATCCGCCTCAATGCCTCCGCCGTGGGCATTTCCGTCTTCGTCGGGAGTGATTACGAACATGAGACCCTGATGAATCTTGCGAACCTTGTGAATGTCTGTGAGAATTACGGGATTCCGGTCATGGCCGTGACTGCCGTGGGCAAGGAGCTCTCCAAACGGGATGCGCGCTACCTCGGTTTGAGCTGCCGGATCGCCGCTGAATTGGGCGCCCGGATCGTGAAGACCTACTGGTGCAAGGACGGTTTCGACAAGGTGGTCAACGGCTGTCCGGTTCCGGTGGTCATGGCCGGCGGACCCAAATGTGAGACGGATCGGGAGGTGTTGGAATTCGTCCATGACGGCATGCAAAAGGGATCGATCGGCATCAACCTCGGACGGAATATCTGGCAGGGCAGGCATCCCGTGCCCATGGCCAGGTCGCTGCAGGCCGTGGTTCACGAAAAGGCGACGGTGAGCCAGGCCTTTGAGATCTTCAACGAGATGAAAAACAAGCCGGCATGATTCGTTCGGATGATTAAATAAGGGCAAGCCCCCGGCTTTGCCGGAGGGTGATGATTTGCCGAGGCAGGTCCTATGCGCGTAGCCATGTATTACAACAACCGAGACGTTCGTCTGGAGGAGATGCCGAAGCCGGATATCGGCCCCGGTGAACTTCTGGTCAAGGTGATGGCCAGCGGGATCTGCGGCAGTGATGTCATGGAGTGGTACCGCATCAAGAAGGCGCCGATCGTTCTGGGACATGAAGCGGCCGGGGAGATTGTTGAAGCCGGGGACGGGGTGGACCGGTTCAGGGTGGGCGACAGGGTTTTTGCTTCTCATCATGTGCCTTGCAATACCTGCCGGTACTGTCTGAATAACGACCATACATCCTGCGACCTGCTGCATACCACAAACTTTTATCCCGGCGGTTTTGCTGAATATGTCCGTGTCCCGCCTGTCAATGTGGACCGAGGGACTTTTCTTCTGACGGAAGGGATGTCGTTTGAACAAGGGACGTTCATTGAACCTCTGGCCTGCGTGGTCCGTGGACAAAGATCGGCCGGGCTTCGACCCGGCCGGCATGTCCTCATTCTCGGCGGAGGGATTTCCGGGCTTCTCCATCTTCTTCTGGCGCGTGCCTCAGGAGCCGGCCGGATCGTTGTGACCGATATCAATGAATATCGTTTAAAGGCCGCAGCCGAACTCGGCGCCGACGTGGTTCTAAACGCGAATGAGGATCTGACGGTTCGTTTGTGCGAAGGGAAGGGGGGGAGGCTCGCGGACCTTGTCATCGTCTGTACCTCAGCCCTGCCGGCGTTTAAGCAGGCGCTGAAATGTGTTGACCGGGGAGGGACGATCCTATGTTTTGCGCCCACGGATCCGGGTGTGGATCTTCCCGTACCGGTTTACGCGTTCTGGCGCAGCAATATCAGGATGATTCATTCTTATGGAAGCAGTCCATCGGATGCAGCCG
>Ga0210026_1002596_pt1 | contig 15122 bp, 17 predicted proteins | sample CryGeymeta201509_FD_183977 | JGI IMG/M metagenome (GOLD analysis project Ga0210026, IMG submission 183977) | Groundwater microbial communities from Crystal Geyser aquifers in Utah, USA - Crystal Geyser metaG 2015-09 (SPAdes) (version 2) | ecosystem: Environmental > Aquatic > Deep subsurface >... | reverse complement strand
CGACCCGGCACAACACCAATAACCATCGATGTTTCCAGGCAGTCGCAAGGTGTCCCTATCGATATGCTTGAAAGCCCCACAGGGTGGTCCTTCGGATCAGACGCCAACACGATTTGCGAAAAGAGCCTTTTTTATTCTGAGTCTTGCGGTGCCAGATCAGGCCAGAATCACCGAGAGAAGACTTGCCCAGGCCAATACGAACAACCCGAAAACGATAGGTAGTACAAACTTATGCATCATTTCCATCTTTTTCTCCTAAATTAAAAACAACCAACAAAACCGACAAAACCCTTTTAACCCGGATGTTTCATAAATTCGCGTGATGATTGCGCGGGATTTTGTTTTGTAGGGGGATTTTGTGAAAGAGCGGCGTAGTTATTCATACGCCCGACTGAACAAAATTTCCATACGAACCAGAAGTAGGCGCCTCTAGGCGACAAAAGACCAGCAAGGGCATGTGTCAATTTATGAAACATCCGGGTTAATTACAGGGCAATTTTAGCTCAAACCGCTCTCCCCTTCAACACGCCTCATCGTTTTGTTCGCGAGTCGGAATAGCGCGGAATACGGGGATCGTCATCATCCATCAGGATGCGCTGGGCAGGGCCTTCCATGTCATCAAACTGGCCATTTTTGATGGCCCAGAAAATGCCGAACCCGGCGACGATAATCATCACCGCAGCCATACCCAGCAGATAGATCAGTATCGGTGTCATTTCTTACCTCCTCAATCAGCGCAGGCGCAGCGCGTTCAGCACCACCACCAGCGAACTGGTCGACATGCCGATGGAAGCCAGCCACGGCGGTATCATCCCGGCTGCGGCAAAGGGCAGCGCAAGCAAATTGTAAACGACCGCCCAGACGAAATTCTGGCGCATCACGGCGATACTCGCATGGCCGGTCTGCAGGGCGCGCTGGATATCCAGCAGATTTTCCGTCAATAATACGATGTCGCTGCTGGCCCGCGCAACTTGTGTGCCGCCGCCCATGGCGATGGATACATCGGCCCCGGCGAGTACCGGCGCATCGTTGACGCCGTCGCCCACCATCGCTACGACATTGCCTCGCTGCTGAAGTTCGCGCAGCGCCTTGAGTTTGTCTTCCGGTCGCAGCGCGGCCTGCCAGGATTCGATACCGGCCTCGGCGGCGACGTGGGCCACCGTGTCGGCGGTATCGCCGCTCAGGATGGTGACCTGCACCCCCGCTGCCTTGAGCTGCCCGACCAGCTCTCTGGCCTGTGGCCGCAGGCCATCGGACAGCACGAACACCGCCATAACACGATGCTCATCACACAACCACACCCGCGTAGCGCCTTCAGGCAGATCGCTCGGCAGCGCCGCCGGCTCGAACCCAGCCAAAGCGGCATTGCCCAAAGTATAGCGCACGCTGGCGATGAAGCCGCTTACTCCTTGGCCCGGCAGGTTCTGCGCCTCCTGAACCGCAATCAAGTCCGTGCCGGCGACCCGGTTCAGAAAACTCTGCGCCAGCGGATGCTCCGAAGCCTGTTCCAGGCTGGCCGCGAGCAACAGACAGCGCTCTTCGTCCACGTCTGAAAATGTGACGGTGCGCGCTAGAACCGGCTTGCCGAATGTGAGGGTACCCGTCTTGTCGAAGACCACATGATTGACCTTGGCCAGGGTTTCCAGGGCGTGGCCGCGCGTCAGCAATATGCCGTGGCTCAGCAGGTGCGAACCGGCGGCGGCGAAGGCCGTAGGCGCGGCTAGCGACAACGCGCACGGACAGGTCACCACCAGCACCGACAACATGGTTCCGAATGCCTGCCCGGGCGCAAGCCACCACCAGGCGGCTCCGACTATCGCCGTCAAAACCAGCAGGCCGACCGTGAAATGGCCCGCCACCCGATCGGCAAGCTGCGCCAGGCGCGGCTTCTCCGCCACCGCCCGGTCAAGCAGGCGGACGATACCCGCCAGCACGGTGTTTTCCCCCACTCCGGTCACGCGGAGCAGCAGCGGTCCTTCCAGATTGATGCTGCCAGCAATCACCCGCGCCCCGGCGCGCTTCGGCACCGGGCGGCTCTCGCCGGTCAACAGCGCCTCATCCACCGTGCTCTCGCCTTCGATCACTTCGGCGTCGGCTGCGATGGATTCGCCCGGCTTGGCCAGGATGATGTCTCCCTCGGAAAGTTCCAGCACCGGCACTGGCTGGTGCTGGCCGCCATCCAATACCCTGGTAGCCATTGCCGGCGCAAGCTTGAGCAGGTTCTCCGCCGCTTCGACCGACTTTTCCTGGGCGCCGTGTTCGAGAAAACGACTGGCAAGAAGGAACAGGCAAAACATGGTGGTGGCGTCGTAGTACACGACACCGTGGCCCTGTAGCGTGGCCCAGGCGCTGCCGGCGAAAGCGCCGATCACGGCCAGGGAAACCGGCACGTCCATGTTCAGGCGCTTCCCGAGCAAGGCATTCCATGCACTCTGGTAGAATGGCAAAGCGGCATAGAACACCACCGGCAGCGTCAGCACCAGGCTGAAATAGCGCAGCAGCGCAGCCGTGCTGTCCTCCATGCCGAATGCGGCGCCGGCGTACAGCGCCACCGCCAGCATCATTACCTGGCCGGAGGATAGTCCGGCAATGGCGATTCGGCGCAAATCTTTTGACCGCTGCGTCCGGCGCAAATTTTCCTGGCGTTCGGCGCTGAAGGGGTGGGCGTTGTAGCCGAGCAACTGGATTTCTTCGAGGATTTTGCTGAGATGGATCGCCTGGTCATCCCAGGTAATGCGGGCGCGGTGGGTGGCATAGTTGACCTGAACCTGCAGCACGCCGGGCAGTTGCCTGAGGTGCCGCTCGTTGAGCCAGATGCAGGCGGCGCAGGTAATGCCTTCGAGGATCAACGAGGCTTCCTTGACGTGCTCGCCCTCTTGCCTGACAAAGCTTTTCTGGATGCTGGGGTGGTCGTAAAGCGCCAGCTTCCGCACTTCCTCCGGCACCACTTCGTGGCCGATCCCGGGCAATGCGGTGCGATGACGGTAATAGTCGGTCAGCCCGTTGTCGACGATGGTCTGCGCCACGGCCTGACAGCCGCGACAGCACATCTCGCGCGACTCGCCTGCTATGATTACGGGGTAATGCGCGCTGGCCGGAACGGGCAGAGCGCAGTGGTAGCAGGTCTTTTCGTCGCCGCTCATCAGAGTGTCGGGACGATAATCTCTTTAGCCGTTTCGAACTTGTCCTGGCCGCGCTCGATCAGCAGCACCGCCACCCACAGGCCAGGCCGATCCATCCCGACCAGCGCGCGATAACGCCCCGGCGCGGAAGGGCTCAGCTTGGCCAATGTTCCTTTGTCCGCGCCGTCGCCCGGGCGCTTGATGGTGAGCGTCACGGCCGCGCCCTCGAGCGGCTGCTGCGCGCTATCGCTGGCGCTGACGGTCACTTCACGGGCCTGGCCGAGCTTAAGCTGGTCGAGACCGGCCACCTCGATCCGCCAGCCAAGCTGGCGTTGCCGCTCGGATTTCTTCATGTACTGGCCGACCACCTTGGCCGCCGCCTCGTCATGCGGGACCTCTCCGGAAAAAGCGGTATAAATTGGCTTGCCTCCAACATTAGGCATAAACCATTGGGCGACCGACGGCGGCAGGCCGTTAATTGAAATCGAGACGAATGCCGCCATCAACAGCGCCAGCGTCAGAAAGAAGCCAACGATAATCTTCGGAATCCAGTGCATCCGCTGCTGCGGCTCCCCGGCCTTTCGATCACCCGTCAGGGTCAGCATGATCGCCGTGGCGACGTACAGCGCCAGATGCATTGCCACCACGTCGCCGCCCGGCCAGTGGCCCAGGCTGTAGAACAGCATCGCCAGAGTCGGCAGCGCACCGCTGATCACGCCACGCCAGTAGTTGGGAACACCGGCCAGACGCAGGCCAAAATACAACAGGGCGATTAGTGCAGCCCCTCCGAACAAGGTCATTGTCACTTATTTATCCTTCATGTTTGGCGTAAAAGCGGGTTTTCTTCATGACTGTCTGATCCGGCTTTTTCAGTGGGGTAACGACGAATTCGATTTCATTGACCCGGCTCACCATGGCGGGGGAAAGCCTGACGTTCGCCAGGACCATCAAACTCTTGCCCTGACGCACGCTGACTTCGCGCATCTCTCCCAAGTCTACCGCACCTTCCGGAATCCCGCGTACATCGATGCGGTATTCCTGCACTTCCTGCGACTTGTTGGTAATGTGGATCTGGTAACGGTTGCGGATATCCCCGTTCGACAACACCACGAACAACGGTTGGCGCACTGGCTGTATGGAAAGTTCGGTCTCGGAACGCGAGGCGATATTGTATATCAGCACACCCACCATCACGAGGATCGCCACGCCATAGCCCAAGGTACGCAACCGCAGCCACTCCAAATGCGGCTTGCCCGGATTCTTGCTTTCGATGTTGATTTCCGAATCGTAACGGATCAGCCCACGGGGGAAGCCTGCCGAATCCATGATGTTGTTGCAGGCATCGACGCACAAACCGCAAGAAATACACTGGTATTGCAACCCTTTGCGGATATCGATACCCGCCGGACACACCTGCACGCACAAGCCGCAATCGGTGCAGTCGCCGATTCCCTGTGCCTGTCGCTCCTCGCGCGTTCTGGTCCCTGCGTGTGGCGCGGCGCGCCCTGCCGACCCCTCGCCGCGCTGGAAGTCATAGTAAGGCGCCAGGGTTTCCGGCTCGTACATCACGCCCTGAAAACGTGCGTAGGGGCACATGTAAACGCATACCTGCTCGCGCGCCAGTCCAGCCGCCGCGTAGGTGGTCACGGTTAAAATCAACACGGTGAAATAGGCGACAAAAGGCAGATCGCCAGCGAAGAAACGTCGGGTCAGCTCGGGTGCATAACCGTAGTACATGATGAAACTGTAGGCGGTAATGAAGGCCAGAAGCAGCCATAAGCCGTGTGTGGCGCCATATTTGGCCACCTTCTCCACATTCCATGGCTGTTTGTAAAGGCGAATGCGGGCCGGGCGCTCGCCCTGAACCCATTTTTCGATCAGCATGAAAGCATCCGTCCACACCGTCTGGAAGCAAAAATAGCCGCAGAATGCCCTCCCTACCAGTCCGGTTGCGAAGAACAGCGTAGCCGCTGCAATGAACATCAGCAGTGAGAGTGAGATCAGATCCTGCGGATAGAACACCAGGTTGAAAATGAAAAATCGCCGCCCCACCATGTCGAACAACACGGCCTGCGCAGGCGCATCCTGGCGCGCCCAAGGCAGCCAGGGCAGGAGGAAATAGACGGTAAATGCCAGCGCCATTACGGAAGTCTTGAAGGTACGGAATGTGCCTTTAACCGATCGGGTGTATATCGGAATCCGCTTCTGGAATAACTCTTCGGATTCTGCGCCTGCTTGCAAGTTTTTCATCTTCACGACCCCATCCTGTCAATTTCCGTTATTTGGCTAACCCGAATGTTTCATAAAAATGGCTGTGTCCCTGTAGGAGCGGCCTTGGCCGCGATAAACTGCGGAGATACTGCCAACGCTGGAATCGCGGCCAAGGCCGCTCCTACAATGGGATCAATCAAATTTATGAAATGTCCGGGCTAAAAATGTTCAAATTCGTTCCGTTCTGAACATTAGATTATCCGAATATTCCAAACGCCTCACTGACAAAAATCAATCTCTTTGAAACAAAAAGACCCCGTCCACTAGGCCGGGGTCCAGACGTTCACTGCGAGCGCTTTATTTCTGGCTACCGCCGCCGAGCACGTCGTGTACGTAAACCGTCAGCAGCTTGATCTGGTCAGCGCTGAGGCGGCTATTCCAGGCAGGCATCACGCCCTTGTTCAGACCGGAGGCGATCACCGCCTTGACCGCAGCGACTTTCTTTTCCGCACTGTTCTGGGCAGGCACGTCGGCCCACAACCAGATCTTGTCGGTCAGGTTGGCCGAGCCGATGTCCTGGTTGCCCTTGCCATCCACGCCGTGGCAACTGAAGCAGACACCCTTGCCGTGGAACAACTCGTCGCCAGACTTGATTTTGGCTGCGTCCATTTGTTCGCCCGATAGGCTCAACACATAGTTGGCGAGACTTTCAATTTCACCCTCGTCGAGGTTGGCGCCCCCCTTGGCCGGCATAATGCCGTGACGGCCATTGGTGATGGATGCCTGGATCTTGTCGTGAGTACCGCCATAGATCCAGCTATCGTCGGTCAGATTGGGGGCAAAGGCCATCTTGCCCTGGCCACCACTCATATGGCAGGCGGCGCAGTTGTCTGCAAACAACACTTTGCCGGCGGAGGCCACGAAGTTGGACAACTCGGGATTCCTGGCGATCTGCTCGTAGGGCGTGGCCGCGACCTTGTCGAAGTAGGGCTTCTGCTTTTCACGGCCATCCTGCAAGTCTTTCATCAGCAGTGCGCGAGTGTTCCAGTGCGTGGTTTTCTCCACACCCTTGTCGTTCTTGTAAGTGATGGTAGCCACACCAGTGGTAAAACCCTTGCCCAGCGGCCAAGCCGGGTAGGCCACCCAGTACACCACCGAGAAAATGATGGTGGCGTAGAAGCACCACAGCCACCAGGCGGGCAGCGGATTGTTCAACTCCTGCAAATCCCCGTCCCAGACGTGGCCGGTGGTTTGCACTTTGCTCTCTTGCGAGTTTCCCTGACTCATGATTTTTCCTTTGCATCAATATTTAATCGGCCTGACTTAATCGTCCTGGAGCGGCATGTTCTTGTAGGATTCCAGTCGCTCGCCGCGCTTCTTGCTGCCATACACGTAAAACAGGATGGCGCAGAACGTAATGAAGAAAATCACCAGCGCCAGCGGCTTGGTATTTTCTAACCGGGTAAACCACATCAGCCATTCCATCTCATTCCCCTTAGCGGAATTTCACGAAACTGTCATTGTCGAATTTGCTGAAATCCACCATCGTGCCCAACACCTGCAGGTAGGCCACCAGCGCGTCCATCTCGGTCACGTCGGCAGGGTTGCCGTCAAATTGGCCGGTTTGCGCCTGCTCGATCAGGTTCTTCTGCGCGTCGGGGATGTGCAACGTTTTCGCCACCTCCGCGCCGAAGTCTTTGACGTTGTTGTCATACTCGGCCTGGTTGCTGGAGTAGGGCACGCCGGTCATGCGCAGCACGCTCATACGCTCTGCCACGTCGGAAGTATCCAGCGGCTGCATCAGCCAAGGATAGTTGGGCATTACCGACTCGGGCACCATCGAGCGCGGCGCGATCAAGTGCTGCACCTGCCACTCGTTGGAATATTTCTTGCCGACTCGTGCCAGATCCGGGCCTGTCCGCTTGGAACCCCACTGGAACGGATGGTCATACTGCGATTCAGCCGCCAGCGAATAATGCCCGTAGCGCATGGCCTCATCGCGGAACGGACGGATCATCTGCGAATGGCACAGGTAACAGCCCTCGCGGATGTAGATGTCGCGACCGCGATTCTCCAGCGGACTATAGGGGCGAACCATCTTGATTCCCTCGGGCGTTTTCACATCCTCGACGGTACCCTTGATGAAGAACATCGGCACGATTTCAATCAGCCCGCCGATACTGATGGCGAGCAACACCAGCACCAGCATCAGCCCCAGATTTTTTTCAACTTTTCCATGATCGAACATGATCTTTCCTTATGCTTAGTGATGCCCCGCGCCGCGGAGCATCGTCTCTCAGATCAAAACAAGCGCCCTTCACGTTTGCTTCCTCTCCCGGCACCCGCAGGGAGTGTTCCCGCCGAGGGCGGCAGCAAAACTGCCCGCACTGGCGAGACGGGAGAGGATAGTGGTGAAAGAACACCTCATTCCCGTTATGCTGCGCTAGCTGCCAAACCACCGGCAGGCACGCTCTTCGCCTGGCTGATGGTCATGAAGCAGTTGTAGAGCATCAGCAACATGCCAGTCAAAAACACAACGCCGCCCAAGGCGCGCATGGCGTAGTAGGGATGCATGGCAGCAACGGTTTCGGCGAAGGAATACTGCAAATTACCGAAGTCATCATAAGCACGCCACATCAGGCCCTGCATGATGCCGGAAATCCACATCGCGGTGATGTACAGCAGGGTGCCGATGGTGGCCAGCCAGAAATGCACATTGATCAGCTTGACGCTGTGCATTTTGGTATCCCACAGACGGGGCAGCATGTGATAGATGGCGCCGAAGGAAATCATCGCGACGAAGCCCAGTGCGCCGGAATGGACGTGCCCTATGGTCCAGTCAGTGTAGTGGGACAAGGCATTCACGTCCTTCAGCGACATCATCGGGCCTTCGAAGGTGGACATGCCGTAGAACGACAGGGACACGATCAGGAAGCGCAGAATCGGGTCGGTGCGCAGCTTGTCCCAGGCGCCGGACAAGGTCATGATGCCGTTGATCATACCGCCCCAGGAAGGCATCAGCAGCATGATGGAGAAAGTTGCCGCCAGGGTGGACGACCAGTCGGGAATCGCAGTCCAGTGCAGATGGTGAGTACCCGCCCACATGTACATGAAGATCAGCGCCCAGAAGTGGACGATGGACAGGCGGTAGGAATAGATCGGGCGCCCGGCCTGCTTGGGCACGAAGTAATACATCATGCCGAGGAAGGCGGCAGTGAGGAAGAAGCCCACCGCGTTATGACCGTACCACCACTGGGTCATCGCATCCTGCGCGCCGGAGAACAGCGGATAGGATTTGTTCCAACTGACCGGAATCGCCAGGTTATTAAAGATATGCAGCAAGGCGATTGCCAGGATGAAGGCGAGGTAGAACCAGTTGGACACATAGATGTGGGGTTCCTTGCGCTTCATGATGGTGCCGATGTAAACAATGGCGTAGGTCACCCAAACCACGGTGATCAGCAGGTCGGTCGGCCATTCCATTTCCGCATATTCGCGGCCCTGGCTATAGCCCAGCACGTCGCCCAGCGCGGCCAGCACGATGATCGCCTGCCAGCCCCAGAAAGTGAAGCTGGCCATGCCATCGGACAGCAGGCGAGCCTGGCAGGTGCGCTGTACGACGTAATACGAGGTGGCGAACAGCGCGCTGCCGCCAAAGCCAAAAATCACGGCACCGGTGTGAACCGGGCGCAAACGACCGAAGGTGATGTAAGGAATGTCCAAATTTAAAAAAGGCCACGCCAGTTCCGAGGCGATCAACACCCCGACCAGCATGCCCACCGCGCCCCAGATCAGGGCCATGATGGTGAATTTGCGAACAATATCGTAGTTGTATTGCTCGCTGCTTCCTATCGCAACCGATGCCATAACTTCCTCCTTGCTGTAAACATAAACCCGCACACGACCAGTCTCACTGCATCCAGACCGATACGCGACATTCGATGCCCCCGTGCCAAAAAACACGCTTTTCAGCTTATCGGCACAGTGATAATCAATATAGCCGCAAATGCGCCATATTTCACTGACGCAAGTCAACCAAAGGTCAATTATTTAATACCTGCGTATCTGATTAGGGGATGGGGGATAGCTCACCGCGTGGGCACAAAAACGGGGCCCACCCTTGTATAACTAGTACGCAGTAACACCTTAAACTAACCCCCCTCAATCCCCCCTTGTCAGGGGGGGGGGGAGCCTTTAAGGCTCCCCTGATAAGGGGAGGTTTGGAGGGGTTAGTTTGCGAAGATTCATGCGTTACACTGCACTAGCAGCCTGTCTGGCTTGAAGAATCGAAGCGAAAATTCGGCTGGGCGAGGACAGATTTTGCCGGTTTTGCAGGTCAATAGTCGTTCTATTGACCAAAAAAGCGGCGAAATATGGACCGGCCAGGCGGATTTGCAGCCGATTTCCTTCAAGTCAGACAGGCTGCTAGAGGATGGTGGCTGATTTTCAGCCGAGAGAGATGGAGTTGAGGCGATCCCGATCGAGCAATTGCACCTGCCGCCGCTCGGTGGTCAGCAGGCCGTCACCCTGAAAACGGGTAAACACCCGGCACACGGTCTCCTCGGCCATGCCGAGGTAATTGCCGATATCGCTACGCGACATGCTCAAATTAAATCTGGAGGGGGAATAACTGCGTCTCTGAAAGCGCCGTGACAGGCTTAACAGAAAGGTGGCAAGGCGCTCATCGGCATTTTTCTTGCCCAGCAACAACATCAACTCCTGATTATCGAGAATTTCCTGGCTCATGATCTTGAGCATCTGCTGGCGGATGGAAGGCACTTCTACGCTATATGCTTCCAGCACGTCGATAGGCACCTCACACACCATGGTGGTTTCCAGCGCCCGTGCATCGCTGATGTACTGATTGGCGACCATGGCGCCCAAGCCGATCACTTCGCCGGTAATGTGAAAACCGGTGATCTGAGTACGTCCATCATTGGTCAACACGTAGGATTTGACGGAGCCGCAACGGATCGCGTAGATAGCGCGCAAGGGTTCGCCGACACGATAGAGCAGTTCGCCACGCTTGAAAATCCGGCGGTTTCTGACTATCGTTTCCAGCAGACGCAAGTCTGCATCCGGGCCACCCACCTCGCGGCACAAACCATAAATCCCGCAATCCTTGCAAGTCACCGGGGAACACGCTTCAGGTTCCACCGCACGCGGCGCCGCTGGCCGTCTCGGCATCAATCGTGCAACGGCTGTCACGGTTTCTCACCCAGCAGCAGTTTCACATCATGAACCATCGACACCCGCTCAATACCGTCATTGATCGGCACGCGCAGGCGGCCACGAGGATCGAAGCCATAAACTCCTGCGCTGTGATCCAACCGATAACCCGCTACGGAAACTGAACCCTGTTTGGCGTAAGTCACCTTGAACTCCCTAGCGGTTTTGGCGAAGGCCGATTCATTCGAATAATGGGGCGAAATTAACCCGCTACCTGGCTCATTTCATCCATCATCGCCATCGGCAAATCGCGAATGCGGTATTTCCCGCTTTGCACCGCAGCGGCCAGCCGGTCGAGTGTCTGCTCATGCAGCAGCGCAACAATTTTTTCCTTGATCGGCTTCCATTTCGAATGTACGGGACAGGCCGTTTCGTCGCTGCAAACTTTCAACCCCAGAACGCAATTTTCAGTAAAGCCAACCCCTTCAATCAGAGTGACGATCTGCATCAGATCGGTCTTTTCCCCGCCCTCGCGCAGGCAAAACCCGCCTTGGCGACCGCGATAGGAATAAAGCAGATTTCCCCGGCACAGGCTTTGCATGATTTTGGCCAGATAGGCCGTGGGAACGCCGAGATATTCGGAGACCTTACGGTTCAGAATCGGTTCGCCAGGGGGCCGCGTGGCGATATAAATAAGGGCCTGGATGGCATACTGGCTGGTACGGGATAAAATCATGGCCTGAATTCTGAATGATCGTTGCTAAAAATTATATAACTTATAGGTCTGAATATCCTAAAAGTGCGAAAGATTTTTTTATGAAAACAGGGATCATTTTTATTTACTGGAATCAAGGATGTTTAAATCCATCAATCCCGACACCTGCGCGGGATTGGCTTCAACCTGATAGGGAATGATGCCGAGCAGCGGTACAGCCAGGCGGGTTTCGAGCGCATGCAGGTTCTCATCGAACGCGCTCATGTCGGGATCAATCCGGTTGGCCACCCACGCGGCCAGATGCAGGCCTTTATGACGGATAGCCTGGGCGGTGAGCAGGGCGTGATTGAGGCAGCCCAGGCGCATCCCGACCACCAGAATCACGGGCAAACCGAGCATTTCCGCCATGTCGGCAGTATCCTGGCGGGCATTCAGCGGCACAACGAACCCGCCGACCCCCTCGACCACCGTCACATCGGCCATGTCACGCAACTGCCGAAAGGATCGGTCTACCTGCTCAAGGCTGATCTCCACACCAGCCCACTCCGCCGCGATATGCGGGGCAACCGGCGCAATCAGAGCGTAGGGGTTAACCTGCTCCCGCATAGCAATGACATTACCGGCCGCACGCAGGTATTCCACATCCTCGCAGCGCAAGCCTGCGGGGGTTTCCACACAGCCGGCGGCGACCGGCTTCATGCCGACAGCCTGGTTGCCCCGCTTGACGAAGGCGTGCAGCAAAGCGCAGGCGACCAGCGTCTTGCCTACGCCGGTGTCGGTGCCGGTGATGAAATAAGCTTTTTTCATTTATCAAACCCAAAAAACAGGCCCATTCGGCTGCGGATCACAGATTATCCAGCGGGCTTTGTACCCCCCTGCCGCCACGATTTAGCACATGCGTATAAATCATCGTCGTGCTCACATCCGAATGGCCTAGCAGTTCCTGCACCGTGCGAAATCAAAGGGGCCAGGCTCAATTAACTGGTTATGAACATAACAAACAATTCGACCCTGGCCCCTTTAATTGTCACGTTTCTGGATGGGAACTAATTCGCTATTGGTGTTGTGCTGGGTCGGTTGCCGATAACAACACGATTTGCGAAAAGAGCCATTTTTAATGCCTTGATTGCCAAACAGCTTACGGCTATTATTCGACCATGAACGCTAAAACTAAAAAGTTTCTTCGCGGCACAGGTAGTGTGATGGACTTAGCTCCGGCACGCAACCTGCTTCAATTGGTACCACGTCGTAGCGCCGCTGAACGCATGGCCAGTCATTTCAACCATGTCGGCGAGTCTGTTAGCCGCGCTTGCGGTTCGTTCGCTAATAATGGCTCGACCCCAACCACAAAAGCAAAAGCAGCCTAAGAGCGCCGTCAGTACCGCCAACGGCGCGGTTACTACTTCCGGCGAAATTCTAGGCGCAAACGACAACAGTAAATCTGTTGCTCAGTTCCAGCAATCCACATTTTCTGGCCCTATGCCGCCCCCTTCTGTTCTTGAGGGGTATGAACGTCTTGTCCCAGGTGCCGCTGAACGAATCTTGGTTATGGCCGAGTCAGACGCGAAACACCAACAAGAAATTGAATTCGCGGCTTTGCGTGCGGCGGAAGCCGAGATAAAGAGAGGCCAGCTTTTTGGTTTCGTAATTGGTCTCACCGCTCTTGCTGCCTCAATGTTGGCACTGGCTATGGGTTCTCCTGCTGTTGCTGGAGTCATTGGAGGCACTACGGTCATCGGCCTTGTCTCTGTCTTCATAGTTGGTCGCGTCGTCAAGTCCGATTAATCTACCGTTACCACAACTTGCCGCCTCAAAGCAAAAATCAAAGGGGCCATGGTCACATTAAATGCCATTCGTGGAAAAGAATGTGAGCCTGGCCCCTTTGAAACCCTTTGAAACCTGGCAATGTTCGCCGCCAGCACCGCCTTCTTGATCGCGCGTTGCAGCGCCTGTTCGTGGGCATGGTGGCGGCGCACGACGCCGGTGCGCGGGTCGGTGGCAATCGAGAAGACAAAGGGGTCAGGCCTTACATTTGACATTCAAGCCTAGTCATTTTAAGCTGCACCCTGTGGGATTTCAAATCAAAGGGGCCAGGCTCAATTAACTGGTTATGAACATAACAAACAATTCGACCCTGGCCCCTTTAATTCAAGAACTTCAACCCGGCAGGCATGTCGCCGGGAGAGATCGAGCGCTTGAAGCTGGAAGACGGCGTGCGCCTGCATGAGAGTGTGAAGGTGGAGCTGGAGACCTATGCCCGCGAGAGCGAGAACCCCATCGTCAAGCCCTTCCTGCTGGTGATTGCCCGCGACACCACGCACGCGAGCCAGTTATTGGCGTTAATTCAGTCCGACGGCTTCTTTGATGGGCGCTACCGGGAGAAAGTTATCCAGGTGGACTCCAGCAAGACCGGCGCGGAAGAAGAGGAAATGATCGCGCGCCTGCTCAAGGTGGAGCTGACCTCCGAGCCGACGGAGATTGTGATTCACGTCAACATGCTGAAAGAGGGCTGGGACGTGACCAACCTCTATACCATCGTCCCGCTGCGCGCAGCCAATGCGCGCATCCTCATCGAGCAATCCATCGGGCGCGGCCTGCGCCTGCCCTATGGCAAGCGCACCGGCGTGACCGCCGTGGATCGGCTGAACATCGTCGCCCACGACAAATTTCAGGAGATCATCGACGAGGCCAACAAGGCGGACTCCGCCATTCGCTTGCAGGCGGTGGTGCTGGACATGGACGAACTCGGACAAAAAACGACCACGGTCATATCGCAATCGTGTGTGGCCACCAAACTGGGGTTGAAGCCCGCGCAGGTAACGAACAGCACGACGCTGGCCGGGCAGGACGTGGCGCCGGTTTTCACCAAGCCGGAAGAGCAGAAAGTGGCGCAGATTGCCTGGGATGTGATCCGCAAGCTGGAAAATCAGCCGCAGACGCTGCCCACCATCGAACACCTGAAGAAACCGGAAATCCTAACAATCAAAGGGGCCAGGCTAGATTAAAATAGGTTACCCGATTAGTTACATTCCTCAGCCAGCCCATCAATTGGGTATTTCGACCCCCAAAAAGGGCCGAACAAGATGGGTAAGCCATCGTTTTTGACTAGATTTCGTTTCAAAAGCTGGCCGGTTGCGCCTAGCTGAGGAATGTAACTAATCAGGATAGGTTATACTCGACCGCATCATGCCCCGCCGCCCCCGAATACACTTGCCCGGTGTGCCGCTGCACATTGTCCAGCGCGGACACAACCGCGATGCCTGCTTCTTCGCTGATGACGACTACCTTGCCTACCGTCACTGGCTGGGCGAGGCCCTCAAGGAAAGCGGCTGCGCCCTGCACGCCTATGTGCTCATGACCAACCATGTGCATTTGCTGCTGACCCCACCTCGGCCCGAGGATGTGCCCCGGCTCATTATTTCTCTGGGTCGGCGCTATGTTCAGTACATCAACAAGACTTACCGCCGCACCGGTACGCTCTGGGACAGCCGCTACAAGTCGTCGCTGGTGCAGGAGGATGCCTACTTGCTGCTATGCCAGCGCTACATCGAGCTAAACCCTGTGCGCGCCGCTATGGTGGAAAACCCGGCGAACTACCGTTGGAGCAGCTATACCGCGAATGCGCTGGGACAAAGCGACTCACTGATCACCCCGCATCCGCTGTATACCGCCATGGCCGTGGATGATGCAGGCAGACAGGAGAACTATCGGGCGTTATTTCGCTCCCAGATCGACTCGACGGCCATTGCGGATATCCGTCTGGCAGTGAGTCAAAGCCAGCCGCTGGGTAACGCTCGATTCACGGATACAATAGAGAAAATGACCGGGCAGCGGCGCGAAGCCAAACCACGCGGAAGACCCAAGGTGCAGAGGCCGGGGAGTGAATAGTTAAAGTGAGCCTGGCC
>Ga0210026_1002590_pt1 | contig 15142 bp, 12 predicted proteins | sample CryGeymeta201509_FD_183977 | JGI IMG/M metagenome (GOLD analysis project Ga0210026, IMG submission 183977) | Groundwater microbial communities from Crystal Geyser aquifers in Utah, USA - Crystal Geyser metaG 2015-09 (SPAdes) (version 2) | ecosystem: Environmental > Aquatic > Deep subsurface >... | reverse complement strand
GCGGGGAATGGCGCGCGCTGCAAGCCGGCATGGTGCTGACCGTCGAACCCGGCTGCTACCTCCGCCCCGCCGACAACGTCCCTCAAGCCTTGTGGAACATCGGCATCCGCATCGAGGATGACGTGGTTATCACTGAAACCGGCAACGAAATCCTCACCGCCGCCGCCCCTAAAACCGTGGCAGATATTGAAGCGTTGATGAAAAACTCATGAGCACGAAATAAGCTACACTCGACCTTGGTGGGTATTCGTCAACAAAGGGATGTATATGAACGCACAACAAACTGCGCTGGGATGTTTGCTTGGCGCATGCGCCGGTGATGCAGCAGGTGCTACGCTTGAGTTTATCGGTAAATGCCCAACCCGTGCCGAGGTTGAATACGCATTGAATATGCCGAGCGGCGATGTGTGGAATGTTGCCCTCGGACAGATTACTGATGATGGTGAATTAACACTTTGCCTTGCTCATGCACTCGCGGATCAAGCCAATTTTAAAATCGAACGCATCGCTCGCCAGTATGCGCGCTGGATCGAATCTCATCCGTTTGACATCGGCATCACCACCCGCACTTCGGTTGGATGTTTTTTGCACAACACACACTGGAAAACGGTGTGTAAAGAACAGGGTTACGCCGTCGGCATGAAACTAGCCGCAGCGCAAGGCTGCACCGCATCGAAAGCCAATGGTAGTCTGATGCGTGCTACCCCGCTGGGCATTTTGGGGCAGCGTTTCTCTGATGCCGCGCTGGCCGAATTCGCGCGTCAGGATTCCGCACTCTCTCACCCCAACCAGAGCTGTCAGGATGCCGTTGCGTGTTACGTCATCGCAATCGCCAACCTGATGCGTGTTCCGGGCAATCGTCACGCGGCATTTCAGGCAACGTGCGTTTGGGCGGATGTTCACGCCAATGCCGAAGTGCAAAGCTTGCTGAATGATGCAGAAGTCAATCTAAACTACCCATACCATCCTCAGGCAGGCTACGTGCGCATCGCCTTTACTCATGCCCTCCGGCTACTGCTACAGGGCTCGGATTACATGACCGCGCTGCATGTAGTCCTCGCGGGTGGCGGCGACACCGACACCAACGCCTGCATCGCAGGCGAATTGATAAGTGCTGCGGATGGCATAAATGCCATACCTGCGGCCATCGTGAAAGCGGTAACTGAATGTGATACATCAACGGGGCGGCACTCTCGCCCGGATTTTCTGAGTGGCAGACATATTCCGAGCTTGGCGGACAAGCTTTTGATGCAGGCAGATATTCATGAATGAAATTGCACGACAAAAGCTAATCCAGCTCTTTAATTTTTTCAAGGCCGTCGAGCAGCGACGCGCCCCCATTACAAGGCATATAAAAGATCAGCCGTGGGTGCTGCGGCTTAGTGATTTTCCAAACCACGAAACCCTGCGTTTGCTCAGACCCGTGCCAGATGACGGCACATGGTTAATTTTCAGGAAGCCCGAAACACATCTTTGCCCCGAACCGGGAGAGCGTTTGCGATCTTGGCTTAATGTAGGCTGGGAGAACCCAGGGCTGAATGATGTTAATCATAAATCTGATCGAATAGATTACGTCGGTGGCGTGCCAAACAAGGTTAATTTCGAATCACAGACTGGGTTGAAGAGTGAATTTCTTGTCTGGCAAGCAAAGCGCAATCTTTGGAAGAGTGTCGAATATCCCGCTAGGGTTGCCTTGGCAGTATGGGAAAGATTCTTTGCACTACATAGTCAGCTTGAGCGCGAAGGAGAAGCGTGGGAACTGATATTAGGGGAAGGTATATTTAACTGGAAGCGACCAGCCGGCGACTTACATCATCCCATCCTACTTCAGCGAGTTGAGCTTTCTTTCGATCCCCATAATCGTGCATTTCGAGTGAGTAATTTAGATGTTCCGCCTGAATTGTATTCGGCATTATTTTCAGACGATGAATGTGCTGGATTGCCAGTCAAACATTGGCAAGAAGAACTTTCACAAGGCGAGCTTCGCCCGATGGGCGACGATGGTGTTACAGACTGGTTGAAAGGGGTAATTGGCGCTTTCAGAGATGGGGAGCTAGTTGAGGGCGAGCCGGAATCTGTGGAAGACTTCCCTCGTATTGGCCGTGCGCCAGTATTGTTTTTGCGTAAACGTCAGGCAGGCCGCATCCAATTTATTGAGGAAATTCTGGCTGATCTGCCCACTGCGTCAGAGTTGCCGAGCAGTCTGCTTAATATTGTCGGTTATGCACCAGAAATAGAACCCAATGAATCTGCCAGCGAATCTGACACAGCCTACGCAAACGAAGATGAAAATATCCTACTTTCTAAGCCTGCAAATGCCGCCCAACTTGCGATTCTGAAAAAGCTGGCTCATCAAAATGGGGTATTGGTGCAAGGCCCGCCGGGCACGGGGAAAACACACACCATTGCTAATTTGATTGGTAGCTTGCTTGCCGAGGGCAAGAGTGTACTGGTGACCAGCCACACAACAAAAGCATTGAGAGTGTTGCGTGAGCAAGTGGCGGAGCCTTTGCGCTCCTTGTGTGTCAGCGTACTTGATAGCGATGTAACAAGCCGCAAAGAACGTGAAATGGCGGTGCGCGAACTTGCCGTCCGTTTAGGAGAAAGTCGCCAGTCGTTCGTACAGCAAGCTGACCTTCTGGCCGTGAAGCGTCGCCTGATCCTCTCCGAACTACGCACCGCTCGATCCGATTTGGCAATGGCGATCAATGGAGAATATCGCTCGCTGATACTGGATGGGAAAGAGATTGATCCTTCAAAAGCCGCGCGTGAGATTGCCGAGGGAGAAGGAGTCCATGATTGGATACCTGGCTCCGTGGATACGGGCAAGCCATTGCCACTAAGTGAATCCGAGTTAAATGCGCTTTATGCCAGCAACCAGCAACTCGCTTGTGCAGACGAGATTGAATTATCCAGACCTTTGCCAAGGCTCGATGAGTTCTGGACTCCAGAAGAGTTTCTGAGGCGAACTAAGGAGTTTTCCGAGCTTGTCGCAAGTGATTTTGCTTATCGGAATGAACTATGGAGGAAAGAGCACGCTGGGCACGGTGACCTAGAGTCTCTGTTGGAGCATATTTCTCGTGCGGTTGAATATCTTGGTCAAAGTGAAAATGAGATATGGCGTCTGGCCGTCATTCAGTCTGGTATGGAGGGCGGGCAAGCAGCAGAAATTTGGCAAATTTTGTGCCGTGAAGTGGAATCTGTGCGTGAGCAAGCGAACAAAGCTGCTGAGCCCATTTTTCGTTATGGGCCGCAGTTGATAGATGATTGGGCACTAGAGGAGCAGCGCGATGTACTGCAAGAGATAATCCGGCATCTGAATCAAGGAAGAACGCTCACCTTTATAACGCTACTGACTAAATCGAAGTGGAAAAAGCTTATTGAGCTTTCGCGTGTTGATGGCGGAAAGCCAGTTCGGCTAGAACATTTTCAAGCATTGCTTTCCTTGGCAGAATTGGAGCTGGCGCGAGAAAAATTGGTTGGCTGGTGGGCAAGGCAAATGATGCCTCACGGTGTACCAGACTTGAAACAAATATCCAATCTTCAACCAGAAGAATTTGCATTTCAATTTGCACCCAAAATACGCACAGCACTGGCTTGGCATACTCATGCGTGGATACCTCTTGAATCTGACCTCATTGGACAAGGTTTGAACTGGATGATGTTGGCAGACGATGCTCCACCTGCGCAAACATCACATCACCGTGCTGAGCGTTTGCGTTTTGTGGTGCGTGAGAAGCTGCCCGATGTTATAGCAGCCGAAGTGCACAGGCGAAGGCTAGAATATTTGAAAGCGAGTTTTGCCAAACTGGAAGCAGAATTACAGCTCATGGATGGGGTTGTCAGTTCCGTTTCTGTGGTAGTGCGAAATCTTAAGCATGCAGTGGAGGCTAAAATAGTTGATGACTATTGCGACGCTTTTCTTCGTCTCGAACAATTGCATCAATTGTTGCCTATTTACCAAGAGAAAATGATTTGGCTGAAAAGATTGCGTGTAACCGCACCGGACTGGGCTGATGCCGTGGAGCGACGACTGCCGCCGCATGATGGCGCAACCATGCCTGGACAGCCGCTTCCTGCTTGGCGTTGGCGGCAGTTCGCTCAGGAACTAGATCGCCGAGCAACGTTGTCTGTCCCGGAAATTCAGATTCGGATTGAGCGGCTTGGTAATGAATTGAGAGATGTGACCATCGGCCTTATAGAGCAGCGTGCCTGGGCTGCATTGTTGGGTAAAGTCAGTGACCCACAGCGACAAGCTTTGCTAGGTTGGGCCGCCACGATGAAGAGGATTGGCGCAGGTACGGGACGTACCGTTCCTGCGCTAATGCAGCAAGCGCGACACGAGATGGAACAAGCATGTGGTGCGGTGCCAGTCTGGATCATGCCTTTTAGCCAAGTGACCAAAAGCTTTCATCCGGTGCGAGACCGTTTTGATGTGCTTATTGTGGACGAGGCAAGCCAAGAAGACGTATTGGGGCTGATGTTGTTCTACATGGCCAACAAAGTTATTGTGGTGGGAGACGACGAACAGGTAACACCACTCAATGTTGGCGGGGAACAGCAGCCAATTACAGACCTAATCGGGCAATGGTTAGATGGTTTGCCGAGCGCGCTCTTGTTTGACCTTAAAACCTCAATTTATGAACGTGCCCAGATTGCTTTTGGTTCGGCTGTCCGACTTAAAGAGCATTTTCGATGCGTGCCGGAAATTATTCAATTCAGCAACCACCTTTCTTATGAAGACAAAATAAAACCACTTCGTGAAAGCGCCTCAACACCAATCAAACCGGCTTTGGTAGCGCATCGTGTTAATGGGAGCAAGATCGGCAAGAAGAATCTCGTGGAGGCAGAAACCATTGCCAGTCTGATTGTTGCTGCTGTTGAACAACCAGAATACGCGGGCAAGACATTTGGTGTCATCTCCTTGGTTGGGGATGAACAGGCGGATGAAGTTGATAAGATGTTGCGAACGAGACTTGATCCCATAATCTACGAGAATCGCCGAATTTTGTGTGGCAATCCTGCACAGTTTCAAGGCGACGAACGCGATGTGATTTTTTTGTCTATGGTGGATAGCAAGGATGAAGGCGATGGCCCAATGGGTTTGCGCAAAGATGGCCCAGATGGCATGTGGAAGAAACGATATAACGTGGCTACAAGTCGCGCCAAGGATCAACTCTGGGTAATCTACTCTCTAGATCACCAAACCCAACTAAAACCCCTTGATGTACGTCGTCAGTTGATCGCGCACGCGCTTAACCCAAATGCTCTGATGCAATTACTTGCGGATGGGGTAAAAAATACTGAATCACCATTTGAGGCGGAGGTGTACCGCCTGCTGGCTGGGCAAGGTTTCCGTGTGTTCACCCAATGGCAGGTCGGCGCATACCGGATTGACATGGTTATAGAAGGTGGTGGGAAACGTTTGGCAATCGAATGCGATGGCGAACGTTGGCATTACGACAAAGTTGAAGAAGACTTGGCAAGACAAGCATTGTTAGAAAGATTGGGCTGGCGGTTTGTTCGCATTCGAGGATCGGTGTTTTACCGAGATAAAAGTCAAAACAGGGAAGTTGCTATGCGTCCCGTATTTGAGCGGCTACAACAAATGGGCATTCTTCCCGAGGTGGCAGTCCTGCCAGATGTCGCGATAGCAACTGTGCAGTTGGAGTCCATCAAGCGGCGTGCTGCGACATTAGTAGCGACATGGAAAGAAGTATCCACGTAAGGTGCAATCGTTAGCCGTCGCCAAGCGCGCCGTGGGAATGGCGATTGAGCAGGATGAAGCGGCGGCGATGACGTTTCTCGCGGCAAATTCCTCTGTTGTTGAAGAAGCCAGCAGATGAGCGAAAAATATGAACAGCCTGTTGCATTAACTGCCCACCCGCCAAAAAACAGGCCATCATTCAACGCTATTTGTCATTTATTTTAGGGGACAGAGATGAACACCGAACGTTTCGACGAACGCAGGCACGAGCTAATCACCGCTGTGCAACGGCTGGAGGAGGCTTGTGCTCAGCCGTTTTCCAGTTTCATTCGTGATTCTGTTATCCAGCGTTTCGAGTTTTGCTGGGAGTTGGCTTGGAAAACTTTGCGCCTGAAGCTGGAAGCTGAGGGCATCATGGTGAATACGCCGCGCGAAACTTGGCAGCAGGCATTGCAAGTGGCCTTGATTGCGGATGGAAATGCCTGGTCTGAAGCACAGAAGAAGCGCAATTTAACCAGCCACACTTACGACGAAAAACTGGCGGATGAAGTTTATGGCTATGTGTTGCAACAGGGCTTGCCGCTGTTTCAACAACTGGCAAATTTGGTTGCGTCATGGTCGCACTAAATACGGGTTTATCGGATTCCATTCTCGACGATTTGCGTCGGGTGTTTGCGGCGTATCCCGAAATTGAACAGGTGCTAATTTTCGGTTCACGCGCAAACGGGACATTCAAAGATGGCTCGGATATTGATCTGGCGGTGCTTGCGCCGACGATGAGTGCGGCACGCTTTACTCAATTATGGAACGCGCTGGATGTGTTGCCTTTGGTGTTCAAAATGGATGTACTGCATTGGGACACGTTAGGCAATCAACTGCTGAAGGATAAAATTCCCACCACGGGCAAGTTGATTTATCCCTGCAAACCGACATGCGGCGACACTTAAGGAGAGGCTGATTTATTCGATTTTGTCGTTTTCGCAAAAGCGAAAGTCCTTTTTAATCAAGGTTCTGGATTCCGCCCCCATATCGCGGTACGGGGCAGGCTTCGCCGGAATGACGAATAAATCAGAGTTTCCTTAAAGGAGAACACCATGAGTCAAATTGTTCAAAGCCGCGATGCGGCGAACCCCCTCGCCGTGTTCCAGGAAACCGCTATTCACCGCACTTGGCATCAGGAAGAGCACGTAGGATGCGGTGAGGGACAAACCGCATCCCCACCCTCACGACCCATCGCCACGATGCGGTTGGCATCGCATCCTACGCTTGCTGGTGGCCGCATCGCTAAAAAAGCGCGCTTGGATCTGGCAAATAAAACAGCCAAGAGGGGAGTAAGTGGCGAGAATTATCTGATGCCAGGCAAGCAAAAATGGGGGCAAAAATAAGCGTGAATAACCGGCTTGCCGACGATCGGGCAGATTGACCCTGAGTCCAGCAACTTCGATTCAACAAATTTCTTAATCAGTAAACAGGTGCGAATATGGACGCGACATCAAACAACACGGAGCTTTGCGACATTGCCATCATCGGCGGCGGGCCGGTGGGGGCAGCGCTGGCGCTGGCGTTAGGCGGCAGCCCGCTTAAAATCTGCGTGCTGGAGGCGCGCGCGGCGAATGCTGCCAGCACCGATGCGCGGGCGCTGGCCTTGTCTTACGGTAGCCGCTTGCTGCTGGAACGGCTGGGGGTCTGGGACAAGATCAGGGACGTGTCGGCGATACGCACTATCCATATCTCGCAAAAACAGAGTTTTGGCAGAGCACTGTTGCGCGCCGGGGAAATGAACGTGCCGGAACTGGGCTATGTGCTGCCTTATCCGGCCTTGCAGGATGCGCTGACCGACGCACTGCAATGCGGAACCGTTGCCCGCATTTATGGCGCAAGCGTCACCCGCCTTGCCGGTGAAGCCGACCATGCGCTGATCGGCTATCAGCAAGGCGGCGTGGATCACACGCTGCGCACCCGTCTGGCGGTGGTCGCCGATGGCGGCAAGCTGCTGGCTGAGCAATATCCGCCTTCGTTCCACGACTACGGGCAGAGCGCGCTCATCACCCATGTCACTTGCGCCGCCCCACGCGCCGATACCGCGTTCGAGCGCTTCACCCCGCAAGGGCCGGTGGCGCTGCTGCCCTTCAAAGACGGCTATGAAATCGTCTGGACTGCGCCGCACCCGCGCGTGGCGGAAATGCTGGCGTGGGACGACGCGCAATTCCTTAACGAATTGCACCAGCACTTTGGTGACCGGGTCGGCGAATTTTTAACGGTGGGCAAACGCGCCTGCTTCGCGCTCGGGCTGAAAAAAGCCCCACTGCAATCGCCGATGCCGCATGTCGTGCTGTTGGGCAACGCCGCGCAAACCATGCACCCGGTGGCCGGACAAGGCTTCAACCTGGGGCTGCGCGATGCGTGGGATTTGGCGCAGGAAGTGCTGGATGCCCCCGCTAACACACTGGGTACGGAAGCGATGTTGCAAGGCTATCGCAGCACTCGCAAACTGGATCGGGAGGCAGGCATCCGTTTCACCGACAGCCTGGTGCGCCTGTTTTCCAACGAGCTGCCGCTGGTAAGTGCCGCGCGCGCCGCCTCGCTGACCGCGCTGGACTGCCTGCCGTTTGCCAAGAAATTTGTCGCGAAAAGGATGATGTTCGGGGCGAATGGCTAACCCTGATAGCACCGGATCACCGCCATCGCCTTGTCCGTCGCCCCCCGATGTGCAGCGACAAACCGGAGACTTTGCTCACGCATGGCGACCAGGGAAGGCGCGTCGTTGAGCAGCTTTTGTGCAGTCTGCAACAGCGCTTTTGCATCACTCACCCGCACCGCCGCGCCCGCCTTGACCGCCAGTTGAGTGGCATCGGCGAAGTTATAGGTGTGTTCTCCCACCAACACCGGCGTGCCGACCGCGCAGGCTTCAATCAAATTCTGTCCGCCGAACGGCAGCAGGCTGCCGCCGATGTAGGCGAGGTCGCAGGCTGCGTAATAGGCGAACATCTCGCCCATGCTGTCGCCCAGCACGACGGATATTTCCGATGACACTTCCCGGTTCTCGCTCCTGCGCTGGTAGCAAAGATGTTGCTTTACCAACATTTCAGCGACTTCATCGAAGCGTTGCGGGTGGCGCGGCACGATGACCAGCAGCGCACCCGTCATGCCGCCCTGTGCCTTGAACGCATCCAGCAACAGGGCTTCTTCCCCTTCGCGGGTGCTGGCGGCGAGAAAAATTTTGCGCGTTGCGCCGAATTGCTGGCGCAACGATGCGCCCAGTTCCAGCATGGGCTGCGGCGGAATGATGTCGAATTTCAAGTTGCCCATCACGGAGACTTGTCGCGCACCCAGCAGGCTAAGGCGCGCCGCATCGTCTGCGGTTTGCGCGGCGATGGCAGCCAGTTGTTGCAAGGCACAGCGCGTCAGGGGGGCGATGCGCGCATAGCCCTTTGCCGATTTTTCCGAAAGGCGCGCGTTGAGCAACAACAGCGGTACGCTTTCGCACTGCGCTGCGTGGATCAGGTTGAACCAGATTTCGGTCTCCATCAGGATACCGAGACAAGGCTTGAAATGACGCATAAAGCGCTGCACCGCGAACGGGTAGTCGTAGGGCAGATAGACGCGCCACACGCCGTCGCCATAGAGTTGTTCGCTGGCAGCGCGCCCCGTGGGCGTGGTGTGGGTAAGCAGGATTTGATGGTCGGGATAGGCGGCACGCAAACGGGCGATTAGATTGACCGTGGCACGAGTTTCACCCACCGACACCGCGTGCAGCCAGATAACTGGGTGATATTGAGGTAAAGGATGGGGCATGGATGCTGTCGGGTTTACTACTCCCCCCCTGCCCCCCCCCTGCAAGGGTGGGGATACATAAAACCCGAAACGCTCGCCGAGATGCTGCAAATATTCCGGCTGACGGCGAGCGCGCCACGCCAGGCGCACCCACACCCAAGGCAGCAGCAGCCACAGCAGTAAAGTGTAGAGCGCTCTCACCAGTGTTTGGCCACGGCGCTATCGGCGCAAGGCACTTGTATCACCGCGCGGTCTTCCAGCCGGATAGCGGTCAGCGGCCCGCCCCACAGACAGCCGGTATCCAGCGCGATGGCATGGTCTTTAATCATCAGCCCCAGCGCCGACCAATGGCCGAAAACCACGGTTGCCGTGCGGGCGGCACGGTCGGGTACATCGAACCAGGGCAGATAGCCCGACGGGATTTTGTGCTGCTCCGCCTTGAAGTCGAATTCCATTTCCCCCTGCGCCGTGCAGATGCGCATCCTTGTCAGCGCATTGGTAATCACCCGCAGCCGCTTGTAACCCGTCAACCCGTCATTCCATGCAGCGGGTTTATTTCCGTACATGTTCTCAAAAAAATCAATATAATCATTATCTTGCAAAGCATCTTCCACTTCGCGTGCCAGCCTCGCCGCCTGTTGCACCGTCCAGCCGGGCAATAATCCGGCATGTACCAGCACGAATTCCCCCTCGACATGCAGCAAGCGCTGATGGCGCAACCAGTGCAATAATTCCTCACGATCCGGCGCGTGCAGAATGTCGTCCAGCGTATCGCCGCGATGCAGTCTGGAGGTGCCGCTGGCGACCGCCAGCAAATGCAGGTCGTGGTTGCCCAGCACCGTGATGGCGGACTCGCCCAACGATTTCACCAGACGCAACACCTCCAGCGAATTCGCGCCGCGATTGACCAGATCGCCGACCAGCCAAAGCCGATCCTGCGCGGGATCAAAACGTATTTTTTCCAGCAACTGTACCAATTCGGTGTAGCAGCCCTGAATGTCGCCTACCGCATAAATTGACATCGCAATTTTCCAGCAAAATATCCTGATAAAATAGCGTAACAGATTTTTATGATTTTTCGATACCCACCCTTACGGTTTAACCGCCTTTATTTATAACGCTGCCTGATGCTATTTAATTCCTACGGCTTCATCCTGCTCTACCTGCCGGTCGTGTTGCTGGGCTTCTTCCAGCTCGCGCGGTTCAGCCACCGCTACGCCGCCGCCTGGCTGGCGGCAGCTTCGCTGTTCTTCTACGGCTACTGGAATCCGGCTTATATCGGGCTGCTGCTGGGTTCTATCGCCTGCAACTACGCCTTCGGGACGTGGATAGCTAAGGCTCAGGTGAGTGGTCAGTTGCAAGTGGAGAATGTGAGACGTAAGAAACACCTACTTATCTTTGCGATTGCCGCCAACTTGAGCCTGTTGGCCTACTACAAGTACGCCAATTTCTTTGTCGGCAGCCTGAACCCGCTGCTTGGCACGGACTGGAATCTGGCTCACATCATCCTGCCGTTGGGCATTTCCTTCTTTACCTTTACCCAGATCGCCTTTCTGGTGGACACCTATCAGGGCAAGGTCAAGGAATACAACTTCGTGCATTACATGCTGTTCGTCACTTATTTTCCGCACCTGATCGCGGGGCCTATCCTGCATCACAAAGAGATGATGCCGCAGTTTTCCAAGCCCACCACCTACCGTTTCAACACCGAAAACCTATCGGTGGGACTGACGATTTTCGTTATCGGGCTGTTCAAGAAAGTCGTCATCGCCGATGGCATCGCCTATTATGTTCCGACGGTGTTCGACGCGTCGGCGGCGGGCGTGCAGCTAACCTTGATCGAGGCGTGGGGTGGTGCGCTGTGCTACACGCTGCAACTGTATTTCGACTTTTCCGGCTATTCGGATATGGCAATCGGCCTGTCGCGCATGTTCGGCATCCTCCTGCCACTCAATTTCCACTCGCCCTACCAGTCGGTCAACATCATCGAATTCTGGCGGCGCTGGCACATCACGCTGTCGCGTTTCCTGCGCGACTATTTGTATATCCCGCTGGGCGGCAACCGCAAGAGCCGCGCGCATCGCTATGTGAATTTGATGACCACCATGCTGCTGGGCGGACTGTGGCACGGCGCGGGCTGGACTTTTGTGGTCTGGGGCGGACTGCACGGCGTGTTTCTGGTCATCAATCACGGCTGGCACAGTTTGCGCAAAGCGTTGGGACAAAATCCCAAAGCGCCGTTATCCCGCCCGGCACACGCGCTGGCGGTGCTGTTGACCTTTCTCGCGGTCACGCTCGCCTGGGTATTCTTCCGCGCCGCCGACCTGCACACCGCGACCGCCATGACCCAAACCATGTTGGGGTTCAACGGCGTGACGCTGCCCGACAACTGGTTTACCCGTTTCCCGGAAATTCACAGCTGGTTTGACCGCCACGGCCTGTTTGCGCCCAGCAATGGCTTGGCTACCAGCGGCATGATCAACTGGCTGTGGATATTGCTGTTGGTGGTGTGGTTCGCGCCCAATACGCAAACTATCATGCAATCCTTCAGGCCCGCGCTGGATGTGCCGCCCGCCCAGGCCACCCTGCTGCGCTGGCGCGCCAATTTCCTGTCCGCGCTGCTGATCTGGGGGCTGGCTTTCTTTGCTCTGATTAACCTGTCGCAGCAATCCACCTTTCTTTACTTTCAGTTTTGATGATGCATAAACGCTACTTACTCTGGCTGGTCTTGCTGTGTAGCCTCACGCTGCTGCCGGCTATCGCGCTGAACTGGATATTGCTGAAAAACGAAGGCAACGTGGAAGCCATGTCGTTCGCCGCCAGCGACTGGCAGCAACAGACGCACGGCATTACCTTTACGCCGACTTTCGGCAATAACGGATTTTTCAAGACGCTGCGCCTGAACGACCGGTTGCCGGAGATCAACACCGTCATCTACGGTGCCTCCACCGCGATGACCCTAGACAGCAGCATGTTGCCGCCACAATGGCATCTCTACAACTTTACGCAAAGTGGTAGCCCGCTGCGCGCCAGCATCGCCCAGGCGGAATATCTGGCCGACCATGCGCCACAGATCAAGCAGCACATTATCATGCTGGACTGGGCGATAGACTTCATTTACCAACCGGGCGAAATACCTCCAGTCAATCTAGCACCTGCCGACCGCAACGCCATACCGGCTCCCACAACACACTCGCCTCTGGACACCCTGAAAGAAGCGGTTTCCTATCCGCGCATGGCAAAACTTTGGCAGGTGCTGCGCAGCGTGACGCACGCCCCTCACCCGCAACAGGCGTTTCGTGAATACTTTTTGCAAATAGCCAGCGACGAATACACCTGCCCGGACGGACAATCACGCGGGATGGACGTGGGCGTTTACAACCGTGGCGCTTGTAACGGCTTCCGCTATGACGGCAGCGCCACTTTTTCGGATTACACCCGTGCGGAAAGTGCCAGCCGCACCATCGTCGGCGCGCTCGCTTCCAGTTCGATGTACGCCCACGCCCTGCAACATACCCAAGGCATCCCCGATCCATTGTTATTTTCGAGACTCGCCGCCTTGAACGATAAGCTGGCCGCGCAAGGAGCCACCCTGATTCTGATCGCCCCGCCGCTGATGGTCGGGATGGAAAAAGCCTTTCTGGCTTCCCCGCAATTGTCGCCGTATTTACAGCGTACCAAGCGGGAATTGAACGCCTGGTCGAAGCAGCACCAGGTGGTGCTGGCGGATTTTAGCCAAAGCGAGCATTTCGGCTGCACCGAGGATGAATTTCTCGATGCGCATCATGCGGTCAAGTCTTGTTATCAGAAGATTTTTGCCGATTTCTGGCAAAATGCCAAAAAACCCGACGGCACACCACTGTTACGAGATACCCCACCATGATTATCGGCTCAGGTTTAATCGCACACGCATTCAGGACAGCCTACGCACAGAGAGAAGATGTATGTCTGTATGCGGCAGGCGTTTCCAATTCGGCTTGCCGCGACCCACACGAGTTTGCGCGCGAACGCGAACGCCTGACCGCCGCGCTGAACAAATCGCAAGCTATTGATTGTTTTGTCTATTTTGGCACTTGCAGCGTGGCAGACCCAGAGGTGCAAGACACGGATTATGTGCGGCACAAGCTGGCGATGGAGGAATTGGTCGCCGCCCATCCGCGCCACCTGATTTTGCGCTTGCCGCAAGTCGCAGGGACAACCCCCAACCCGCACACTTTGCTCAATTATCTGTATGCGCATATTGCGCGCAGCGAAGCGTTCCAACTGTGGCTGGATGCGAGGCGCAACATTATTGACGTGGCCGATGTCGCCGCCATCGCCCGGCTGCTTATCGAGGATCAGTCCGTGCGCCAGCGCATTGTCAATATCGCCAACCCCGCAAGCTACGCCATGCCGGAGATAGTCGCCGCCATGAGCCGCCGCGTCGGTAAACCCGCCATTTTTGATAGCGTCCATCGCGGTTCTGGCTATGCCATAGACACGCGCTCGATACAGCCCTTGCTGGACAAGGCGGAAGTTCGTTTCGGCGAGGATTATCTGGATAAGGTCATCGCAAAATACTATGCAAAAGCCGACTGAGTTACCCTGCCCCCTCACGCTTTCCATCGTCGTGCCGGTTTATCGCAGCGCACCTATCCTGCCGGAACTGGTCGAGCAAATCCACGCCGAGATGGTCAAGGAAGGGCTGGCAGATACCTTTGAATTGCTGCTGGTCAGCGATGCCAGCCCCGACAATAGCTGGCAGGTTATTCGCACGCTTGCCGAATCACACCCTTTCATCAGAGGCATTTCACTGCGCCGCAATTTCGGTCAGCACAACGCCATCATGGCTGGACTCAACCATGTCAGGGGCGATTTCGTCGTGTTGATGGATGACGACTTGCAGCACCCGCCGCACGCCATCGGCGACATGCTGCGCGCCTTGCAGGAAGGCTACGACGTTTGTTACACCCATTACCTGAACCGCCAGCACGCGGTCTGGAAGAAGCTGGGCAGCCAGTTCAACGACTGGGTCGCGACACACTTACTGGGCAAACCAGCGGGACTTTATCTCTCTTCCTTCAAAGGCCTGCGCCGCGAAATCGTTGCCGAGGTGATCCATTACGACGGCCCTTACGCCTACGTTGACGGCCTGATTCTGGATGTGACACGCTCCATTACGACGATAGACATCGAACACGGTGCGCGCCACGAAGGGGAGGGCAATTACAACCTGTCCCGCTCCATCGCGCTGTGGATGAAAATGGCGACCAGTTTTTCGGTGCTGCCGCTGCGCCTCGCGACCTATGCCGGATTCGGACTCGGCCTACTCAGCCTGCTGATGATCGTGTACGTAATCGCCGAAAAACTGTTGCATCCCGAGCTGCCCGCCGGCTGGACCTCGTTGATTGCGACAATCTTGTTTATCGGCGGCATACAGACGCTGTGCATCGGCATGGTGGGTGAATATCTGGGACGCACCTATCTCAAACTCAACCACAAGCCGCAATTCGTCGTAGGTAGCAAAACCTGGAATGCAGATGAAAAATAAACCGGAATTCGATCAATATGCCGAAACCTATGATCGTCTGATGGGTGAAACGATACCGGAAGGGCTGAACGAGGACGGCTATTTTGCCGAATACAAAATTGCCTTGATGGCGGCGCGGCTGGGCAACCAAA
>Ga0210026_1002581_pt1 | contig 15162 bp, 11 predicted proteins | sample CryGeymeta201509_FD_183977 | JGI IMG/M metagenome (GOLD analysis project Ga0210026, IMG submission 183977) | Groundwater microbial communities from Crystal Geyser aquifers in Utah, USA - Crystal Geyser metaG 2015-09 (SPAdes) (version 2) | ecosystem: Environmental > Aquatic > Deep subsurface >... | reverse complement strand
CCTCAGAAGTATATAACAATACGGATAAAGCTTTGGTGTTTGAGTATAATACGAGCAACCAATGCAAAAGCAAAGATAATAAGGCTTACGCAGGTAAGGTGGTGCTTAACCCTAAAGAGCCGATGCAGACTGTTTTGGATAAGATTCCAGGAGGCGAAGCCTGTGACGGTTATTTGAAGTTGGTAGCTGTGAAGATTGACGGTAAAGAGATTCCTGTTGTGACTTATTCTAACCCTAATGATTTAGAGTTTAAATTTTATGGCGAAGGCGCAAATGTGATGCGTGGTAAAGTTGATGGGCGCGAATTTATTGTTAACTATTTTAGCAGTAATCGTAAAGACGTGATTGCGGTTAAGAATCAACAGGGCGTAGAGGTTAATATGGATCACAAGATTTTTACAACTACTATTACTGAGCAGAATATTATTACGCTGGCAGCCGGTGGTATTATGGGCCTTGGGGGTCATAACGCTTTGAATGCGGCTAATTTTGTAGCTAATACCGGAGTTGCTATTAAGGAGTTGACCTATGATTTGTGTGGTAAAGCCAAAGACAGTGCCTATCATTATGCCGGTAAGGCAAGTGACTGGTGGAATAAGAAGTAAGCTTATTTACCCCGATTAATTATATTTTGGGAGCGCTCTTGCGAAGGAGCGCTCGTTTTATTTTTGAGTGATTGTGGGCGGCAGGTTGAGTTTTGCTCCAGGGGCGATGTTGTTCTTGGAGAAGAAGCCTTCATTGACCTCCAGGGCGTAAAGTACTTGCGGGCTGCTAGAAGTCATAGCTGTTTTGTTAAATGGCTCGAGGGAATGGATTTCCAGGAGGATACCATCGGCATCAAAGAAAGCAATGTCGAGCGGAATGGAAGTATTTTTCATCCAGAAACTTACTTTTTGGGGTGAGGGAAAGATAAAAAGCATGCCGTGGTTTGAAGCGAGCGATTTGCGGAACATAAGGCCTTGGGCGCGTTCCTGAGGTGTTTTTGCGATTTGGACCGATAGTGAGGTATCTTCGATCTTTATAGGAACCCATGGGCGGGGTTGATCGGACGGATAGCCTGCCATGAGGGTGGTTTTGGTGAAGATTAAAATGAAGAGAAATGAGGGAATGAAGTTCTGGTGCATGATTGAGGGAGGGGGGAACAATTATGATAGGAGTATGTTTGAAGCGTGCTCAGAAATCAATGGGGAAAGCAATTTTTTGGGGTTTGATTTTTTTAATTAATTTATGTATATCGACTGAAGGGTCCAGTTCGGTAGTTTGATTTTATGGCTCTTATTGAGTTTTTTTTATCTATTTTTTGATATTTATTAATCTCCGATCGATCGCCATTTAATGTTTATTTGTCCATTTTTTATGCATTAACTCGTCGTAGGAATGGACGTTTGTTTCACCTGAAACAAAAAACGGGCTTTTTGGTGATCAAATGTTTACCTGTATTGCGGACGGTTATATTTTGGATTCAGATAACATTGCGGGTAACGGTTGCCTTTCGAATGATTTTTTATTTCGAAATATAAGTTTGCATTTTTGTGCAATGAATATATAATAAAATAATTCGCCTTATGTAAACAGTGCTTAATGGTAAGAAGATTATAATAAACTTAAAATAATATGAATATAAATAATTCTACAGGAGAAAACATTGGCGATAAGGGGGCTCGGATCGGTAAATCGGGAGGTGAAGGCGTTGGTAAGCTTGGTGGCAAGGAGGTTGAAATCGCTAAGAAGTCCGGGCGGCGTAGTGAGTCGAATGATGAAGCCCCTGATATTAAGGAGTTTAATAAGTGGAACATTGAAAAGAAGGACTGGAAGCCAAAATTTAGCATTCGAACCCCTGATGAGGCAAAAAATGAGAAGATTGATTTGAGTTTAGAAGGAGCACTTGAAGATCTTTATGAATTGGAGAATGCTTCTGAGGAAGAGAAGCAGGTATTACTCAAGTATCTCAAGGCATTTGACGAGATTAAAGAGTATTCATATTCTAATAAAGGTGAGCATTGGAGTGCAAAGGACGTAAACAAGATCATTCGTGGGGTGTTTACCGATGAGAAAGGAATAATCAATGAGGATGCCAATAGTTGGGTGAATTTTCAGGGTGCGGATGGATCGACGTTTTTGCTAGAGGCATTTAAGCATGGGGATATGGAGAGTTGTCAGGCTCTGCTTTTTTTAGGGGCAGATCCTTGGATCGAAAATCATAATGGAGAAAGTGTTATTTCCTTGCTGGATAAATCGGATCGGGAGTTTCGAGATGAGCTCATTAAATATGAATTGTCTCGTGATTTTGATTCAGATTTTTCGAAGAATATAATTGAGAGCTACGGGCTCACCAGTGACCCGAATGAGAAAGGTAGCGGGAAGCTGGCAATAAGTTATATTAGGCGGTTTGAGATTGTGAGCGCGTTGAGAGAAGGAGCATCGGAAAATGAAATTATTGAAACGTATATTCCTGAATTTAAGGAAATATACGAGGAGTTTGATCACAAAAAATCGATAGAGCTCCTGAATAAATTACTTAAAGAGCCTGAAGTAAGTGTGTTTCTACAAGAAGCAAAGTATAGCTTTAGACTTGGTGTGCTGTACGATTTCATGGATCGAATTCGAGGAATAAGCAAAGAATCTGATGAGAAGCAGGATAAGATGCAGCTAAACTTGTTTGAAGAAAAATTGCCTAGGGCATTGAAGAACTGTTTGCCCCTTATAAAATTTGATCGCAATCACGTGATGGATTGTGAGCGGCTAATGAAAGATCCGAGTTCGCTGACGATTGAAAAGAAAAAGCAGCGTTTAGAGACGGACAAAAAGTCCACGGCATTAATATTGGGTTCTGCGCTTTGCCACAGCTCAATACCTGAGATGTGGAAGAATGGAGGTTTTGGAAGGTTTTTTGAGCAGTTGTCTGAAAGCGAACAAGAGCTTTTTATGGGGCTACTTAAGGAAAGGGACAATTTGGGGAATCCTGTGGTCGTGCAGCTTTTTAAAGATGCCAAACTGCTCGAGGCATTCTTTGGGGGCTTAAAGACAGAAGAGGAACGGCTTGCAGCTTTGGAGCTCTTTAAGGAAAAGGACAATAAGGGGAATCCTGTGATCGTGCAGGTTATTTATGATGCCAAACGGCTCGAGGCATTCTTTGGGGGTTTAAAGACAGAAAAGGAATGGCTTGCAGCTTTGGAGCTGTTTAAGGAGAAGACCTATCTGGGGAATCCTCTGTTTAGTTGGGTTATTGCTGATGACAAACTGTTCGAGGCGTTCATTGGGTGTTTAAAGACAGAAAAGGAACGGCTTGCAGCTTTGGAGCTATTTAAGGAAAAGGGCAAAGATGGGGATCCTCTGTTTCGCCGGTTTGTTGTTTATCCCGAACTGCTCGAGGCCTTATTTGGGTATTTAATGAGCGACAAGGAAGAGCTTGCGACTTTGGAGCTATCTAAGGGAATTACCGAGTACCTAGATAAAAATCTTGAAGATGGAATAAATGTTGTCTTCAAGAAAAAACAGCAGCAGTATGAAAAAAGCTCTTACTTCAATCAGTATATACTAGGAAGTAAACCCAAGAAAGTATCACACTTTTTGGTTAATGAAGGCAGTGACATGAGAGAGGCGCTCAGTCAGATCGTTGGCGAAAACGTGATTAATGCTCTTAATGATAAAAATAAGCAGCTGAATTTAATTGTAGCGAATATTTTAGGCCTTTACCTACATTTTAAGAGAGCTCTCGAAAACCCGGAAGCGTATAAGAATCTAGTGGATAAATTGTATGTGACAAAGCCGGTAATGTCTGTGGGATATACACCGCTTGAAGAGATTGATTATGGGACATTCAATGACGAGTTTAAGAAGTTTCTGAATGGAGAGATAGATATTGAGACTTTGTGCGGGTAAAAGAAGGTGATTTCAAAGCCCGAAGGGCACACGAGGTGAACGGAAAGATAAGACGTTGAAGGAGACGGAAGCGGGGGGGTATTTCATGAAAATGAGCTTGGTCGAGTAGATGGAGTTGCGAGCTTGTTGTGTTTTTTTGACATTTTGCCCGTAATGAGAGGAGTATTTGGGCTGTTTTTTCATAAAAACATGTGCGCTAAAGGGATTGCCCATGCATGAGGGATTAACCCTAGTACATTTACGGTTAATAAATGTTTAGCACATTCCTTAAATAGTGTTCAGATGCTTATGCTTACCTATCTCAAGCTCGAAGTAGTGGTGATCTCAAACTCGAAGTGCAACAGTATTTTACCACACTGTTGCACTTCGAGTTTGAGATCACCACTACAGCTACCACGTCTAAATAAGGTGTTACCACTAAAAGACCCTATGTTCATACAGTAATATAGCATGGTTTGTAAAAAAACCAAGAATCGGCTTAATTTAAGCGGATTATTTTTATGGTCAAGGCAACTTAATTAACCTTTTTACTCAACTAAGTTGTCTTGACCCATTGATTTTTGTATGAGCATCTATCATCAGGGATGCTTATGGATATTAAAAAGTACAAAATGTTTTTAGTTCAGGTAATGAAGGGAAGGATAGGAATGCTTGTAGTGAAATTGTGGACGAGGAAGTGAAATAGGCAGGTAATGCTTTATTTAGTGATAATCTAATTATATTTTTTTATTAATGTTTTATGTTAATTTGACAAATTAATGAAAAGACGATAAAGTAAATAATTATGGATGATAATGTTTCGAAGTTAAATAAGCACAGAAGAACCCCTTCCGAGGAAAAAAAGTTCCTCTCTGAGGAAAAGCGTGTAACAAAAGGGGAGCCATCCCAAAAGCGCATAAGCAACGATGAGCAAGTTCATGGAAAAGATCTAGTTAATCGGGACATAACAAAAATCAATAAGGAGGATGCGAGCAAGGGATTTGACATATTGATGAATTATGGAATGATCGACGACCCTACTACGGACGAAAAACAAGAGGCCGAGGATGCTTTGATTAAGTATTTCAATAATTCCGATCGTTTAGAGGAAAAAGACGTCGAGGGAAATAACGCTTTCCACTGGGCAGTTAAAATCGGATCTATCAAAGCTTGGAAAACCTTCCATGACATTTTAGATAACAATAATAAGAATAACAACCCCGACCTCTTAACCGAGCGTAATGTAAATGGCATAGGCGAAACCCCTTGGGAGCTTGTATTTGAGGCTCAGGATGGAGATTTTATAAAAAATGTGCTTCTTGATGAATCTAAGCGGTGCGACAACTCTCCTATCATTGGAGGATTGAAGGAAAAATATAAAGATAACATTGAAGGATATAAGAATGACAGTGAATTTATTACTCAGTATGCGAAGTTGCAGGAAAAGGTAAATAGAACTATCAGTGATGGAGTAATTGAAGTAGCGTATAAAAGCTGAAAAAATACTCAGGATAATAAGTCGGATACCTCCGTTAAGGCCTTTATGCGGACTGAAACCTATTTTGAAATAGTGAATCCTATACTGAAAGCGGGCAATTCCAGGATCATCAAACACGTAAACAATTTTGACCCTAAATACGGCATCAAAGCGCTACTGCAGGAACTTTTCGATTCAACCCCATCGCGAGAAAAATCGATGATCGTCAGTATTTTTTCGAACAACGATCCTTACGGGCTTTTCACTCTACTGGGTTACAAAAAAGAAGATCTGAAGCAATTTGCACAGGCTAAGTATGCGGGCACTTTAACACAAAAGGGCTGTTTGCATTATTTGATCTATACCCTGAACGATGCCAAGATTGACTTCAAGGACATCCTTTTAGTCAAGGGCTTGGGGGATGGAAAAATACTGCTTTATGCGGCAGAAGAGGGCTATTTGGAAAAGGTATTGACGGCGCTGGATGCCACTAATATCGACTTCAAGGACATTAAAGAGGTCCTTTTAGTAAAGAATCAGAATAAGATGAACCTACTGCATTATGCGGCACAAGAAGGCTGTTTGGATAAGGCATTGAAGGTTTTGTTTAAGGCCAAGGTAGATTTTAAGGTCATTAAAGAGCTCCTGTTAGCTGAGGGCCTTTTTGGGTAATAACGTAGTGGGTCTTGCGGCAAAAAATGGCCATTTAAAGAAGGCATTGGAGGTTTTGTTTAAGGCCAAGGTAGATTTTAAGGTCATTAAGGAGCTCCTGTTATCTGAGGACCTTTTGGGTCATAGCGTAGTGGGTCTTGCGGCAAAAAATGGCCATTTAAAGAAGGCATTGGAGGCTCTGTTTGAGGCCAAAGTAGACTTCGAAGACATCAAAGCATTCCTTTTTGCCAAGAACACGAATGATAAAAACCTACTGCATTATGCGGCAGAATGGGGCCGTTTGGGTAAGGCATTGGAGGCTCTGTTTGAGGCCAAAGTAGACTTCGAAGACATTAAAAAGCTCCTTTTTGCCAAGAACACGAGCGGGGAACCCCCAATCTATTATGCGGCCGGAAAAGGCGGTTGGGTTAAGGCATTGGAGGTTTTGTTTAAGGCCAATGTAGGCATCAAAGACATTAAAGAGATCCTGTTAGCTAAGGACAGCGCTGGTGATACCCTACTGCATAGTTGTGTAGCAGACCAAACTCTTCTCGGGGTAGTGGAGGTTTTATTTAAGGCCAAGATAGACATCAAGGACATTAAAGAGCTGCTGTTAGCCAAGGGCGAGTTTGGTAACGCCGTAATGCATCAAGTGATTTCAAACAATGGTTCGGAAAAGATAATGGAGATCCTGATCAAGGCCAAGATAGACATCAAGGACATTATGGATCTTCTTTTGGTCGAGAACGAGAAAGGTTTCACCCCACTGCATTTTGCGGCAACAAAGACGGATTTTGACAAGTTAGTGAACGATTTAGTGGCTGCGGGTGCAAGCCCTGTTAAGCTCAAAAGGGTTCTTCTTTCAAAGAATTCGGACAACGAAGAGTATCAGGCGAGAATCAATAAATTATTCGAAAACTTAATGACTGAAGATGAATTTATTGTCGTGGTTCCAGAACCAGAGCCAGAGAAAAAAACCTTTTTTCAAAAAGCTTTCAAATTCTTTGGTTATAAATAGCGATTTTAGTTTAACTTTAATAAAGCAAAAGGTACCCCATTCGCAAATCGGTACCTTTTTGCTGTTTGGGGTGCTGTAATAGTCTTAAATGAGGCAACGCAAGCTAAAATTCATAAAGAAAAAAGCAGGAGTACTTTAGTTGGCCGGTAAACAGGGAAGCGTAAGGCATGCCTATCGGGTAGGGTGGGGATTTTAGAGACTGGATTCTACTGATTTAATGAGCAGTGTTGCACTTCGAGTTTGAGATGGGGGGATAATTACCTAAAACTCTCGTAAGTTTTACCTATATTACTTGATTTTAAATAAAAGCAATGCTATCTTATCAATAGGAATGATTGAACTATATGGAAGGTGTAAATAGAAACAATATATCACTCAATGAAGGCAATAAAGAAGAACTTAATAAAGAAGTAGGTTCCCTGGGCGATAAAAAGGTGGAAAGCCCGAGATCGTTTGATACAAAGAATATTTCCAAAGAAAACTCATTAAATAATGAAGGAATTCTATCAGATATTACAAACAGAGATATATCTCAAACAGAAATCAACGAGAATGAAGATTTGTCTAACTTGCTTTTAGATTATGAAATGTCAGAAAACCCTTCTCAGGAAAAAAGACAAGAGGCCGTTGAAGCATTAATTAAGTATTTCCATAATGCCGATCGTTTAAGAGAAACAGATTTTCGGGACAATACCGCCTTCCACTGGGCCGCCAAGCTCGATTCCTTCGAAGCCTGGAATGCGTTTCGCAATATTCTCAAAAATGATAATATAGATAAAGAAGGTGAATCGGATCCGCTAACATCTAGGAACACAAGAGGCGAAGGTGATACTCCCTGGGAACTTGTGCTACAATCACAGGATCACGAGTTTGTCGGAAATGTCCTTCTGGATGAATGGAGTCGCAATCAGAACTCATCAACCATCGATATATTAATCAAAGACTACGGCTCGGATATAAAGAAATACACAGATTATAACAACAAAGAGGAATTCGTTTTTAAATACATAGAGCACCGTAAACTCCTAGCCGGAGACAAGCAAACCATAAAAAAAACCATAACAGAATCTCACCAGACATGGAAAACGGAAAAGGAAAACACGGCCACAAGTATTGAAGTTTTTTTTAACAGTGAGGAATATACCGCCCATGTTAGCTCCTATAGGAAAAACACAAGCAAAGAACTTCAAGAGGCCGGCTACTCGCAAAAAATCTTGCATAAAGCCCTATCAGACAAGGACTACCAAATAGAGAACAACGAAATTCTGTCGAACTATTTAACCGACACGCGAAATGAATACCAAGATTGGCAAGATTATAAAAAAAACCAGATACAAGAGGACTTGAAAATCGAATATTTCATGCACACGCCCAGATATCTTTCGATTGCGCAAACGGTACTCAGCGGTGGCAGTTCCGAAGGCCTTAATTGTTTGGATAAAGTCAGCTCCCGCTATTCGCTAAAATCACTTCTGCAGGATCCCTATGTGGATCAGCTACAAAAAGAAGCCTGCATAGTCTCCCTATTTAAGCAAAAGGACTGCCATCGTGTTTTTAAAAGCTTGGGATACACACCGCAAGAGGCAATTGAACTGGCAGAAAAACATGTGTTCTCTATAGCAGAATCAGGCGGTCTGCCAAACGCGCTTTCCCTCCTTTCTAATCCCAGTCAAATCAAGAAATTCCTGTCTGTTGAGAATGAGGACGACGAAACGCGCCTGCATACAGCTGCACGGAAAGGCCACTTGCCAGCGATAATAAAAGCGTTAATTGACAGCGGTTTCTCCAAGGAAGACATTACGCAATTCCTGTCTATTGAGAATGAGGACGATGAAACGCCCCTGCATACAGCGGCAGGGGAAGGCAACTTGCCGGCGATAATAAAAGCGTTAATTGACAGCGGTTTCTCTAAGGAAGACATCACGCAATTACTGTCTAACAAGGATTATTACGGTAAAACGTCCCTGCATACAGCTGCATGGAAAGGCCACTTCCCAGCGCTGATAAAAGCGTTAATTGACAGCGGTTTCTCCCTAGAAGACATCATAAACCCCCTGTCTATTACGGATGAGTACGACAACACGCTCCTGCTTACAGCGGCAGTGCCTGGCCACTTGCCAGTGCTGATAAAAGCGTTAATTGACAGCGGTTTCTCCCTAGAAGACATCACGAAATTACTGTCCATCACAGGTAAGGAGGGCAAAACGCCCCTGCATATAGCAGCATGGAGAGGCCACTTGCCAGCGACGCTAAAAGCGTTAATTGACAGCGATTTCTCCCTAGAAGACATCACGAAACTCCTATCCATCGCAAATAAGGACGGCGAAACGCCCTTATTCGGCCATGAAGACAATGAAGATTTAATCAAAACCTTAGAGGAGGTAGGGCTTAAGAAAGACGATCTCAAGCCATTATATCTGAGATGGAAAGGGATTGAAAAGTCGAATTGAAACATTTGTTGAAAAAAAATTTTTTGGGTCAGGACAACTTAAGGGGATGATTTCTGGTGATTTTCAATAGTAAAGGATAGGGATCTTGATGTCGATAATTAAACCTGAATTCGGATTCTTTTAGATGGAGATAGAAGGTTCTTTCAGGCAAACCTTTGAACTTAGCCAAGCGAGTTTTGGCAAAAGCCCAAAAGCTTTCAATGCCGTTAATGTGTGATACTTGAGAAGCAAACTCATTGCGTGAATGATTGACCCTAATAACCTTTCCATCCATCTGAATGTATAACGCTTTCAATATCCACTTTCCCTCGAATAACCGCTTGTAAAGTCGCTTTCAAGCAATCATCTATAACTTCAGTATATACTTTCCCCTGCCTTTTAAGCAAACCAAACACAGGTAACTTTCCAGACGCTCCTCTGCCTCTTAATCCCTTTATTCTTCGCCCGCCAAAGTAACTTTCGTCCACTTCTATTTCTCCTTTAAAAGGAGATTCCATCTCACAAAACTCAGCGATTCGTTCTCTGATTGCCAATACAATTTTATTGATTGTGTTGCGGCTTAATCGAGTTAATTTTGCTATCTTCGTTGCCTCAATATCCAGGGCAAAATACCTCACGATTTCACGGAATTTTCCCTCCGAAATTCGCCCACGAACTATGTATTTGTTTCTCATTGATCAGTAATGACTTAATTGATTTATCCAATCAATTAAGTTGTCCTGACCCTTGAAGTTTTATTACTATAATCACTACAGCCCCCATGTCTAAATAAGGTGTTACCACTAAAAGACCCTATGTTCATAGAATAATATAGCATGGTTTGTAAAAAAACCAAGAATCGGTTAGATTTAAGTGGATTATTTTTAGTATTAACAAGTGAAGGAGGCGGAAAATGGGGGGGGGGATGAGCTTGGTCAAGTGGCTGTCGTTGCGAGCTAGTTATGGTTTTTGACATTTTGCCCATTAAGAGCGGAATATACATCGTGTTGAATAAGTTTGCGCAGTATTTGAGAAGCCGTTTTTATAAAAGAGATGACGCAAGTTAGAAAAGTTAAAAACAAGACAGGCGTATTGTTGTACGGTGATTCTGAAAGGGATGCAGATTTGTTGTATTTGGGAAAACTTTTTGTGCCGGATTCATTTTTGGCGTGCCAAGTGGAAGGTAAGCGACGCGTGTGCTTTTTGAATCAATTGGAATATGCTCGAGGCGTTAAAGAATCTGATTTTGACGTGGTGTATTCTTTGGAAGATTCATTGAAAGAGACGAGCAGGTTATTTCGGAAGCAAAAAGTTGGGCTAGTGGATCTTGTGAAGTATTTGGCGCACGTGGAAGGGATAAAAGAGTTTGTTGTGCCCGGCCGGATTGTATGCGGACTTAAGACGAGCTCGGGTGGCTGTAAGCATTGTCGATGGGGCGATTTTTCCGAAAAGAGCCGTGAAAAACGAGGCGGAGGCAGCCCTGATAAGAGAAGGGAATAAAGCCAGTGAGGCGGGTTTTGCGGTTGTTGAAGAGATTTTGCGCGCCTCTAAAGTAAAAGGCAGAACCGTTTACTACAAAGGGAAAGCACTGACTGCTGAGTATTTAAAATATAGAATAGAAGTGGCTTGCCTGGAACGAGGAGCAGTATCTAGCCATACGATTGTGGCCTGTGGTGATCAAGGCTGTGATCCGCATTGCAGGGGGAGTGGACCAATTTACGCGAACGAGCTGATCGTTGTGGATATATTTCCACGCGTGACCCATACGGGGTATTATGGGGATATGACGAGAACCTTTTTAAAAGGAAAAGCAAATGACGGGCAGAAGAAATTAGTACACACCGTTTTAGAAGCTCAGAAATCCGCCATTGCCCTTCTAAAAGCCGGTGTTAGCGGGAAAAAAGTACATGAGGCCGTTGTGCAGTATTTTGAAAAAGCAGGGTATAAGACCGGGGTTATAGACGGTGTACCACAAGGATTTATACACAGTACAGGGCATGGGCTTGGGCTAGATGTGCATGAGGAGCCACGCTTAGGAAAGACAGGTGGGAAGTTAAAAGCGGGGAATGTCGTGACTGTGGAGCCCGGATTGTATTACCCCGGGTTAGGCGCTTGCCGGATTGAAGACGTTGTATGGGTTAAGAAAGCAGGTATTGAATTGTTATCCGACTTCCATTACAATTGGAGCATTATTTAATGAAAGATTTATTAGCCAAGATAGAAGGTGTGAGCGCCTTAGTGGTAGGGGACCCGATGCTGGATCATTATATATGGGGGGATTCTGAGCGTATTTCCCCGGAAGCGCCGGTGCCTGTGATTGACGTGAGCATGGATACCTATGTGGCTGGTGGAGCGGCGAATGTGGCGCTTAATGTTGCGGCACTCAGTAAAAAAACACAGATGGCCGGATATATTGGGCGAGACGATGCCGGGCTTCGGCTAAGAAGTATTTTGCAAGAGTTTGATGTACGTTATCATCATTGTTATGAAGAAGATCGCCAAGCCTCTACTATCTTAAAGACCCGTGTAGTGGTGCGCAACCAGCAACTATGCCGATTGGATCGGGAGAGCTCGCCGGCGGAGTATATTATTAATGAAGCGGGGTATGAGAAGTATGTTTTACCCTGTTTGGATAATGTTGATGTTGTGATACTGTCTGACTACGCCAAGGGAGTGATCTCTGAGGTGTTTGTGAAAAGACTTATTAAAGACGCGAAAAGTAAAGGCGTATTTGTAGCAATGGACCCTAAGCCGAAGAGACAGATTGATTTTAGTGGTGTGAGCTTGTTAACCCCTAATCGGGCGGAATCGCTGCAATTGGCGGACATTCATTTGAGTAGACATGAATCCTACCCGTATGAGCAAGTATGTAAAAAAATATGGGAGAAATACCACCCCGAGAACCTGATTGTGACCCTGGGGGCAGAAGGGATGATGACGAGCCGTGAAGGGAAAGTGATTGATGTCATTCCTACGAAAGTGCGCGAAGTGTTTGATGTTTCCGGTGCGGGTGATACGGTGATTGCGACACTAGCCTTAGCCTTGGCAGCGGAAGCGGTTCTTGAAGACGCGGCTAATTTGGCAAACGTTGCCGCGGGCGTTGTCGTAGGTAAACTAGGAACCGCGATTGTGAAGCCACAAGAGATTTTAGCCTATAGTAGTAACAGTAAAGATATAATTGCATGAGTAAGGCACTTTTTTTAGACAGAGACGGTGTATTGATTTTAGATAAACACTATTTGAGTGACCCCAAGGATGTAGAAGTCGTGCCTGGTGTTGCTGAGGCGCTACGGGAAGCGAAAGCGTTGGGCTACAAGCTGTTTCTGTTTACTAACCAAAGCGGGATTAGCAGGGGGTATTACACATGGGAGCAAGTGCATGCTTGTAATAGCAGGATGTTGGAATTGATGGCATTGGAAGAAAGTATTTTTACAGAATTGTGTATAGCGCCTGAGGCACCCGGAGACCAGATTGTTTACAGAAAACCATCGCCTAAATTTATTTTGGAGATGATGGAAGCTCACGGGCTAGAACGCAGTGATTGTTGGATGGTGGGTGACAAGATCAGTGATATTGAAGCCGGGCTGCTTGGCGGAATTAATGCCGCGTGGGTTTCTACCGGAAAGCCCGAGTGTGACCGGATAAAAGCGAAATCGGAACAAGAAACGATTAAATGCTTTGCGGACTTAAGAGAATTTGTGTCGTGGTTGGCGAGTGTATCCGCGGCTAGGGGCGAGGTGGTTTAATCAATTCAGTTTCTGACTATTCTTTGAACTTTTCGTGACCCGTTTTAACTGATATTTGGGGTTTTACGGTATCGTTGGTTTTAATTGACTGTTGTGTGTTTTTTATATACAATCTCGTCTTTAAATTATTATGGATAATATACAGCCAAAATCGAATAATAAAGATAATTATAAATACCAAGAAGGTGAGTCTAGTGGAGTGAATGAGGGAAGCGGAAACCAAGTGGTTTCTCAGGATACATCTTCATCCCCTAAAAGGCGCTTATTTTCGGAATGTGATGGAGAAGAGAAACCATTGGAGCAACGAAAAATTACAAGTGTACAACGTCAACAAAAAACAAAAGAAGAGCTTTATCAAGAAGGTCTTAGTAATATAATAGCCGGAAGAAAAGAAGAAGGGTATAAACAGTTGATAGAAAGCGCTGAAAACTTGAACCACCGTGCCCTCGAATTATTGCATAAGGAATCGCTTGTTTCAAATGGGGGTGTGACTCAGGAAAAAGTGAAATCTGTTGTTGAACAAGTAGAAACGAACAGTTCTGATGGTGCCGATGAGCTCTTTTTTATTGGATTTTGCTATCTGAACGGTTATGGAGTAAATCAAGATTATGAGCAGGGAGTGATATGTTTAGGTAAAGCCGCTGAGCTTAAACAGGCTGGTGCGCTTTACGAATTAGGAATGCTCTATTTAGAAGGTAGGTATAACGTTGTAGAAGGTGGGTATGACGTAGAACAAAATATTGAGAAGGGGTTTGGGTATTTATGTCAAGCCGGTGTGCTTAAACAGGCTGATGCGATTTACGAATTAGGAATTATCTCCCTAGAAGGCAAATATGGCGTAAAAAAGGACATTAATGCGGGGCTTGGGTGTTTAGGGAGAGCCGCTGAGCTTAAACACGAGGATGCGCCTTACGAATTGGGAATGATCTATCTAAAAGGCAGATATGGCGTAAAAGAGAACATTATTACGGGGATTAAGTACTTAAGGCAAGCCGCTGAGCTTAAACACGAGGATGGGCTTTACGAATTGGGAATGATCTATCTAGAAGGCAAATATGGCGTAGATAAGAATAGTGATGAAGGGATCAAGTACCTAAGGCAAGCCGCTGCGTATGAAAATGAGGATGTGCTTTACGAATTGGGAATGATCTATCTAGAAGGCAAATATGGCGTAGATAAGAATAGTGATGAAGGGATCAAGTACCTAAGGCAAGCCGCTGAGTTTGAGTATGAGGATGCAGCTCAAGCATTGATACAGTACCTAGAGCAAGCGGGTGAGAAGAAAGATGCTAAAGCATTTTACGAATTGGGAATGATCTATTTAGCAGGCAAATATGGAATAGTTCAAGATACTGACGATGGGGTCTATTATATAAAACAAGCTGCTGCGCTTGAAGGCGAGAATGAGGATGCTATGTTAATCAAGTATCTAGAGCAAGCCGGTGAGCTTGAAAATGGATATGCGCTTTACGAATTGGGAATGATCTATCTAGAAGGCAAATATGGTGTAAGGCAACATATTGAAAAGGGGATTAAGTACCTAGAGCAAGCTGGTGAGCTTGAAAATGAGCATGCGCTTTACGAATTGGGAATGATCTCTCTAGAAGGCAAATATGGCGTAGAAAAAAATATTTCTACAGGAGTGGAGTACTTGGTGAATAGCTTTAATAGCGGTGGTGTTGTAACAATAGAGGATGATGAAATTGCGTGCTATTTCCTTGGGAAGAGCCTGCTAGAAGGTGCGAAGGGCAATCAGGAAGAAATAGATTTGGGTGTTAGATTCCTTGAAATAGCTGTTAAGCTCGGTGAGCTGAGGGCACAGTTTCTTTTGGGGATTTATTACCTGGAAGGGGTGCATGGTATAGAACAAGATATACCTGAAGGATTGGAGTGCTTGGGAAATGCTATTGATGGCAATAACGCACAGGTACTTAAGGAATTCAATATCAAGTACGTGTTAGGTGATTCTAGTATAGGAGA
>Ga0210026_1002579_pt1 | contig 15177 bp, 13 predicted proteins | sample CryGeymeta201509_FD_183977 | JGI IMG/M metagenome (GOLD analysis project Ga0210026, IMG submission 183977) | Groundwater microbial communities from Crystal Geyser aquifers in Utah, USA - Crystal Geyser metaG 2015-09 (SPAdes) (version 2) | ecosystem: Environmental > Aquatic > Deep subsurface >... | reverse complement strand
TTGTCGGTTGTCGGTTGTCGGTTGTCGGTTGTCGGTTGTCGGTTGTCGGTTGTCAGCGGGCATCCTGCCCGCCTGTGATTTGCGATTCGGTCCGCGGGCCCTATGGCCCGCATTGCGATTCGGTCCTCGAGCATCTTGCCCACTCGTAACAGCTTGAGGTCATTGGATTCGCTGGCTTCCGCCTGGATGATGACGAACGATCGGTCGTCCAGTCCAAGAACAGGCTCAGCGAATACTTATAAGTGATGGGGGACATAGGGCCTGCGTGCCAATCGCAAGGCTTAGCCTAGTGCTCGCGTTCCAGAAGCAGGGCGGACAGGATGCCCGCGCACAACTACTTCAGCAACGACACATCAAATGATGCGGTGTCGGGAATGGTGATGAGCATTTCGCGCCAGCCTGGCACGACATGAGCGCTGCTCGGAACCCTGACGGGGTCCAAGTATGCGTTCGGGTCGCGTGGCATCACCGAGTAATTTCCGTCGCCCAAGGGACGCGCGATGAAGTCGGCGCGAAGCAGGGCGGTCGAAGAACCGCGGACCCGACCTTCGCGGTCGTAAGCAACCACTTCGACATCGGTGTGATTTGGCAGATCGAGTGTGGCCGTAAAGAAGGGGTCTTCTTGCCGGCTCACAGACTGAATCACCTCGCCGTTGACACGGTATTCGATGACGTCGATGCCCGAGGTTGTGGTGACGCGGAAGACGGAGTCTCCGGCCTGGTCTTCTTCGATCAGCGCCTCGATCGGCACGTCAAACGGGTAGCCGACAAATTGCATCGTCGACGTGCACATCGGTGGAATCGCGAATCCTTCTGCGGGCGAGCGTTTCAATGCGCCCTCAGTGAGCGGGCCATAGACGCCGTCTTCGTCGAGCTTTTCGTCGGGGTAATTCTTGTTCCAGAGCTGTTGGAACGCCAGAACTGAAAGGCTTCGGACGTCCTTCCCGCCGGCACCCGAGTAGTAGAAATGCCACGCTTCGCCGCTGACATTATCGATGTACGACTTGTTGCGCATACGAGTACGCCAGGTGCCCGAATCGTTGATATCCAGAGCCAAGCCACCATTATGGTTACTCGCGCCAGGTTTGGCGGCGAGGTTCGCGTTGCAGAGTCCGCGTACGTACCACTGGTAAAGCAGGTACTGCCCAGGCAAAGTGCGGAGCGCCGAATTAACCCGCAGGGTTCCTCCACCGGCCACCACGCTGATGAGTGTGTCGGTTGCCGGGCCTTGCTGGAACGGAAACACCGAAGCCGAATACGTGATCGACCCGGAGCCACCAAACGACTTCATGATGCCCGGTGAAAGGCAATTCATTTGGTCGAGTAGCTGAATCGACAGGCCTTTGACCGCCCCCGTTGAACACTGCTCGTCGACTGCTTTCTGAACTTTATAGGCAGGCTGGACGACCGGGGCCATGGGCTCGGGCTCCACGACGGGCTCTTCAGGATTGGGCTCGATCGGGACGGCAGGCTCAGGCGGCGCGGGCAATTCCGGCAGGGGTAATTCTGGAACAGGATCCGTTCCGTCGTCGCCTTGATCTTGTTGCGTCTCCGCGTCTTGATCGTCTGCGGTGGTGGGCACGATTACGGTGGAGTCACCACACGCTGCGAGAATAAGACTGAGGATCAAAAGTAAGTTCTTCATGACCATGACTCTATCGCCGGCGAGTCCGTTCGTCGAGAGATTGCCCCCTTACATAACCTGACAAGAAACAAAAAAGGGCCCGAAGGCCCTTCTTGATCAGCACGCAGGTTATTGCATGGCGGCTGGAGCGATACCGTTGATCTTGGCGCCGGCAGCGGTGAAAGTTGCGCCGAGCGAAAGTGCGTCAGGAGTTCCGTCGTTGTCCGAGTCGATGTCGGTGAACAATGGAAGACCCTGTGTGAGGAGACCACAATTCGAGATGATGCTTACGCATGAATCTTCGCCAGCAGTTTCACAAGCCGTCTGAGCAGCAGTGAGGTCGCCGTTGCATGTGGCCGAAGTGGTTGCTTCGTCGTAAGTCACGAGATCGCCGGTGAGTCCCGAGCATGTGCAGGTTGCTGCGAAGACGTTAACGGCGTCGATGATGTCCGACACTTTGACGTATCCACCGATTTTGCCGCTGGTGAGAGCGACACCTGTCGTAAGGTCACTGTTGGCAGCATCGACGTTAGCAGTAAGTTGAGCACCCGAGATTGCGAGTGCAAGCTCGCTACCGAAAAGCTCGATGTTGATGACGATTTTGCCTGGGCCAGCAGCGATTTTGTTCGCAGCAAGCGTGCCGTTCGGGACGTAGGCTTTTGGCTGAACGCCGGCATCGATCGAAAGAGGATCGATGAGCACGGTGTTATTTCCAGCAGGGTCGATCTCGGTGATGCCGTCCCATTTGCTGAGCCAGAAGTTCACGGTGAAGTCACCGGAATCAAGGTTGTCGAGACCGTCGTGCTCAAGTGCGAGTGCAAGCGAGCCCGATGCGATGCTGTCTGCGATCGACTGGTTGACGCTGTCGAGACCGACAAGCGCGAGGACGGCACCAAGAGCGTTATCGTTGGTGTTGTCGTTGTTGAAGTCGAAGCAGCAATCATCTTCTTCTGAAGCAACAACGAAGCTGTTGATCAGCGATGCTGTTCCCCATGTGTATCCTTCAGGCGACACTGCACAACGTGCGGGTTCGTCAGCATCACCACACTTGGCCGGATCAGCAGGGCTGGTCACGTTATTTGTCGTGTTGTTTGTCGAATTATTCGTCGTGTTGTTCGTCGTGTTGTTCGTCGTATTATTCGTCGTATTATTCGTCGTGTTGTTCGTCGTATTATTCGTCGTGTTGTTAGCGTTGTTCGTTGCAGGTGTGGAGTCATCACCACACGCAGCAAGACCAGCAACAAGAGCAAGAGCTACACCAAACTTAAAACTGTTTCTCATGTTTCATCTCCAAGATTGCCCGAATACTCTGGGCTTTTCTGTAAATTCTGTTGTCAACGTAATGGATGACGCGGAACCTACCAAACCCGATCGGTCCGGGTCAAGTTCCTCCGTTAGACTGCATGATAACTGGACGATCGACCAAGTGGTGGTCTGCGTCGTGCTCTGTTTTTTTGCATTTTTTCCACTCGGCTGCCAATCCAAGGCCTCAAAACCCGCTGACGCTCCCATTTTGCGGCCAGTAGGCCTGGTCACCACGACACTGTCCACAACACCCGGTTTTGTAGAGTGGGCCGATGGCAAGGGCGACGTGTTCCTGCTTCGAGTCTTCGATCGTGACACGAACTCGGATGGGAAGGTTGAGGGCCGCGTGGGTGAACATGGCGAACCCGAGGGCGACCTGCCGCGCCTGGTGCTGGTGGATAGAAAGGGCGCAAGTCTGCTGGAGCCGGACGAGTTGATTGCCACGGATTCCAACTCACGATTTTTCGTTTACGAGCGCGGTACGGAACTTTGGCTCTTTGACGCTCAGGTAAAAAGCTCGACGGTGCTGTCCGACGCGGATACGACCGCTGATGTGGCGAATCCATGCATGAAACCTCGGCAGGCGGCCTTCGATATAAGCGGTCGTTGGTTGGGATGGATGGTTCACGGCAACCGCTATCGGATCCGCGACCTGAAAACCGGTGCCGAAGACACGCTCACGCCGCCCGGCCGTCTATGGCGGGCTGAGCCCACGCCATTTGGCTGGGCAGCGATGAAGCTCGTTGAACCCGAAGGCGCCTTTCCCAAAGAAAAGACGTCCTGCGCATGTGCGTGGTGTCCAAGGTTCGCGCGCAGCATCGGCCGCTACGGCTTCGAGGGCCGTTCTTCATCCATGCTGGTGAACGCCACCAGATCGATTCCCCTTGATCGCGCTTGGCTTCCACTCGGTCGAGTCATGACCATCGATTTGAAGTCGAAGGGGATTCGGGACGCTTCAAAAGAAGTCGTTTTGCCTGCCGGATGTGTGGTCTCGGGCGTCGCATTCGGGGCGCCTGGTGTGCTCCTTACTTGCGGTGAATCTCAGGAGATCTACGTTCCAGAGTCGGGTGCACGCCTGCCTGTCGATGAGCCAATCTCACCTACTGACGCCCCGTACGAGCTTGTGGATTGGGCCTCGGGCGCGAAGAGCTTTGTCACGATTCGACGGCAGAATAAGTCATTTCTGGCGGCGTTGAATTGGGAGACGGGCGCGGTGGAGATTGGCCCGCAAGCCGAACGGGTGGGGAAATCGAACGGAAAATGGATCGCTGGGAGCGTCGCTGACGACTTGACGTTCTTTTCGACCGAGGGGGGCTCGCTGCATGGTAAAGGCCACCCCGATGCCAACGTCTTTGGTTTCCGTGACACGAATGGCCTGGCGCTGGTTGACCTGAGTAAAGCTACCTTTGCATATGCGGCCGGGGCAAAAAGAGTCGCAGGTCCGTGCGCGCTCAACGATGGAATCACCGAAATTTCGAGGTCGATCCAAGTTCATTGTGTCGATCGTTGAAATTCCGGGCTCAAGTCGCCATGATGGCCACGAAAAATCCCCGAACAGAAGAGTCCACATGAAAACCCGTTATCTGGCACGTTCTCTGGCATGTTGCACGCTCCTTGGATTGGTTGCCTGTGGCGACGATGCGGCGGACGAAAAGCCGTTAGTGATCAACAACGTCACGAACAACACGTCGAATAATACGGTGAATAACGGGACATCGAATAATACCACTGTCACCAACGGCGGCCCGAACAACACGACGAGCAACAACACGGCAAATAATCTCAACGACCAATGCCCTGAAGAGGCGCGTCCGGTTTATGTGGTTGAGGCCGACGTCGAGAACCCTGAGAACCAAGGTAAATTGGTCCGCTTTGATGCCAAAACACTTTCGTTCACCGACATTGGGCAGCTGAATTGCCCGGTCGGCAACGGAGACACGCCGTTTTCGATGAGTGTGGACCGAAACGCGACGGCATGGGTTCTTTACAGCTCTGGTGACTTGTTCAAGGTGAGCACGACCGATGCGAGCTGCCAGTCGACTTCCTTCCAGCCTGGCCAAAGGGGATTCGATGTTTTTGGAATGGGATTTGTGCTGAACCGTGCCGGATTCCCAGAGGAAACCCTCTATATCGCTGGCGGATCCGAGGCCGATATCGGGTCGGGTGAGCCTCGATTTGGCTACATTACGCTTTCAACCCTTCAGGTGACCGATGTGGGAACGATCGGCGGGTGGCCCGAGATGTCTGGCACAGCGAACGCCGAACTCTGGGCGTTCTTTCCAAACACCGCTCCGCCACGTGTCGCTCAGGTATCTCCTGCGACAGGCGCCGAGATTCGTAGCATCCCGATTGAGCTTGATGGCGACGCAAATGCCTGGGCATTCGCGCATTGGGGCGGGCGATTCTGGGTCTTTTACAAGGGATTCGACGACGCGAGTACGCGTGTTTTTGAAGTCAATCCTGCCGACGATTCGGTGAAAGAAGTCATCCAAGACACGGGTCGTTATATCGTGGGCGCCGGCGTTTCGACGTGTGCTCCAACTATCTTTCTTTGATCAGGTTAAATGAATGAAAACGCGACGTTTACACGGGCTCTGGGAGAGTCCCGTAACGACCGATATGTTGGCCGGGCAGAAGCGCCTCAATGATGTGCGTTGGTCCCGCGAGGGGCGATGGCTGGTTTGGGCCGAAGGCAGGGGGGCAGACGGTGTTTTGGTCGCCCAGCTTTTTGGTCAAGCTCCGCGAGATATCTCGGGTCCCGTGAACGTTCGTGGAGGCGTCGGGTATGGAGGCGGCGAGTTCGATGTGCATATCGATTTCGCCGTTTTTGTGGGCGATGGACGCCTCTGGCGTGTCGGTTTAGCAGGCGGTGCACCCAAGCCGATCAGCCCGGCCATGGGGTACGACATCGCCTCACCGACGATTTCGCCCGATGGGCGCTGGGTCGTCTATGTGTTTTCGGATGGCAAATACGACGGGCTCGCCGTTGTGGACGCTCACGGAAAACAGTGGCCGCAAAAGATCGTCGTAGGAGGCGATTTTTACATGCAACCCGCGTTTAATCACGACGGCACAAAGTTGGCCTGGATCGCATGGGATCAGCCGAACATGCCCTGGGATGGCACGCGTCTTGAGGTCGCGCACGTCGATGCCGGAGCAACTGGATTGCGCTTAGGCGCGATCGAAGTCGTGGCTGGCGGTCCGAAGACGTCGGTTCAGCAGCCGGCATTTTCGCCGGATGGAAAATATTTGGCCTATGTCAGCGATCAATTGGGCACAAATCACGTGTTCCTTCGGCATCTGTCCGAGGGCATGATCGTGAAGTTATCCACCATGGATGCTGACTATGCGGGCCCCGCGTGGGGGCAAGGACAGCGTTATCTGGCTTGGGCTTTTGATTCGTCGTCGATTTTTGCCTGCAGAAACGATCGAGGTGTCGGATCGCTGGTTCAACTTGGGATCGATGGTGAAGAAAACGCCGTGTCTGCGGCTGCGGCCTACGAGTTTGTCGGTCAACCTTCGACCTCGTCGTATGGCGATGTCGCGTTTGTCGGGACTGCGAGTCGAATCCCTCCACGCATCGTGACTCTTGTGGGTGGAGTCGACCACCATGTTGCGAACCGCGCGACTTCAGAAACCGTCCCGGTGAGCGAGCTTTCGCACGTCGAACGAGTGCATTGGTTGGTTGCAGGAAAACAAGGCACCAGCGAGGCGTACGGTAATTTTTATGGGCCGACAAATAGCCGCTTTGAAGCCGCCGGAAAACCACCGGCCATCGTGATGATTCACGGCGGACCGACTTCTCAGGCGACCGCAGCCTACAGCGCAAAAAACCAGTTTTTTGCCACCCGTGGCTTTGCAGTCTTGGACGTGAATTACCGCGGCAGTACAGGTTATGGTCGTCAGTATCAGGATGCCTTGCTTGGACAGTGGGGTGTGGCCGACGTCGAAGACGCCGTGAGCGCCGCACGTTATCTGGCCGAGGCCGGACTGGCTGACCCAGACAAAATTGTAATTATGGGCGGAAGCGCGGGTGGATATACGGTGCTTCAGGCGCTCACAGACCACCCTGGTGTTTTCAAGGCCGGCATCTGCCTCTACGGAATTGGAAACCTGTTTACGCTCGCCATGGGGACGCACAAATTCGAAGCCGCATATAACGACATGTTGGTGGGACCTCTGCCTGACGCGTCGGATTTGTACCGCGCTCGGTCTCCGATTTTTAAGGCGGACCAGATTTCGGATACGCTCGCCGTTTATCACGGTGCCGAGGACAAGGTTGTGCCCTTGGACCAGGCCGAAGCCATCGTGGGGGCGCTAAAAAGCCGTGGGGTTCCATGTGAATATCACGTCTACGAAAACGAGGGGCATGGCTGGCGTCGCCCAGAAAATATCGACCATTTTTATCGGTCGGTGCTCGATTTTCTGAAACAATATGTACTTTTTTCGTGAGGAATTCATGAGACGTTTTTTGATCGAATTTACATTCGTTTTGCTCCGATTAGGTCATGGGCAGATGAACTATACACCGCCCTCACAGCCGCCAAGACCAACAGCAGATAAGGCGTCGTCATTAGCGGTGATGACGTTGCTTGCGGGAATCGCATCGTGGACGGTGTTGCCATTCTTGGGCGGATTTTTGGGGATTGTTTTTGGCCTGATCGAACTTGGAAACATCAAGAAAGGTCAGAGCCCAGAGGCCGGAAAACTAATTACGCAAATTGGTTTTTATGCGTCCATCGCCAATATCGTTTTGTCCATCCTTGGAACCTGCGCCATTTTTGCCCTGTATTTTGGCATCTTTGGGTTGGCCCTTGGCGGAGCAGCGCTTGAGGGCGTCAGCCATTAAGAGGGCTCACCCCATGACCGGTCTTCGCACATGAATACTCCACCTTCGCAACCCGCTCCCATTGCCGCGGATAAGGCATCGAACCTCGCCGTGATGACGTTGTTGGCGGGAATCGCCTCGTGGACGGTGTTTCCGTTCTTGGGCGGTTTCTTGGGGATTATTTTTGGCATGATCGAACTCGGGAACATCAAAAAGGGCCAGAGTCCCGAGGCCGGGAAACTGATCACGACGATCGGTTTTTACGCGTCGATCGCGAATATCGGTTTGACCGTTATCAGTGGCTGCGTTTTGGTTGCGGTTTTTGGTGGCCTGGGCATGTTTATGGCAGCGATATCGAGCGCTCCCGTCCATTGAAGCGCTGACGAACGTGTGCCTTTTTCGAAGGACCTGCCAGATGAACGAGACGCCTCCTGTGCAACCGCGCCGCCCCACCGAAAAGCCTTCAACATTAGCCATCTTGACGCTGTTGGTCGGGCTCGCGTCATGGATTCTGCCGTTGTTCACGTCTTACTTTCTTGAACTCCTAAACAGTTATGTAAGCGTCGTTTTGGTCGGTCTCTTAGGCGTTGTTTTAGGACTGATCGAGCTTGGAAATATCAAAAAAAAACGAAGTCCGCATGTGGGGGAATCGCTCGTCTGGTTGGGCATTGGCGCCTCCATTGCGAGTATCGTTATTTTGGGGGCGGGAACATGCATGACGATGGCGGCAGACGGAATGATAAAATTCTGGTTTGAGACGTTCTGGCATTGAATCAACTTTTTTCCGGGATTATGAGATGACCAATTTTCGTCGAAATCATTACCACGACTACGACGAGATGACGGCGTGGTTGCAGGCTGTGACCGCAAAGTATCCCGACCGGGCACACCTGCAGAGCATTGGGAAAACACCTGAGGGCCGCGACATCTGGGTGGTCTTGGTGACACGATTTGAACTGGGCGACGCGTCGGATAAACCAGCCTACTGGATCGACGGGAACACTCACGCCAGCGAGATCATGGGATGTGAAGCTTGCCTGCGCACCATCGACTATTTGATCGAACGCTGGGACGAGCCTGAAGTCGTGGCTCAAATGACCGACCGGGCGATGTACATCTGTCCGAGAATTTCAGCCGATGGCGCGGAATACGTGCTCAAAAATGAACACTACGTGCGGTCGGCTCGCAGGCTTTGGCCCGAACCCCATCCTCATCCTGGCCTGAATGAACAGGACATCGACGGCGATGGCTTGATTCTGCAGATGCGAGTCCCTGCCGATGATGGCGCCTGGCGGATCAGTAAAAAGGACCCGCGCCTTTTGATGCCCCGCATGCCTTGGGACCATGAAGGGCCGTTCTTTCACCTTTATGCCGAAGGCGTGTTTGATGACGCGGCATTTGAGGATCCCAAAAGACCTGTGCGCCCGCGCGACGCCCATGGTTTGGATTTTAATCGGAATTATCCGTCAAAATGGCAGCATGAAGCATCGCAAGTTGGCGCTGGGCCTTATCCACTGAGCGAACCGGAAACCCGTGCTGTGGTGGATTTCCTGAATGCCAATCGAAATATCGGTGGAATTCTGAGCTACCACACTTATACCGGGGTGCTGTTGCGGCCTTATAGCGATCGCCCAGACTCCGAGATGCCTGCCTTTGATCTGTCGATGTACAAGGTTCTGGGCAAGCGCTTCGAGGAGCTTTCGGGCTTTCGCTGCATTTCTACATTTCATGATTTTGCCTACGATAAAACCAAGGCGATTACAGGCGCTTTTGACGACTGGGCCTACGAATCCTACGGCGTGCATTGTTTCACAATGGAGCTCTGGTCTCCCAGCAAACACGCGGGTCTCGACTTTTCGAAAGACCTGCTCGGATTCTGGAAAAACCGCACTGAAGACGACGAAATTGCCCTTTTAAAATGGAATGATACTGAGCTTCGAGGTGAGGCTTTTGTGGATTGGCATTCGGTTGAACATCCACAGTTTGGGCCAGTGGATGTGGGGGGTTGGCGTTGGCTTTATTCTTTTAGAAATTCGCCGGCCTGGATGCTCGAAGCCGAATTACTTCCGACGATTTCGTTTACGCTCGACCACTTGTCGGCGTTGCCGCGGCCCAAATTGGACGTTCGAGTGGAAGAGATCGAAGGCCTTTTCAAGATAACGGCGCGAACGACCAACGACGGCTATTTACCGACAAATATTACCGACGTCGCGACTCAAAAAAAGCTGGTTCACGACCTTCATCTCGAACTTGTATTGGATGGCGGCGAGCTTGTCGAAGGCCCGTCGAATCAACGTGTGCGCCATCTGAGCGGTCGGGCACAGGCATCGACCTTAGGGCTTTCGTCGTCGCATTTTGGTGGGAAAACCTCGAATCATCTGGACGAGTATTCGTGGTGGGTTCGCGGTGCGGGCCAGGCAAAAATCGTCTGGTGGGGCGATCGAATTGGAAAGGTGACCGAAGAGATTTCTTGGTCTTAAACCAACCTTTCGATAAACCAAAAAACAGCGATGACGGTGACGAGCGCCGAGAGCACCTTGGCGAAGTCCGCTCGTGGCCAACGTCGATACGCCGCATAAAGTAAAGGCGCCACGACCGCCACGACCAACAATTGCCCGGCTTCGACTCCTAAATTGAAAAACGCGAGCGCACCCCAGGCGTTTCCGCCAAGGCCCATTTCTTTGAGGAAATACGAGAAGCCAAACCCGTGCAGCAGCCCAAAACAAAAGGCGACCACAATGCGATGGCGTCCTTGTTCGTTTTGGGTTCCGCGCGCATAGGCGATAAGGTTTTCGATGCCGACGTAACCGATGCTTAGCGCGATGATGGCCTCGACCCAATGCGATGGAATCGTGAGGACGTCGAACACAGACATCGCGAGGGTGATGGAGTGCGCTAACGTAAAGGCTGTGATGGTGCCTGCGAGCTGTTTTGGGCGAAAAGGGACGAGCAGCAACGCGAGCAGAAAGAGAAGGTGGTCAAAGCCAGACAGGATGTGGTTCACGCCGGCCTTGAAGTAGCTCGAAAACCCCAGGCTCTCGCTCACTCGCCACGGCGTCATCTTTGGACTTGGAGCAAATCCATCGTCCGACAACCCACGCCCCCAGAGCTTGAGCAGTTTTGCCACGGGCAGGGTGCTGAGGCGTTTTTTGTCGGTCAGCTCAAAGGCTTGATTTCGGCCGGCGAGCGAGAGGCGCACGTGGTTGACGTGGCTTGGGTCTTCGTCAAAAAAGGCGTGGTCATGGACCGTCAACACGTCGATCGGTGCGCCGCAATCCAAGATCATCGCAATCTGTGTCGATTCGATCGACTCGAGGGATTTTGCGGACACTGCGATTGGGCTGCAGGCCTTGTCATTATTGGTGAACTCCAGTTTTTCCGGGATCTCACGCGTGGCAGTTGCGATCTCCAATCGTGAATCAGGAAATGTATAGACGACCTTGAGCTTCGAAAGTCCTACGTCGATCTGCGTGTCCGTGATCTCTTGTTGGTGCGCGAGGAGCGAAGGGCTCCACATCAACAACATGCATGTGGCGACGGCGCGAATCATCCTAGCGACCCTTGTTGAACGATGGGTCCGGGGTGCCGGAGTGGCAGTTTAGAACCCATGGGTAGGCGTCCGTGACGTAGTAGGCGTATTGCCCGTTCACGGTCATGCCGTTGCACGCGTCGAGGTCGCCTGAACCCGCTTGGTATTCGTAATCATCGATGTAGGTGCCATCGTAGGTGCCGCCTGGATCGGTGGCAGTAGACGGGCGTGTGCCAGCAATCAGCACGTAGCTTGACGTGGCCTTGCGCACGGTCGAGCCGTCGTTGAAATAGGTGCCGTAGATGGGGAATCCGTCCGCTGCAAAACCGATGACCGGGGAACCGTTTTCGCCCGGAGCGTCGTCGAACATCGCCATCGGATTGCCATGGTAATGGTACGACCCGTTGGGTTGGGTATGGGCATTATGAGCGTCCGCGCCGAATCGCCCTGAAGCCCCAAGCGGGTCGAGCAGCCAGGCGCTGGTCACATTGCACCCGATCGCGACGTTGCCGTCGGCATCGGCCATAGGACTGTTTGGGCTGTAACAACCCGCCGAGAGCAAATCGAGCGGCACACCGTTCAGGAAAACCGCATCGTATGTGCGCTGGGATAACGCGGTGGCAGTCGCTGCTTTTGATGGGTGTCGAGGAATCGAAAATGTGAGCGCCTGTTCCGACGTTGCGGTCGCGAAATGAGCCGTCGCGTCATTGAAATCGTGATTGGGGATATTATTCGAGACCAATGAACAAGCGGTGTCGGTCGCTGTGATGACCACCGACATGTCGAAACCAAGGTCACGCGTGATGTCCAGAACTGCCGCCTCGAGCGTGTTGTCGTACGAACCACAATCAGGGTCGGTTTGGGTGAAAATCACGTCCTTGATGTCGATGGGGCCCATCGAGCCATTCGACGCAGTGTTGTTGGTGTTCGACGTCGCGTTATTCGAAGCCGAGGTCGCGTTATTCGAGCCCGTGGTCGCGTTATTCGAGCCCGTGGTCGCGTTGTTCGCGCCTGTGGTCGAGTTATTGGTGTTCGCGTCGTTTGAAGAATCACTGCACGCGCAAACTCCCAGAACCAGAAGCGCGAGTCCGTATCGGTATGTCATGAGTTTTCCTTTGGTGTTTCACTTTTTGAGCTTACCCAAAGAATGTGTAGAAAATATGGTGTTTTGCACCAAATTTTCATCAGCGCAGCGTGCTGGTGGGGTGATGTAACTTGTTCGGCAAGAAGCTATCTTCGAAACCAACGGTTCCGTTGGTACGATTGTGAACAATGAGAATCCTAATGCATTCACGCCGCATCTATCTGTGTCGATTGCCCTCGCCCTAGGCCCTTCATGGTCGCACAGACCCTTCCACAAGATGAATTCGAACGTTCACGTTTTTTGCTGCCCTTGCTCGCTTCGGTCGTATTCATGGCGGTCGTCAGCGGCACGATGATCAATGTCGGCCTGCCCTATATCGGGCGAGACTTTAACGTCACGGAAGGCACCTACGGTTGGATTGTCACTGGCTACACGCTGACTTTCGGGATTTTTTCGGCGATTAACGGCCGACTCGGCGACGTGTTTGGCATCAAGAATTTATACTTGGTTGGGATCCTGATCTTCGGTTTTACGTCCTTGGCTGTTTCGATGTCTCCCAGTATCGAGGTGGCCATCGCTTTGCGCCTTTTTCAGGGCGCGGGTGCAGCCGCGATGCCGGTATTGGGTTCCACCATTATCGCCAAGGTTTATCCGGCCAAGAGCCGCGGTAAGGCCATGGGCGTGATCATGAGTGTCGTCGGTGTCGCCGCGAGCATCGGACCCTTTTTGGGCGGAATCTTGGTGCAGTGGTTTGGCTGGCGTTCGATTTTTGTGTGCACCGCGCTCGTCCTACCCGCAGCACTTGTCGGCCTAAAAATTCTGCCTAATCGGCTCAATGTTCGGCCTAAAACACATTTTGATTTTGTCGGCGCGACTTTGCTCGGTGTGGCCATCGCATTGACGATTTATTCGTTTAAAATTTTGGAGTCTAACCACGGCGTGACCCCGTCATTGCTCATCAATATCGGTGTCGCTCTGACGCTCCATGTTTCGTTTTTTATCTGGATTCGATTCGCGCACACACCGTTTGTGACGACCGAGGTCCTGGCCAATATTCGCTACCTCGCGGTTTCATTGGTGGCGTTTGTAAGTAATGCCACTCGGTTTGGAACGATCGTTTTGGTTCCAATTTTTCTGACCGAGGTCAATCACGTTGCGCCCGCGATGATTGGGGCTGTTCTGTTGCCTGGGGCCATTGCGATTGCACTTCTGTCCACCAAGGCCGGCGCTCTCGCCGATCGTTTAGGGCCGCGATGGCCCGTCACTTTCGGGCTGACCTTCATCGTTTTGGGCAACTTGATTACGGCCTATTTTGCTGGAGCCAGCCTTGCGGGAGTCGGTGTGGGGATGGGCCTCTACGGCATGGGTTTTGCGATGATCCAAACACCCTGCGTGAGCGCGGTTTCACAGATCGTTCCTCCCGATCAGGTCGGGGTCGGCACGGGCATGTTTATGATGATCTTTTTCATTGGTGGAGCGGTGGGCGTGGCCATGTCGGTTACCGCGCTTGAATTCCAAGACGCTTCGACGCTGAGCTGGGTTGGACTTCAGCTTGGCGCTGGGGCTCGCTTCTCAAACGCCATTTTGCTGCTGACGGGATTTGCGCTTCTAGGATTTTTACTCATCCCAGCGCTGCCCTCGCGCGCCAGCCTTGATGCTGCCAAATGACGTGGGCCGAGCTGACCTATCGTCAGCAGATTCTTAGGCTTCGAAAGGCGGCAACGGCAGGTGTGGCCGCCCGAGGTCTTGTGGGTAAGCTGGAGTTCATCCAGCACGGCGAAAACACCACCTATCGGTTAAAAACAGACGACGGTGACTTTCTGGTTCGGATTCATCGCGCGGGTTATCAATCCACCCAGCGAATTCATTCGGAACTTGTATGGCTGAACGCCATGCACGATACGGGTTTGCGCGTACCTCAACCCATTCCATTTGGGCGCGAACTTGTGCAAATGGTGCTGGTCGAGGGCGAGGCCGAACCTCGCCGAATGGTGCTCTTTCGTTGGACGCATGGGCGCTTTCTCTCAAAAATTGGTCCCGATACCGCGGCCGAATACGGACGAGTTCTTGGGCACTTGCACTCGTTTGTTGTGGGCTGGGAACCTCCATCGGAGTTTGACCGCGCATGCTTGGATGTTGACGGGTTGATTGGTGCCAATCCGGTGATGGGCGGCAGCTTTGATTTGTTGTCAGACTCGGCACTTCCTTCATTTGAAAGCGCCCAAACCGAGATTATTCGACGAACGGAAGGACTTGGGCATGGCAAAGAAGTCTTCAATTTAATTCATGCCGACCTGCACTATCGAAATATCGTTTTCACCCCTTCTGGTGCGGTTCCCATCGATTTTGATGACGCTGGGTTCGGATATTTTATGTTCGATTTAGCGGTGTCTATTTCGTCGTTCAATCATCTGAAGTTGGGGCCCGACCCCGCCCAACGGTTGATCGAAGAATACCGACAATATTTTGAGACGCCGGATCATTATTTTGAGCTTCTGGACACGTTTCGCGCGCTGCGCACGATGTGCATCACTTTATGGGTCTTGGGTCGCCAGGACCATCCTTCGTTCCGCAAACATGCGCCGGTGGCGGTCCTGAACGCTATCGAGGCGTTTGACCGCTTACTCTGACGGTTGTCGGTTGTCGGTTGTCGGTTGTCGGTTGTCGGTTGTCGGTTGTCGGTTGTCGGTTGTCGGTTGGTTGGTTTCCAAAGTTGTGCTTGGTACGCAGGCATCCTGCCTGACTGTGATTGGTCCGCCGGGCTCCAGCCCGGCATTGCGATTTGCGACTTGTGATGGCCAACGCAG
>Ga0210026_1002567_pt1 | contig 15202 bp, 14 predicted proteins | sample CryGeymeta201509_FD_183977 | JGI IMG/M metagenome (GOLD analysis project Ga0210026, IMG submission 183977) | Groundwater microbial communities from Crystal Geyser aquifers in Utah, USA - Crystal Geyser metaG 2015-09 (SPAdes) (version 2) | ecosystem: Environmental > Aquatic > Deep subsurface >... | reverse complement strand
CGTGCGTCATGAAGCCATGAGCCGCCTAAGCGAAAAGAGCGATTTCTCGATTCTTGAGCTTGCCTCCATTTCCGGCCACAAAACACTGCAAATGCTAAAAAAATACACCCACCTGCAGGCTGAAAAACTGGCTGAGAAGATGGGGTAGCGACCAAAGGTTGCGTTTGTCCGTTCTACTGACTACTGGGAATTGATGACGTTTTCAGCATCCCCAAGTTCTCGCAGCAACACGTCAAAGCTCGGCGGCTCGGTCATGAACATGGGGCGCATCGTCGCGTAATCGCGCGCCAAATCACCCTGCCGTGCCATGGGTGGCACCAGCCGGAACGACCTATGGCAGGCCAAATCGTAACGCGCCCAGCCTCTGGCAAACACACGGCTTTTCCAGTCCACAACGCGCTCGCATTGCGCCATATCAGCCAAAGATAGAAGTTCCTCTAGTTGCGAATCATCGCCAAAAAAGCCAAGGCAACGACCACCCCGATGATGCCGGAAACAGCAACTGCGCCCCATGTTCCAAACTTTGGCTTGAGCCAGTAATAGCAACCGAAGGCGACCATCCCACCTACGAAGCCGAATAGCTTGACGATAATTACCGCCAAAATAGACGGCCAAAGCCAGTCCCATGAGCCGGATTTCTTTTCGGGGGCACTCGCTTGTGGCGCTGTGGGTGCGGACATCGGTGACGGTGCATTTGGGTCTTCGTAAGCCATTGGTTTCTCCTGTTGTGGTTATCGATTTCCTACCGCGTTCAATGCGCTAATCAGAATCAGCACGCAGAAAACAGAGGCGGTACAAACAAGCGCGCGAAGTACACCCCACTTTTTATGGAGCACTACTGCTTTGGCAGATGTATCCCACAACGTTGTGCCTGTTTTCGCGAGCCGCCGATATGCAAACAGTTGCGTGAACAATGCGATGAAAGGAATTCCAAGCCCTACACCCTGAATAAAGACAAGAAATGAGCGGTTAAGCGCCTCTGAAAAGGACAGCAAGTCGCCGCCCGGATGGGTGACGCTGATACCGAACAACCACTTTGCTGGGGTAGTTCCGAACAGCGAAAGAAATACGGCATCTGCAGGCAACCAAACCAGATAAAGCACGACCCCTGCAATAATTGGATTTTCAATTGCCCTTGCAAAGCCCGCCGCCTGTGCGGGCATCATTGCGCCCACAGCAAAGATCAAGACAAGGAACAAAAGCAACCCTACAGTACAAATATCAACCGTGCGCGCAAACAATCGCCTCCATGGGTGATGCAGCCCTCCAAGAAAGCTCTTGCTTTGATCGACGGGTAAGTTTGATTTTTGTGTGAAGTCGCCAGGAAATGGTGACGGCGCATTTGGATCTTCGTAAGCCACTGGTTGTTCCTATTTTTGTTACCGAATCACGATACTGCTTTTTAAACGGTTGTGTGCCGCAATTGCCTGGGGATTGCCTTCGATGTATGAAAGCGTGATCAAAGTTTTCTCGGGGCCAAGCGGCACATGGTACTGAGTGACCCTCATGGTCTCCGCAGGATTGGCTGTCGAGGTGCGCCCGTAGCTGATGATCAAAGCGGTCTGACCACCAATGGGTTCGACTGCAAAACGCGGATGCCCAACCTCCTTTACGCCATTTTTTGCCATGGCTGTCCACATCACTGGCGACTCCTCGAGCCAGAAATCCGCCAAGTCTTTGAGCACCTGTTGCTTATTGCCCTGAACTTCCTGCCGGACATCCTCTTGAGAAAGCGGAGGCTCCATCGAGATGAACGACACCCTGACCATAGCATGTGAAGGGACTGGGTAGGACTGCGCCGATAGTGAGGCTGTATGGATATTTGGAATGCCAGTGAGCTTCTCGCTTTGCTCCTTGATGCGCTTACGCTGTTCCGCATCGCTGATCGTCCAGTTGTTCGGCACTTCAAGCTGAACCCGCCCCTTGACATTGAGCTTGGTGTATCCGACTGGCTGCGCAGCGACCGAGAAGGCGAGCGAGGTCAGTAAACAGAGGCACAGGGCAGAGAATATTGTTTTTGCTTTATTCATCATCAATTCTCGGTGAGAAGGCTGTTCAGCAGTTCCTGTTGGACAGCTTGCAACTGGCCACGGCTCTGTGGTGAACCGGATCCTTCGTAGACGTTGATCGAAAGAGGGAGGGAGTTCAGGAGCGTGATCCCGCCAATCCCCGTAATCGGTCGGTTACTGCCTCCGACGCTCATATTCATCTGCATGGAGAAATAGACCGCATTTCCATCTCTGCCGATCGGTTCGAACTTCATTTGAGACAGGCTGACGTCACTATTTTGAAACGACTCCTTCAGCCGTCGACTGACCTCGTCAGGATTCACCCGTGGACTCGACTTTGAAAGGCTTGCAAGGAATGCTTCCCGCACCATTTCGACTCGCTGAAAATTTCCCTTTGGGCCGATAAGCTGGATTTGCAGCCAGTGATCAAGTGTGTCCCTCCGCCCCGTCTTGTAGTCATCCAGTTCGGAACAACGGACTGCCGCATGTACGAGGCGAGAGCCTTCCCCGAGGGAGCGTCTTGCCAAGTCCATCAGCTCTATTTCTCGCGCCAACTTGCCCGGAGTGCAATAGCCACTCGGATTCCTGAACACGACTTTCTGGCCAAGCACGTTCACCGATTCCGTGTCCGCGCTTCGTTGGCTGAAGGCATCTTGAGCAGGCTGCCGACTCTGCGTGACCGGCGAAGCAGGCGGCGGTCGATAGGCTGGTACAGCAGTGGTCGGTGCTTGCGCAATAGAAGCGGTCGTCGAATGGGTAGAATCGTTCTTGGTCGAGTTGACCAAGACAATCAGCAGAACTCCAATTCCCAACCCAATGCCGATCATCCATTTACCCGTGGAAACGTCCGGCGAACTGCCAATATTTTCTGCGACAGGCTGGGATGAAATGACGTCAGAAGCGGAAGCTTCGATATCCAATCCAGATGTGGATTTGACGGCTGGAGTGTCGCTAAGCGCTTGGGCTACAACTGGAGCAGAATCCCCGAAGGGACTGCTAGTTTCGACATCCGAAACAAGCGTTGAAAGGCCTGAGAAGCCGGTGGCACTTCCCATATTTTCGTCGTTTGATGTCGCGGACCCCATCGTTTTCGTCAAAGTCTGAGCTTTGTATAGACGCCCTCGACCATGCAGTCGTTACCATCTTCGAATCTCAGCCTCCCATAGCCAGAAGAAGCGATAGTCAGGTATGCCTCCTCACCAAGAGCAAGTGAAAGACAACTCGAAGTTTTGATATACGAGTTAGTTCCGGACACCTCGTACCAGTCATCGTCCTCGTGGCTGACGGTCACGACATATTTGCCGGGCTTTTGCGAAGAAACACCAAATACGGCCTTCACGTCGCACTTGTCCTTGCTGTCAAAGAAGATGATCTCGCCGCCATACCCCGCTGTCTTAAAGATTGCTTCCTCAGAATAAGCATAGACATAACAGTAGCGGGTTTGGATGATGATGTCCTTGCCATCCACCTTGTAGACGTTGCTGCCTTTTCGGGTCAAATTGACCTCGTAGTTGTCAGTCCACGCTGGCACTGCATGAAAGCACGTCAGGGCCATAAGCCAAAAAACTAGCGTATTCTTCATTTTACTTTTCTCAGAAATCTTGCTGATAGCGATGTACGCCTTACTCCATCCGGACTCCCGCTCGGATACTTTTTATTCGACGAAATAAAAACGCTTTGTCTTCATTACTTTCACCAAATGAGTTGAATAAAAATTCCATTTGTCTTTCTCTAAGGTGAGAAAGGATCACCTGTAGGAAACAGTGACGTTGATTCTCTTATCGTCTTTTCCAACGATGTTGAAAGACTTATCTGCGTTCCAAATCTGAATCTGAATCTACCCCTATGAGAGCACATATTCAATGAAGTAAATGGCTTCCGTGAGGGATGTTTGCAAGTTGAAACTGGTGGACAATAGCGACAAATGATTGAGAAAGCGCGACATGTGAACACTCGTGCCAGGTTGTCACACATATAGACTGCCACTTTCAAGTTTCATAGCGACTTACGCGACTGCTTGGAGACGTTTCCAGACCCGCGCTGCAAAGTGATTCTGCTCGTGTATTCATGATCGATTTCAAATTTCCTTACAGGGGTGACGCTTACCGAGTCCTCGTTACCGATGGCGAGGAAATAACTTCCTGGACACAAATTGTCAAAGCTCACACGACCCCCTTGGGATCGCTGGCTTGTCACGGTACGCGATCTGCCGGGTTCGCCAGCTCTCAACTCCACAGTCACGTTCTCTCCAAACGTTTGAAGTTCAATGCTGAAATCGATATTACAGGCTTTGGCCGAGAACGACATTACCAGACCGAAAATTAGTACGAGAAATTTTGACATAACTACCTCTCCTTTAAATAATTGTGTAATTTTTAAGATGTTTGTTTTTGAAAAAACTAAAATGATATCAAGTTATGAGTATCAAAATTAAAATAACATAATTGCAACCTTATACTAATGTTTGCGCTAGAGCAACCGGAAGTAATGCATAATTCGTGTTATGAAGTCTTTACTTATTTGACATCAATTCTTTTGATGCTTTTTTGTAGTATACTTCTGATGTTGCATAATTTGACAAATCAGCCATTGACTTATCCAAGAAAAGCATCCCGTTTTTAATATCTTTATTGACGCCCATTCCACGAATTAGCATTAATCCGACATTATGTGATGCTGTTGTATCACCATCATCACTTAGTTGTCTGTATATCTGAAATGCTGAAACGTAATTTCCGCTCAATATTAGACTATCCTCCATCTTTGTTTTTATATTTAAGATAAATCCAACGTAGGGTTTGTTAACATTTTTTCCGCCTAGCATATGTATTTTCGCTCCGGAGGTGAAACCGTCTTTTAAGATTATTGTTTTATGCGTAAAATTTGGAGGAGCAATTGGCTCTAGATTGCCATTCTTGTTTTTGGATAAATTTATAGTTGTATTTTTTAATGGATCTTTGGAGATATCAATTGTTGAATTTTGAGACTTTAACGAAGTTTTTTTATCATTTTCACCCGATGAATTATTAATCCAAAAATATAGTGCAATAGTAGCCACCAATGTAGTGCCGATCCACATCCAATTCGACTGAGTCTTACTGGGTATTGCAGTCTCTGTTTCATTTACATCAGGTACATCCCTGCTTGGACTAGATTTAGACGAGCCACTCACACCTGACATGGCAGTCCCTGTTTTAGGTGCATCGACTACCGAACTCTCTTTGCCCGGAGAATTTGGAGGCGATGTGGTCGGCATGTCTTCGAAAACTTCATCAAGTTGACTTCCGCTTGTGAGAGATGAAAGTCCAGAAAATCCAATATTTGGACCCCCATTGACTACCGTTGAACTGACTGACGACGCGCTTGGCTCCGTGAATCCACCAATGAGAGTGAAACCACTTGGTGCACGCCTTGAGTTACGCTTGTGATAGGGTGTAATATAGACAGTGGCTACCATAGCACCGTTGACTGTGATTGAATAGATATCGATGCTTCCATCGGATATAGTGGAAATCTTTGAACCCAAGCGGACTGCTTTTACTGCTTGTCCAGAGAACCTCAGATTGTCGAGATAGCGATTACTTCCTGCAATTGATATCGTAGGAATAGGATTTCGCTCATCAAGTCCGTATTCACCAGTACCTTTAGGAATCACGTCGGTAGTGACCCCAGATGCCCTTATGACTGGGATTTGCGCGACATAACTTGCCAAGTCTGGTGGAAGTTTTCCACCTAATGACTGAGCATGTCGAGAGAATTTATCAAGTTCCTTAGCCTCCCCTTCAAAATAGGCATAAACTTGATAAGCTTCTGTTTCATTGATTCGACCGTTGGCTCGCCTCAAGATGCTTTCAAGTAACTCTTCCTCTGTGTCACCAGATGTGTCCATCAGGCGTGTTTTACACCCTCCTACAAATCCTCGCAAATCAGGCCCAGAGATCTTTCCGTGAACAAGCGATTCAACTCGTTCGCAGTCTCGTATGAAGTCGATTTCACCGTTTGGAAACAGCAATGCGTTCATCTGTCTAAAGAGGTCGTCAGCTTTCCGCTCCTGCTTTGAACCCTTAATAAAGTCGAATATACTCATATTTCCTACTCGATATATCCATAATTAACATTATATTGATAATATTTTATTAGTCGAAATAATCACTTAGTTTGGAAATACCTTTTTTGAATCCAGATCTGATTAGGTGATCTAGTAAATGAGTATTCCAATGATTCATGTAGGATGCTGATCCATATGTTTTTTTGTCACTTTTTGATCCGATAAAAAATTCACCATTAGCGCTCCAGACAGTAACATCGCTCCATGGCAATCGAATATTTTCATTAGAACTCAATAACTTGTGTTTCACTAATGTGACAGAACTATCTTCAATTAACATGTCTCCGAAATGCAGGGATCTGCCTTCTTTAAGCGCCTCACTCATTTCGATCATTAATCGAACGCACACGGCACGCCACAATGAATTAACGAAACCAGTGTTGGTAGCCTCTTTTTTCAAGTTGATTTGAGTAGAGCCACTCCTGGTTGCAAAGGCAATTGTATAATCTGTACCTGTGGGTATACCATTTACAGAGTGACTAACACTTCCCCATCGCACTGCAGTTATTGAATCGAGTGAATATTTAGTGTTTTTCCAAATTACACCATCTGGAGAAATACTGAGCGTGTCCTTGAATAGAACACCAACATCTGCGCTGAAGAATATTTCACGTTCCCATTCTGCCTTGCGTTGCTTCGCTTGGGCTTCGGACTGCTTGCGTTTGAATTGAATTTCTAAAAGTGCACCAGCATCTTGCTCGACACGTTCAGCAACTTCAGGCAACTCAGCAAATATTTCTTTAATTAAGCCTGTCAGTCGCTGAGACGATGCCAGCATGTCATGGTTGTTGAAGAGATCAATTGCAAGGCTGCGAATAGAGTAGGCCAAGGAACTACTTTGGTCATGGTCAATACCGCGAGCCTTGGCGCTTAGCTGAATGGGTTGAGCCACTCTATCCCAATTTCGTGCAACTCTTTCTATCTTGTCGATGTATGGCTTGACGGCATTTTCACCCGACTTGACAGAATCACGTGCAGATCGAATCAGCTTCTGTACATTATCCGCCTCTTTTTCCAAAATGCCTTGAACTTCGACTGCATAACTATCGACGATTTCATCGATGAGTTCAGGCGCATGATCGTCTCCACCATTGGTAGCACCATCAACTGCAAAAGTCATCGTATCAAGCAAGGTTGAGGGAGGGAGGCGATCCAGTGCATCCTTGATGGCAGTCCTGAAATAGCGTTTTCGATCAGAAATCTCCGTTTCGATTTGATCAATCGACTTGATCTCTGGAAACCCAGATACAGAACGATCTTCGTTGATGTCACGCATAGCTTCATCGGCATCAAGTTCGTCGACAAGGCGCGCCATTTCCTGAATAAATGCAGCCACATCAACAGCAGGGTCATTGGCATTCACCGCTTCAAATGCTGCGGCCATGAGGTTGCAGTGTGCGAGAGTTGGCAGGCCTGACTCTCCTCGAATTGACATCGCATCGCGCAACAATCCGTCTAGTAATTGCGAAGTTTTTCTGGGAGAAACACCCGGCAACCACGCAATTTCAGCAGCTAATCTATTTCTTGGATTCGTCAGATCACTGCGTGCCTTCTGGCAATCGTCGTGATTTAGTTCCAGCGACTTCTCCTCGGCTTTTTCAACGATCCGTCTCCGATCATCCCTGCTAGTCACTCCAAGCAGTGAAAATGGACTCTTATGGAGACGAGAGGTTTGAAGAGATCGTTTCATACTTTTGTGATTTTGTTAGGCGTGCGCCCCACGGTGGTCTTCGAATTGGAATCTATTGATGAGGTGGCAACGTATAGGCTAGCGGGAAAGTCTGAAAGAAGCTATAAGTCGTCATCTATTCGATTTCCACTGATGGACTGCATGTAAGTTCAAAATGCACTGAGCAGTGTCAAAAGATAGAAACGCACTTATCACCGCTTTTTTTATAGCCGTCATTGCAGTACCAATTCGATCCACTCACCCAAGCATGATCTGGAACATTGAGTGCATCGCACCTATCACCGTTTTTCCGATAACCGTCATTGCAGTACCAATTCGATCCGCTGACCCAAGCATGAGCTGGAACATTGAGTGCATCGCACCGATCACCGTTTTTCCGATAGCCGTCATTGCAGTACCAATTCGATCCGCTTACCCAAGCGTGATCTGGAACATTGAGTGCCTCGCACCTATCACCGTTTTTCCGGTAGCCGTCATTGCAGTACCAATTTGATCCGCTTACCCAAGCATGATCTGGAACATTGAATGCCTCGCACCTATCACCGTTTTTCCGGTAGCCGTCGTTGCAGTACCAATTCGATCCACTTACCCAAGCATGATCTGGCGTCGTAGATTGACTACCGCCTAGTGCGGAAGTTGTTATCGGCATTGGGGCAGATTTCTCTTCACTTTTCCCTTGCGCACTAAGGTCTAGCGTAGGTGACAACGGTCTTGGTGCTTCAGGTGTACTGTGGACAAATCTGCTTCGTCCCTCCGCTTGTAGCAGGTCACGGTATTGTTCAACATCTCTCTTCGCACTTTCAAGTGTGCCCTTTCGATAGCGGAACTCACCGCAACGACTGTTGTAATCGTTGACCATCTCATTGAACTGATCCACATCGAAATTGGCATAGTTGTTGATCACAACTTCTGCCGCATCAATCCTGATCTTCTCCGCAAGGCAGTAATGAATCTGGACAGTTGAAAGCACATTGTTCCGTCCTATTGATGGTTTTTCTTCAGCTGGTCCATTGAGTGCCTGAGGCTGTACAACTGGCGGCTGAAAAACCGGAGCCGCGGAGGCTGAAGAAGATCCAGGTGAATACGCGGGGCTTGATGATCTGTTGGAATCTGATTGGTTGGCAAGCCATATGACGCCTAAAACCGCAGCAATTCCAAACAACCACTTTCCAGTGGATCCCGATGGCTGCTCAGGTGCTTGATAAGTCTGTGGACTTGGTTTTGGCTGTTCTTGGTGGTTCAGGTGACCGGCCTGAGAAGACTGCTGTGTGGATGAAGTCGAGACCTCACTTGGCGCTTTCGTCGGAGCGCTGGCTACCGCGGCGTCAACATCCGACACCATTGAAGCTAAGCCAGCAAAGCCTTTACCTTCACCCTGTTGTTTTTCATTTTCGGATGCCATATCCTCTCCATTAAATGAAGCCAATTCGCCTCTGCGTGCCGCCTTCGCGCTCTCGTGCAGGTGCGGCGTCCATCGCGTTATTGAGGCTCTCTTGGTCTAGTTTGTCCTTTCCGGATCTAGCAGCGAGTCGCGCGCCTTCCCTGACAATGAACGCGACGTCAGACAAAGGCCTACCGGCCATTTCTTGAGCAAATGGCCTGGCATCTACGTCGTCGCTCGTTGGAAGCGTTGAGAGCAGCTTTTCCAACAAAGACAAGACTTCTACCTCGTTTGCGTAGTCGACTTTGATGACATGATCGAACCGCCCCCGACGTAAGATGGCGGGATCTATCATGTCAACGCGGTTGGTCATCGCTACGATCAGGACATCGTTCTTGGTGGCCTCCGGTATGCGACGAAGGAACTCTGCAACTTCTTCCACGCGATGATGTCCAGATCCCATTTCGCGATCCGCAAGAAATGCTTCCATCTCGTCAATCACCAACACTGAAGGTGCGCTCTGTATAGCCTTGTCGAAGACCTCTGCGACCTTTTTGCTGGTCTCGTGGATGTAGGGGCTGGCGATACTAGAGGCATCAATCTGAAAGCTCGGCCACCCCAGGAAGTCGATCAAACGATCAACTGCAAACGTTTTGCCGCAACCAGGTGGGCCGTGCAGTACAACCGCAGACGGGAAGTCGATACCGAGCACCTTGTACCTATCTCGGTTTTGAACAATATCAATAACATGCTCGTTGAAGAAATCGGCAAGTTCTGCGCGTCCCGCAAGTTCGAAAGGCTTCGAGGACTTTGGTTCGCTGGTCTGATCTTTTTGCTGCTCTTTGTGCTCCACCACCGGTAAAGCATCCGCTTGATTTGGCGTTGGATCGATTCGCCGTTTTTCAGCTGGAATCAGTTCAGCAACATCAAAGCCGCCCGCTTGGACTACATCTTTGAGGTGGCTTGCACCGAGCCAACTCATTGTTTGTCGGAGTCTACGGAACGACTTGGCTGAAACACTGGCTCCACCAGTAAGCCAGTACCCAAGCACTACATCATCATCCATTCGCGAGCTTATGCTGTAAGTTGGCAACAGGCGGCTGATCTTTTCAACATACAAAGCGTCCTGGATCGGCGACTCTGGATCGATTGAACGCGTAGCGCTTAAAGCCAAGGCGAACGACAGTGCCTCTGCCTTTGTGTCAGGGGACTTGCCGTCGGTAACCGGGCAAAGAACTTGGCTGGAACTGCAAGAAAGCGACCATATACGCCGCTCACCATAGTCAAAAGGGCTAAACAGTCCTGGTTCGATCAATCCTGCTGCAATCCAGCTTTGGGCAAGCTCATCAGCGGCAAGGAGTGCCCGTCCATTCCCGTCAGTTTCAAGAATCTGCCAATTGGAGCCTTCGAACAACGCGACTCGTGCCTTCGCCCCGTCCGGCAACTTGTAGCCAACCGGTAACCAAGCGTCAAGTGCCATGTATTAACTCCGAACGATGTTTGCGCCAGCCATCATTTCGTCGTCGCCCCCTGATCCAATACGGACAGAATCAAGCTTTGCAACAACAGCTCGCAATTTTTCGATGTCGTTAGCTTTGAGAGCTTCGGAGCCCGTACTTACCAAAAGGGCGTGCTCCCTAGCGTCTGGGAATAGATACGAGTCAGAGGCAAGCCATTTGAATCGGTCTATGACGAACCAGTCCTGTCGCCAAAGAATCATGAAGTTCTTGCCGCGCAGATCATCAAGGTGCGATTCAAAATCACCGCTATTGCTTCCAATTGCACGCTGAGCGGTTTTTGCTAGGTTGTCAAAGGCGCTCGCCTCGGTCTGACGAGCGTGCTCACGAACAAGCTTGTCAAAAAATTCGACAGCCGTATCAAGCTCCATTTGACGAATCTCTTTAAGGTGTTCTTTGCGTGCAAGAGCCAGTAGTCGCTTGGCATCCTGAACATTGTCCATTGCCTGTTTTGCAGTTTCTGGATCTGTCTCACCTGACTTGATGGTGTCCGCCTGCTCAAGCCTTTCACGCGCCTGAGCCAATTTCGGGTCATCTATCTTGGATTCCATGTCCTCCAGTCGCTTTAGGGTAAGTTCCGACTGTTCCGCGACCAGCTTTGATGCTTGGGTGTAATCGATTTGACCATCTTGCCGAGAATAGAAGTTGCGTCCACTATGGAAGGATCCACTAATTGAAGGTACTGAAACCTCTATCGTGATGTTCCCTGAATCCATTATTTCGTATTCGCAAAACATCTCCGCACCAGCTGTAATCACACCGTCGTCAAAGTCAGAACCCTTGATCTCGAACATCCCAATAAAGCGGTTGTTATTGATGGGATCACTAATCTCGCCTTCCCATAGCTTGAACTTGATAGAGCCGGCGCTTCCAGCCTTAAGAGATTCCTCTGTCTTGAACGTCTTTTTACCTTTCTTTGGCAACTGGTCACCCTCCTTGACCAAGAAATCCATGATCAACCGTCCACCCAACTTATCGCGTGCCTCTACGCCAATCGAATGGGACGCTGGAATGGCATCAATGCTGGCTGCAGTCCGGGCGATAACAATCTTGTCTTCCTTTAGAGAGACAGGACCGCCTTTCGAATCAAAAACAAAGACCTTGAATGAATTCTCGCCAGGCTTGGTCAAAATTAGATCAACACTAGCCCCATCCTTTAATGCCATGCGACCCGACGACCATCCAGTGTCAAGGCTGTCAATCTGAAACTCTGAACCTACTGCAGCGTTGCCACCCAATTTGGCAACTATCTTTGCCTTTGAATCTGGCGTTCTCGAAATGTAGTTGAAAGAGAGCTCCAAGGCGCCTCCCGCACTGATCGCTCCTCTCGCACTTTTGCGACCGCGGCTCTGGGATGCCCAGTCTATTGACTCGGCAAAGACAGCGGCACCTTCTGCTACAGCCGTCATGGGATTGACGTCTGTGGATGGTGCTATGCCGAGTTCAAAAGCCACCCGGTCACGAAGTGGTTTGTATTGAGTTGGTCCACCGACGAATACAACACGTTCGACATCATTTGCGCTGAGTCCCGCCTTTTCAAGAGTATCGCGAGCAGATTGAATTGCCTCGTCGACTTTGTTCGCCATCAGTTCATCAAGCAGCTTTCTTGTAAAAGGTATATCGACATAGACCTCAGAACCAGACTCATCAGCGACACCCAAATCCGACTCAGTCAAGCTGATAACGGACTCGTCCTTCGAGGAAAGATCGATCTTGGCTTTTTCAGATGCCCAAAGGCACATTCTGAGCAAAGGTTTGTATTTCGCATTCACGCTGAAATCATTTGGCAACTCGAAGTTTGACAGCAACCACGGCTTGACAACGTTGTCCAGAATTGAACGATCAAAGTCCGTACCACCGCACATGGCGACGCCGCCGTGCGCCAATAAACTGACACGGCCAGTGATACTTTCTGCAAGTGCAATATCCAGGGTTCCGCCACCCAAGTCAAAAACAAGGAATACACCGTCCCCTTTTCGTTGTTTCATTACACACATCACAGCAGCAACTGGCTCTTGCATCAAAGCGACATTGCCCAGACCAGCCATTTCGGCGGCTGCCAACGTGGCATCCTTTTGCATTTGGTTAAATGCTGCTGGAACCGTGATAACGGTACCTGTCTGGCTGCTGTTGCGTATTTCTTCTGGCAGATACCCAAAACAAAGCTTAAGAATCTCTGAGGAGCACTCTTCAGGTGTCATAGTGATGTTCACCGCGCCAAGCCTTACAGGTGTGCTCGTGCCCATCATTCGCTTAAATTTCGTGGCAGCGTTATCTGGATTTTTGGCAGCACTGTCGTATGCACGCTTGCCCAAATACTTATTACCCCTTCGGTCAATAAAGATGGCTGATGGCGTTACGTCGTTTTGATCGGGGCTTTTGTAGAGACGCAAGGTCTCACCGTCATACGAACAAATTGCACTGTTTGTAGTGCCGAGGTCGATACCGATGTAGTTCATTCGTGCAACTTCCTAAGCATCACTGTGCCCTGTTTTTTTAATCCATCTGGCCCCATGATGATTGGCTCCACCATTTGTTCAATCAACAATGAATCATCAGGTCCAAAATCGCCAATATTGAGCGCTGAAGCGGCAATTCCTGGATCGAACATCTGCCCCTCGACGTTAACGAGCTTTAAACCGCTCGCGTCGAGACTGTCTTCGAGTTTTTTTTGGAAATATCTCAACTGGTTCACATACCGTGAACCTTCACCAGCATCGAGCTTGCTGACTACGCGTGAGAAAAGTTTTGCAAAACGCCAACTTTCAACTGCGATCTCGATGAGAGAGTTCTCCAATTGCGCGGCGTTTTGGCTGTGTTCAACCGTCATTTGACCTCCTGATTAGCGTAAATTGCGAGCAAATTCGAACCAAAGCGTACTGCCCGCATCCAACGTCTTGTAACTATTTGTGTATTCTAGTCCGTGCCTCATGTCGATAGATGCCATCCTTCATGATCTGGCCCGAGAGCTGTGTGACCCAAGCCGAAACGATGTGCTGTTTGATTCTCATCACGGGTCTCCGCTAGAGCAGTTCTGACTGTCGGACAAACAGACCATCGAAGGTGGCTTCCAGTCCTGGGTGAATGCCACGTACCCCGGCCACTACCCGAGCCGCCCATGCAAAATAGGCTTTTTTTCGCTCGGCCGTCCAATCAGACGGTGGCGATGCCAGGATGTCTCTTAGGTTGCAAATCTTGTCAGCCAGTTTGACCAGTTTTGCTTCTGGGGAGATCAGAGGTGCGTGCCGCACCTGTTCCTCTTTTTGAACAGCCTTGGCCAGACTTTTGTCGTCGGTGACTTCCAGCACGATGCTCGTGACCCTGTCACCGAAAATTTCTGCCAACTCTTTGGCCGTCGTATCTGTGTCCTCAATGGTGTCGTGCAACATGGCGGCACAGATCACATCCTTATTTTCAACACCGCCCTCAACGGCGAGAACGCTGGCCAAAGCCAAAGGGTGGTTGATGTAAGGAGAGGCATCCACGTCCTTGCGACGCTGATTTTTGTGCTTTTCAGCTGCAAATTGTGCTGCCATCACGATCGCTGCGGTGCTCATAAGTTTCCCCTTAGTGTTTCAACGTGCCGCTTAGTTTTTTGCCAGGAGTCGAGCGATGCGGCGAACCCGAGTTGGTGATACACCAACGATGTCATATCCTGCCGCACAATCATACTTCAATCAGAATCTATTTGATTCTAATAATTTACTTATGTGATCATAATGACACATGACAATCGCCACCTTATACTTCCAAAGATCTACATTTGCCCATTGGAAAATAAGTATCACAAGATGAGCACTAACCGTTTGCAAGACCTTGGGCATGCCCAGCGTGACCGGATGGCGTACATCGAACTGAGACTTTGGTTCGTGGGCGAAATCCGCCGTCAAGATCTGGCGTTGCGTTTCGGAATCCAGACTGCCGCTGCAACGCGTGACCTGGGGCTTTATAAAGAGATGGCCCCAGCAAATATCGAATACGACGGCAGCTCTAAGACATACATCATTGGGCGTACTTTCAAGCCGATGTTTGACTTTCCGGCTGAACGGGTCTTAACCTGGTTGTCTGAAGGCTTTGGTGATGGAGAGCCCGTCAGATCCCGCACCGGCATCACCTGCGATATCCCCAACAAACTTGGTCAACCTGACCTCAGCGTCTTGGCCAGCGTCACAAGGGCAATCAGCCACAAGTGCTCGGTGCGTATCAAGTACCAATCAGTCAAAAATGGCAAAAGCGAGCGAGAAATCGTCCCTTTCGCTTTACTGGACACTGGCTTGCGCTGGCACACCCGGGCTTTTGATCGGAAAACGGGCGAGTTCCGGGACTTTGTCTTGACCCGGATTCAGGACCCCGTTGTTTTGAAGGATGCTCCAGTTAGCGCAAATGAACGCGCGGATCAGGATATTCAGTGGACGCGAATCGTGGAGCTGGAACTGGTTCCCCATCCAGATCAATTACGACCAGAAATCACCATGCTGGATTACGGTATGCGTGATG
>Ga0210026_1002564_pt1 | contig 15211 bp, 10 predicted proteins | sample CryGeymeta201509_FD_183977 | JGI IMG/M metagenome (GOLD analysis project Ga0210026, IMG submission 183977) | Groundwater microbial communities from Crystal Geyser aquifers in Utah, USA - Crystal Geyser metaG 2015-09 (SPAdes) (version 2) | ecosystem: Environmental > Aquatic > Deep subsurface >... | reverse complement strand
GCCGATTGTCCTTGCCGATCCAGGTAAGTTCGAGTTTTGTATTCTGTTTCGCCATCAAATTACCTTTTCTTCTTTTGACCAATTTGCAATTTGGTTGATAGCATCTTTGATTTCCTCCGGGACCTTTTCGGCGCAATCGATGCTATCTATCTTTTCCAAGACTTTGCTCGCTTTATGTTCGGCGTTCTTTCCTATACCCAAAAGAGATTCAAAACTTGTAGGAAGTACATAATTTTTCAGGCCGCCTATTGCTTCACTTACTTTTTTGTTTTCTTCGTCATTGCAGCTCTTTCCGTCAAGGTCGTAAAATACAAAAGTTGGGATCTCAAAAGCATGGCATATCGTGGCATAATGGATTATTTTGTTTTTTCCGTTGCTGCTTATAATTGTGGTGTCGACAAAAGATTGATTCAGCACTCTCGCTAACCGAGGCAGACCATATTTTTCTGCTGGACCTTCTACAAGCAATACACGCCGAGCAAACAACATTTCCGGATCACTGTCCATGAAAACAGTTTCATGCTGTTTCCATTTAGGAATATCGTCCAGATGTTCGCGTATTGTCTGAGGTCCCAGCTTGACATCCAACTTCTCCCGTCTTGGCGTAACGGAGAATGCATAGTCGAATCGGCTGATGCTTCTCCATTTTCCAAGATCGATGAATAAGGGTGAATGAGTGGAGATGATCGTTTGTGACTCTGTCTGTTTTAAGTGCCGTGCGAGATATTGTTGCAGCTGTGGATGCAAATGGAGCTCCGGCTCATCGATCAAGAAGATGACAGTTCCTTTAGCCAATTGGCTAAGATGTTCCAGTAAGAAATATGTGAATAGCATGGATACACCTGAGCCAAGTCCGCCAAGGTCAATTTGGTTCAGGCCATTTCGTGTCGACATAAAGCTTTTGGTAAACGGTTCTTCGAGATTGAGAATGGAGATTTCAAGATTATCGACCTTGGATCCTATCACTTTGAACATCCGTTTGAATACAGGTCCGACTAATTCCTTGTTGAGCCTCTTATCAACGCCTTTAACCACAGTGGAATAATAGTCTTCCCAAATAGGAGTGACAGTAGATGCATCCAGTGATTTTCTGAAACGCCAGTTCAATTCTTTTGTAAGTTTTGAAAAAAGCGAGTTAAAACCAACCTTGGACTCCTTTTGACGTTGCCCGTCGAAATAGAAAACATTTGGGAACCCTACCAATTCGTTGTTGTTAAGGGTAAGAAGGTTGCTTCGAACTTTTTTCTCATTGTCATTCTTGCGAGTGATTAGAATGCCTGATTGCTCGCCTTCCTCCACAATTTTTACACTTTTCGGAAGGTCAGTTAGAGACAGCCCCTCAGGAAGTAGTTCAGCAACCAAATCATTTGGATTCACGAATTCAACTGGGATGCACGATGCCTCGGCAACAAACGGCTCAGACAGGGCTCTCCCTGGAGACGCCTGTATCCGACGTTTAATTGTTACCTGAACAGATCGGCAGGGGAGGCTTTGAGAGACAAAACCATCGGGTACCTTAATAACGAAATACTTATCGAAGGTGACTGTAATTGATATATTTCCTTCATCTTCGTAATGAAAATCCTGTTCGTTAATCCGCGATTGCAGATAGTAGGGTGAACATGCCAGGTTAATTGCTTCAAGAATGGCCGTTTTCCCGGTTCCGTTTTCGCCAACAAGAGAATGGTAATCATGCAATTCAAAATTTAGCTTCTTGTGACCGCGGAAGTTCTGTATATGCAATGTTTGGATCTTCATATCACTTCCAACCTGATCGTGGTCAAGAAGTCACCCTATCTGCTTGTTTGATTTGCGTACCCAAAACAGAACTCCAGTAAACTAATATGACCATACGATACTCAAGCCGTTTAAGCAAAAATAACGTGAAATCAAGGTATTGAAATAATATTAAGCTAAGAAAGTAAGCTAAGGCCCGTGCAAGTAAGCTAATCCCACGTCCCCAAATTAGTTGCCGTGCATCAGCGCCCATTTATCTTCCGTGAACACAGATCCCCTAAGTGATCTTCCATTGAATCGAAAAAAGCGTTTCCCGCTGGACACGCTGGCGGAGACGAGCCTCAATTTCATTTAGCAAGGCTTCCTTTCTTGCATCAACGTCGTCCTGGGATTTGTAAAGATTCATTCGCATCTCGTTTCGCATCCGTTCCAGTTTCTTGATTTCCCGTTGGGCTTGAATTTTCTCCTCAAGGCGCAGGAGCTTCTTCGCTTCGGTCTTTCGGGTCTTGATATCCACATCAAGCTGCTTCAACCGGATCTCGAGGCTCTGTTTCAGATCTTCGGCCCAACGATCGAGCTTCTCCATCTCTGAATCAAAGTGGTTACTATTCTTCTCGGTTATTTCCTGTAGAATCCGTTCTTCCTGATTTTGTCGAGATGTTTGGAGTTTTTCCCATTCGTCTCCATCGCCGATATTAGCATCTTGTATGTGTGCGGGTAAAGAGAAGAGTCGTTTGCAGCGCTCTTCATCCAGAGGGTGACCGTCATCGGTTTCAGCTGTAAAAATCAGGTAGTCTTCGACCTCAAGCGCCTCGACGGTAAAGCGGTCCAATGCGAGCAGGCCACTCTTGCCAACCATGGGTTCGAGAATGGAGATTTTCACGGGATGATCGGTATAATGAAAATGGATCCGGCACGGTTTCAGTGCTTTACCGATAGCGGTCTTGATTACACGCTGAGCCAGGGGGTTGCTCGGGCGGTAGATATGTGCCTCCTCCACGTGTCGCCCCATCTCATAAGGGCCGAGGGGTACCTGGAGATTTTCGAAGGGGATTTTTCTGAGCATAAACTCATATCGGTCCGGCTTAAAATCGGCATTGCCGTTAAGGAGGTAGCGCGTCAGTTCCCAAAGTAACTTTTCATGCTTGTTTAAGTATTCGGCGCTCTCTTTGAGGTTGACGCGAAGCTTCTCGTGGACCTCCTCGTCGAAGTGTTCAAGAAGGTTCTGGCGGGTCATCTGCATACTCTCGTCTATCTCTTGAGACATTTCGGCCTGCAACTCGTCGAAGGAGGCCTGTATTTCATCAGGGGTGCGGCACTTCTGATAGATGGTCACAATGCGTTTTTCGAAATCAATGCCGGATTCGATGCTCCCAAGGACTTCGTCGCTTGCTCCGAATACTCCGCTGAAAAGCCGAAACTTTTCAGAAAGTAGTTGATAAACACGCTGGTCTGCGGCATTCTTTTTGTTGAGAAAGTTCACCACGACCACGTCATGTTTCTGTCCGTAACGGTGACACCGGCCGATCCGCTGCTCAATCCGCTGAGGATTCCAGGGGAGATCGTAATTAACCACCAACGAACAAAACTGAAGGTTGATCCCCTCTGCAGCCGCCTCGGTGGCAATCATGATCTTGGCGTCATTCCTGAAGTAGTCCACAAGGGCAGAGCGAATATCTGCCGTCCGAGATCCTGTAATCTGATCCGTGTCCGCATGGGCTTGTTTCCAATCTGTATAAATTTCCTTTGATTTGGGATCATTATTCGAACCATTAAACAACACGATCCTGTCTGCATATTCAGTCTTTCCAAGGATACGTAAGAGATAGTCCTGGGTTCTCCGGGATTCTGTAAAGATGATGGCTTTTTTGGCCGCACCCAGGCCGGCCGCTTTATCGAGCCCGATTTCCAGAGCTTTGAGCAGGCTCCGGCCTTTGGCATTCTCTGTTATAGAAACGGCAAGGTCCCGAAAAGCTTCCAGATCCTGAATCTCATGCTCAATGGCTTGGATATCTTCTTGAGATAATGGATCCTGCTCGGGCTCAGATTCACTCCATTCGTCTTGAAGATCCTCGAATGACTCGAAGTCCTCGGAGAGTTTGTCTTCCGCCTCTTTCATGGCCTTTTCGTTTTTTTGAAGTCTGGCCCTGAGTTTCCGAATCAAGGAATCGAGTGCCCCGGCAATGGCAAAGGTTGAAGAGGCCAAAAGCTTGCGGAGGACAAGAGTCATGAGGCTTCGCTGACTCGCAGGAAGCGCCTGGAGGTTCTCGCGGCGGAGATATTCGGAAACCATTTCGTAAAGGACCTCTTCATCCTTGGTAGGAACAAACTCCTGCGTAATGGGAATTCGGTTGGTGAAACGAATATATTCGAGAACTTGCCGTCGAAGCGTGCGTTTACAGACCGGGGTCAAACGGGCCTTGAGCTCTCCATAGGTATCGGAATCCGCCAAACGTGCATATTGAGAACGAAAACTCTTAAGATCTCCGAAAGCATAATCGTCAACAAAGCTGACCAGACCATATAATTCCAGTAATGAGTTCTGCAAGGGAGTTGCCGTAAGGAGGATCTTTGGAACTCCTTGAAGCACTTCTTTGAGTTGACGTGCAATCTTGTTGGATGGCTTATAAACATTTCTGAGCCGATGGGCTTCGTCAATAACCACGAGATCCCATTTAACCCTGGTGAGGAATTCCGCTTTGCTTCGGGCAAAATGGTATGAGCAAATAACGATGTCTTTTCGGTCGAATGGGTTGCGGGCGCCTTTCTTCTGGGCCATGTTAAATGTGCGGGCTTCGAGAATGTGAGAAGGCAGGAAGAACTTGTCCTGAAGCTCCTGGTGCCACTGCTTTCGAAGACTCGATGGGACAATAATCAGAATTTTGCGCTTCCGCTCCGCCCACTTCTGGGAAAGAACAATGCCTGCTTCAATAGTTTTCCCCAATCCAACTTCATCCGCAAGGATCGCACCTCTCGACAAAGGTGATCTAAATGCAAAGAGGGCCGCTTCGATCTGATGTGGGTTTAGATCAACCTGGGCATCCATAAGTGTTGAGGCCAGCTTCTCCACACTGTTGGAAGGACAGCGCTTGATCAACTGATGGGCATAGTATTTGGCATGGTAATCGGTTATTGCTGTGACATTCATTTGAGTTTTGTCGATTGTGCCTCACCCGTGTCGAACCTTGAATCATGAATCAGGAACTTTACTCAAAAACAAAAAACCGTCTCTTACCCAATGGCCTCACCCATTAGATATCCGACGGTTCCATAGAAGCAGTCCCCCTCTATTAATTCAGCCAACAGCGATCAGCGGTCAGATCTCAGCTATGACCTGACAGCAAATTCTCCAGCCGGGATCATCATGCAGAATTCGGCCCAGTCTGCCGGAATGCGGGGATTATACGAAGAAATGGGGATGGAGGCAAGGAAAAAATAGGAGGACAGATTAAGACCAGTGGGCAGTAAGATCAGAGGAGAGCGTAAAGACAGAGGTCAGAAAACGGAAGACGGCAAGAGATAGAGGACGGACAGAAGAAGAGGACGGACGACCCCATTAAAAACTCAGTTTCTAACGGGGCAGGCGGAACAGAAAGAATCACTTCACTGCCGTGAGATCATTCATATAGGCCGCAAACTCATTATAGACATTCACCATATTGTCATAGGCCTTGTTGGCGCCGATCAAATCCTCTGCAAGGGACTCCCCGGCAAGGTCAAGAGCCGCTGCCCTCAAGTCTCCAGAGAATTTCTCTATCTCCCGCCGGACCGGCTTCTCAACCTGGTCCCGGATGAGGCTCGGGATCCTCTCGCAGAGTGTTGCAATCAGCCGTCCTTCTTCCTGTGCCCGCTTGATCTCTTTGCCCTCGTCAAGAATCACGCGGATCCTTTCCATGGTGTCATTGACCCTGTTGAGTATGCTGATGATATCACTCGCTGTCCGGATCAGTGCATAACCGGCCAGGATGAAGCATCCCTGAAGGAGAAGCCCTGCAGCCGCTGCGGCAACCCAGATACGAAATGACTTTCTCATAATTTCTTCCTTATAGTTTTTTTATTCATCAGGGAAGCACCCTTCCGGAATGCATCTCGGCCAATCCCTCCCCGACGGTCCTGGGTTGGAAACCGAGTTTGTTGAATTCTTCGGCACGCAGGGAGCAGTCCCGGCCCCGGGGGACGTTCCCGGGGAGGTCGGCCATCAGGATCGGCCTGATCAGGTCCCGTGAATAGCCGAAGGCCTCTGCAAACTTCAGGCCGAACTCATACCGGCTGAGACGATCAGGCCCCCCAAGATGCATGATCCGGTTCTTCACCCCTTTCTTCAGGAGGGCCCGGACCGCGGGGCCCGCATCCCCTGCATAGAGGAAGCTTCGGAACTGGTCCCGGAAAAGCCCGCAGACCCTGCCCGCCTCAAGGTTCCCGGAGAGCCAGTCCACGAAAGAATCACTGGCGCCGGTTCCCCATCCGTACATCAGTGCGGTACGCAGGATGATCCACCTGTCGCAGAGGCTTCGAACCAGATTTTCACCCTTCAACTTGGTTTCCGCGTAATAGTTGCAGGGACGAGGCGTATCGGTCTCGGTGTAGGAGCCTCGTTCCCCGTCAAATACGAGGTCCGTGGAGATGTAGATGAAAAGGATCCCGTGTTCAAGGGCATAAGCCGCGAGGTTCCCGGTCCCCTGCACATTGATTTGATATGCGGCATCCCGGTCCTTTTCACACTGGTCCGGATTGGAGACCGCAGCGGTGTGCACAATCACATGGAGTTCCCTGCCGCTGAGGGCGTCCCTGACTGAGTCCGGGTCCGTCACATCAAGACGCAGCGTATCACAGTGAGGAAGAGTTTCCGGATGGCGCAGATAGCTCCCTGATACGGTATAGTCCCTGTCAAGACCGCGTATGAGATGACTGCCCAGAAAGCCGCTCGCCCCGGTGATCAGGATTCGAGTCTTTTGATCCTTCATGATACAAGATGCTTCTGCCGCAGGAACAAAGAGACTTCACGGACCAGGGAAAGCGCCCGCAGGGCATCTTCTTCGGGCAGGCTTCCCATGCCGCAGGCGGGCGTGATCAGGCCTTGCGTCAGGAGCCTCTCCCTGTCCACGCCGAGCCGGGCGAGGCTTTCCACCCCCTGTTCAAGACGTTTGGCCAGGCTCTCCGTGCTCTCCTTGCGGACCGAGGCGGATGTGGGGACGATCCCCCAGGCCAGGACCCCGCCTCGAGCGAGGAAGGATTGAATCTGTTCGGGATAGAGGGCCATCCGTTCCATGAAGTGAAAGGCATCGAAATTGACGATTTTCACATTCGTCTCAAAGAGCAGGGACCAGTCGGTATTGCCGCAGCAGTGGACCCCGGCGATCCCGCCCGCCTCATGGATCTTATCCACCACCATGTTGAGGGAGCGGATCCCATCTTCCCGGCTGATGTTCATACCCGTGGTGCCGAAAGCGGCCATATAGGGCTCATCCATGAAAATGATCGTAGGCACCTTAAACTCCCGAAGCAACCGGATCTGATACAGGGCCTTCATGGCCGCGAGACGGCAGACCACATCCGCGAGGTTGGGGTCATAAAAAATGGCGGCCCCCTTTTCATCCTTGACTGTGAAGCCGAAGGTGATGGGACCGGTCACGTGCCCTTTGGTGAAGCAGAGGTTCTCCGGCCGGTGACGGCGCAGGCCGCGGATCATGGCATCCAGCCCGGCCGCGTAGTCGGGCGTAATGGCGAAATGCTCGATGTCTCCTGCCATCTCCTTTTCGTAAAACCTTTCCATCTCATCCATGGATCGAGCGGTCTCCACAAAGACCCGCTCTTTTGCCGCATCCTCCACGATCCCGGGGAATCCCTGGGTGTACTGGGGGACCATCTGCTCCCGGAACCCTCTCTGGGGAAGCTGGGGCCAGAAGGGGATCTCTTGCAGGTATTTCAAAACCTCGTCCATGGCCTTTTCCGGATCGGCCATGGGAAGGCTCCCGATGCCTGTGCTCAGGAAGCTGCCTCGAAAACTCATTGGGGAATCCTTTCCAAACAGTCTCCCCCCTTTCGCAAAGGGGGATGCTTCCTTAGTGGTCCTATTCGTAAATACGGTCGTATTCGAGCCTGCCTGTGCCATGGCAGACAGGTGCCGTAGGACGGACTCCTCGGCGTTCCGCTCCTTGCGACGTACCGCAGGGGGTACGCCTCAGTCGCGCGCCTTGATGAGTCCGCCCTACGGCGCTCTACCGGTAAGCCGAGTACAAGTCGGTACGTTACCATATTTACGAACAGGACCACTTAGCCGCCGAATTGATTCGTGTTTTTTCGCATCTACTCCAGTTTCCTTAAGTATGCGCTCGACACATACTGGAGCATCATCCGGTTGGTGTTGAAAAACGATCCGTTGAGGCTGAGACCGTTCAGCATGATTTCGATCCACCTTTCCCGGTCTTTATAATAGAGGGGGATAATGATCTTCTCCAGCTTTTCGTAAAGATCATGCACGTCGGCCTCGTCCGTGTTCATGTTCGGCGATACATCCGTCGGCCTCGGCCCGATGGACCATCCCGTGATCCCTTCACGGTGCCCTTCGATCCACCAGCCGTCGAGCACACTGAAGTTGATCACGCCGTTCAGGGTTGCCTTCATGCCGCTTGTGCCCGAGGCCTCCTGAGGCCTCAGCGGATTGTTCAGCCAGATATCCACACCCGAGGTTAGGAGTTTCCCCAGGGAAAAGTCGTAGTTCTCCAGATAGACGATCGGAATGGTTCTGCCAAGGTCCTTGCTCAGGGTCACGATCCGTCTGATCAGGTCCTTGCCCGGCTGATCCTTGGGATGCGCCTTGCCGGCGTAGATGATCTGAATCCTTCCCGAGTCACGGGCGATTCTTTTCAGCCGCTCTATGTCCCTGAACAGGAGATCCGCCCTCTTGTAGGCCGCGGCCCTCCTCGCAAAACCGATGGTCAGCGCCTCCGGATCCATTTCCAGACCGGCCTTTTCCCGGACATAGCTTAGCAGTTCTTTCTTGCATGCCTGGTGCGCCGTCCAGACCTGATCCGGCGGAATGCCCATGGCCTGCCGGAGGAGAAAAGAATCCCCCTCCCAGCCCGGGACATACCGGTTCATCAGGGACTGAAATTCCTTTGACATCCAGGTCCCGACATGAACCCCGTTGGTGATGGAGTCGATCTCGTATTCCGGGAACATGGCCTTGGAGACCTGGCCGTGCTTCTTGGCCACACCGTTGGCATAACGGCTCAGGTTCAGGGCCAGAAGGGTCATGTGAAAATCCTGCTCGCCGCTCAGCCGGTCCACGACCTCAAAGGGGATGTCATGAATGAGATAGGGGTCCTCCCCTGCCCTAATGTTCTCCTTTCTCCGGCCCAAAACCTTCTTGACCAGGTCAAAGGAAAACCGGTCGTGCCCGGCAGAAACCGGGGTATGGGTGGTGAAGACACAAAGGTCCTTGACCTTGTCGGGATCCCACCGAGCCTCCTCAAACCAGACCGATTCCGGGGCCTTTTCATACATGCGGAGGAGTTCCAGGGTGAGGAGGCTCGCGTGACCTTCGTTCATATGGTAGGTGGTCAGATGGTTGTATCCCATGGCCCGAAGCATGCGGACACCGCCGATCCCCAGCACGGCCTCCTGTTTTAACCGATACTCTTCATCCCCGCCGTAGAGGCAGGAGGTGATCCCCCGGTCCGCCGGATCATTGTCTTCAATGTTGGTATCCAGAAAATAGACCGGAACACTTGAGCCGGAAGCTCCCTGGATCAGGTAACGCCAAGCCCGGATGGAGACGTCTCTGCCGCAGATCTTGATCTTGACCAGGTAGGGGAGGAGCTTCATGCAGGAAGACGGGTCCCAATCCACGGGCTCTTCGGTCTGGTTGCCCCGATCGTCGAGCTTCTGGATGAAATATCCGTTCTCCTCCAGCAGGGTCACGCCGACCACGGGAAGCTGGAGGTCCGCGCAGGACTTCAGGGTGTCCCCGGCAAGGATCCCGAGGCCCCCGCTGTAGGTCGGGACCTCCTGTTCGAGCCCTACCTCCATGCTGAAGTAGGCGATCTTGACCACAAACCGGTTTAACTCCTCAATCTTTTCACTTTCGAGAGTCATTATTTCCCTTTCATCTTCTCTTCCTGGTAGCAGTGCACGGGCCCTTCAAAGATTCTGGTCATGCATTCATTGCAGGAGATGCACCGGGCCGGAAGCCTGTCTCCCTCCTTCCACCGCTTGACCAGGAGGGGTTCCCGGATAAACGGCCTGCACATGGAGACCATGTCCACGTGCCCGACATTCAGGATCTCATTCAATCGTTCGAGGGACCGGATGCCCCCGACCAGGATCAGGGGGATCTTGGTCTCTCTTCGCAGGCGCACTGCGTTGGTGAGGAAATACGCCTCATCTTTCCTGAATTTGATCTTGGTCCGGCTGGACAATCCCGTCTCATAGACCCCGCCGCTCACTTCAATGGCCGCAAACCCCTTTTGATCGAGAATATGAACGATTCGGCCCGCCTCTTCCACGTCAAGCCCGCCCCGCAGCCCCTCTTCGGAGTTCAGCTTGAGGAGCACCGGGAAATCCTTGCCGCATCGGGCCCGGATGCGGTCGAAGATCTCTACCAAGATTCTAACACGCCCTTGGGTGGAACCGCCATAATCATCGGTCCGGACGTTGGAAAATGGAGAGAGGAAATTGCTGAGCAGATAACCATGCGCCGCGTGAAGCTGCACGCCGTGGAAGCCGGCCTTCTTTGCCCTCTCGGCCGCGGACACAAAGGCCTCCATGACCTCTTTGATCTCCTTCACGCTCATCTCTTTCGGAGTCAGTTTCATGGATCTGGAATAGACCGCCGAGGGAGCGAGGACGTCCCGGCCTCCGATCAGGTTCGGCATGGTCTGCCTCCCGCCATGGGAAAGCTGAACCACGGCATGCGCCCCGTGGTCACGGAAAAGCTGAGCGAGCCGGGTCAGACCCGGGAGATGATCGTCACTGTAGATCCCCAGGGCATTGGGCGCGGTCAGCCCCCAGGGGTGGATCATGGCGTTGCCGGTGATGACCAGCCCGATCCCTCCGCCGGCCAAGGCCGTATAAAAGCGGATGAGCTCATCGGTGACCTTGCCGTCCGGCTTACATCGGTTCTCATACGTGGCCGACCGCACGGCGCGGTTTGGAAGATGCATACCCCCGATGGTCACGGGTTCAAAAAGTTTCATGATCATTCTCCCTATAAAATGCTTGCATTCTCTCTGGCGGCCGCCATGTCAAAGATCGGAAGGACCGGCGCATCTTTGCCGAGCACTTCGCGGATCAGGAATTGCGGCGCGCTCCTGTAGCGGACCGTGGCCTGGATCTCGATCTCGCCTTTGAAATCCTTGGGCGGCACAAAGGCATAGGACTCCACCGAGTATCCCCTGGGCCGGATCCGCTTGTCGGACAGGACCTGCACAGCGGCCGGTAGGAAGTAGGTCGGCTTTTTTTCCTTGCCCCCCCTCGCCCAGGACGGTCCTGTAGATCACCGCATCGGGATCAATCTCCCCGTCCTTGTCCAGTGCGCCGGACTCATAGAGGAGATTTCCCGCTTTGTCTTTGACGGTCACATGGAGCCACATCTGGCGCACATGGGTCAGGCCCGTGGGGAGATAATGGCCCGCCCCCACATTCTCCACACGCACTTCAAAGCGGAGAAGCTCTCCCTGCTTGACAGGCCCTTTGATCGGCTGGATGGCAACCGTCACGGCCTTGGACAACCGGTCTTCGGCCATCCTGGCCCATTGATGATTTCCGAGAATCTCTGTAGTAGCGGCGTTCCCGCCCACGAACCAGTGCTGCCAGATGTGCGGGCGGCGTTTTGCCCCCATGCCTTCAGGCGCGGCAAAACCCGGGCTGTCCGGAAGCGCCGTGATGCCCGTGGCCGCGACATCAGGAGTCTGCCGCATGTGGCAGTCCTGGCAATGCGTGGAGGTCTTGGGATCGCCGGTATTGTAAGGCCCGGTCCTCCATTCGGTGTAGGTATTTTCGACCGGCATGATATTGTGGGCATGGGCCACATCATGGCACATGCCGCAGAACTCGGACCGGGTGTGAAGCTCGGAGTATTGTGTCCCATGGAAAGGGGATTCGGCATCATTGAACGGGCCGTATTTGGTCCCGGCTTCATTTTCATATGCCTCGCCGGGCTGCAGGATGAAAGCCCCGTTTCCCACGCCGGCGCTCTTGGACACGGAATGGCAGACATCGCAGAATACCCCTGCCCTGCCGGTTGCGGAAAGGTCACCTGTCAGGTACCGTGCCTGCTCATTAGCGAGGTAGCCCACCGGCGTATGGCAGCGGGAACACATGGCCGTCTCCTCTTTTTCATGGCCGGTACGGGATTTCTCAATGTAGGACTTGTAGACCGCAATAAAGACCGGATCTTTCCATGCATTGGCCATCATGGAGCCTTTCCACTGGTTGTAGATCTCCTGATGGCATCCGCCGCAGACATCGGGCGAAAAGAATTGATCCGGCCGGAACCGGCCAGGCATGGATGGAACATCCCAGACCATGTTTGAAGGGGCCGTGGCCTTGGGGAGCGTCCAGACCGGTGTGACCTTCTCATGCCCCTTATGCCAGGTGGAATAATCCTCTTTGCCCGCCTGGCCGCCCTGGACCATTGATGCGCCGAACAAGAATCCTGAACAGATGAGAAGAGCGATTTTTGTGTTCATCTTTATTCCTCCCTGATCCAATTTGAAAATCATAGCGCATTTCACCCGAACAGATCAACAAAAACCTCATTGGAAAAGAGAACGCCGGATGCCGTGAGCCGGATCCGCTCTGCCGTGACCTCGACCCAATGGCTCTGAATCCCCTTTTGCATAGACTCTGAAAACAAGTGAACCGGGTCTTCTCCGTAAGTCTGTTGGAATCTCCGGATGTCCACCCCCTCGGCCATGCGGAGCCCGAGCATCATGGCCTCGGACAAAAGCGTCTCTTTTGAAAGGAACTCCCTTTTTGCGACCGGGTCCCGGGTCCGGCTCATCCTCTGAATGTACGCCGCCGGATCCGACACATTTGAAAATCTGAGCGGGCCGTCCATCTTCAGATACGAATGGGCCCCGGCCCCTGCCCCATAGTACTCCTCCATGGTCCAGTAGATGGTATTGTGGCGGGAGCGATAATCAGGCTGCGCATAGTTTGAGATCTCGTAGCGCTCATACCCCGCCTTTGCGGTCAGGTCCTTCGCCGCCTCATACATCCCGATCTCCTCCTGCTCGGATGGTAGTTTCAGGGTCCCCTGCTTTCGCTCCATATCGAACGGGGTCCCCTTCTCAATGCTCAGCCCGTAAAGGGAGAGGTGTTGAGGCTGAAACGACACGATCCTTGTGAGATCCTCCTCCCAGTCATTGTGTGTCTGGCCCGGAAGGCCGAAGATCAGGTCCACGCCGATATTGCTAAAACCTGAAGACCGGAGCATCTCCAGTGTATTCAGTGCCTCGGTCCCCGTATGGACCCGCCCAAGGCGGGAAAGGAGGCTGTCTTTCAGGGACTGCACCCCCAGAGAGATCCGGTTGACTCCGAGGCCGAGAAGATGCACGGCCTTGGCACGGTCCAGGGTCCCGGGGTTGGCCTCGACCGTGATCTCGGCATCCTCAAACAGGGTCATGCTCTCCCGGACGGCGCCGAATAACCTTGAGATCTGCTCGTTCGAGAGGAGGGTGGGCGTGCCGCCTCCGATATAGAGGGTCTCAACGATCCTCCGGTTCGATCTGGAGAAAAGCTTCACTTCCTCTATCAAAGCGGAGAGATAATCATCCGTCTCCCCGGAAACGGCGGCCCTGGAGTTGAAATCGCAGTAACGGCATTTCCTGATGCAGAAGGGAATATGGATATAAAGGCCGAACATGAACACCCTCCGAATATCTGAAATTTATCACCCGGAAACCCAAAAGGCAAGAAAGAGATGTATGGAAAAATAATGTTGTTTGTATCTGCGGAATCAGATAAAATAGATATATAGTAAATGTGAAAGGAGCGCTGCTATGGGAAAAATCCAATGTTGGGAGTACATGAAGTGCGGTCAGGAGAAGACCATGGCATGTCCGGCCTATACACAGAGCGCGGGCCGGATCTGCTGGAAGGTGGCCGGAACCATGTGCGAGGGATGTGTCCAGGGCACCTCTGCAAAAAAGCTCGGCGACTGCACCAAGTGTGATTTCTATCAGAAAGTCAAGGCCGGAGAAATTTAAACACTGTTTGACAAGGCCTTTACATCCCGTTAATATACACCCACCCTATGAAATTTACTGCATTTCTCACGATGATGCTGACCCTCTTGATCTCCGCCTGCAATTCGGGCGGCATCCCTCCGGATACGGTGGTGATCGGGATCGAATCCGAGCCGACAAACCTGGACCCCCGGCTGGCCACGGATGCGAATTCCTCCCGGATCAACGGCCTGATCTACAGCGGTCTTCTGCGCCAGGATGAAAACGGGCTGATCCAGCCGGACCTCGCTGTGAATTGGGAAACGCCGGACCCCGGGACTTATCTCTTTCACCTCCGGGAAGGCGTCCGGTTCCACGACGGGACGGTACTCACTTCCAGGGATGTGAAATACACCTTCGAGTCGATCCTCGACCCGGCCCTGGGCTCTCCGCACAAGAGCACTTTTGAACAGATCGAGCGGATCGAAACACCGGATGATAAGACCATCCGTTTCGTGCTCAGGGAACCCTTTGCCCCTTTTCTTCTGAGCATGACCATGGGGATCGTCCTTGCACAAAGCGCATCAGCGCAGGGAGCGGACTTCGCAAAGGCGCCGGTAGGGACCGGACCGTTCAGGCTCGCAAAAAGGAACACGGGTGAATCCTATGACCTCTGGGCCAATCCGGACTATTTTGAAGGGGCCCCGAAGCTCTCCCGGGTGATTTTCCGGGTCGTGCCGGACAACACGGTCCGCTTCCTTGAACTGCAAAAGGGGACCCTGAATCTGGTGGTAAACGGAATCGAACTCGACTATATCCCACTCGTAAACAAGGACCCCCGCCTGAAGCTGATGACCGGGCCCGGCGTCAACTATTCCTATATCGGGTTCAACCTCACGGACCCGCTCCTGAAAAAACAGAAGGTCCGGGAGGCCATTGCACATGCCGTGGACAGAGATTCCATCATACGCCACCTGCTCAAGGAGATGGCCCACCCTGCGACCGGGCTCCTCTCCCCCATGAACTGGGCATACTATGGAGAGGTCAAAACCTTTGAATACAGCCCGCAAAAAAGCCGGGAACTTCTGGACCAGGCAGGCTATCCTGATCCGGACGGCGGCGGCCCCGGCATGCGGTTCACGCTGAGCTACAAGACATCCCAGGACGAACAGGGAAAGCGGATCGCCGCGGCGCTGCAGCAGCAGCTCAAAGAGGTGGGGATCGAAGTCACCATCCGCTCATACGAGTGGGGGACCTTTTACGGAGACATCAAGTCAGGGAACTTCCAGCTCTATTATCTTTCC
>Ga0210026_1002504_pt1 | contig 15584 bp, 10 predicted proteins | sample CryGeymeta201509_FD_183977 | JGI IMG/M metagenome (GOLD analysis project Ga0210026, IMG submission 183977) | Groundwater microbial communities from Crystal Geyser aquifers in Utah, USA - Crystal Geyser metaG 2015-09 (SPAdes) (version 2) | ecosystem: Environmental > Aquatic > Deep subsurface >... | reverse complement strand
GTGGTTTCCGGACATGAAGTACCGCGACGGCTACGCTACGAATTTCCCGGACGGAGTTAACCTGGCGACCAGCAATGGGGGCACCCTGAAACTGGATATGGATTTCCCGCAGCAGGCCGCAATCGGCATCGCTGTGAAGCCCATGGATGCCCTGACCCTGGAATGCGATGTCAAGTGGATCAACTGGAAGGACACCCATGACAAGGTCAATCTGTCCGGGGATTTTCTCCTCACCAATTCGAACGATTTGGCCGCCTACATGGGCGGGATGGGACCGGCTCCGACTCCGGTTGCCGCAAAGAGTATCGATCTTCCTTTTGGCTGGGACAATCAGGTTGTGGTGGCCCTAGGCGCCCGCTATGCGGTCAACAAGGATCTGACCCTGCGTATCGGATACAACTGGGCCGAGTCCCCGATCGACGAAAAGGATGTCTTCAACAATGTCGTCTTCCCGGCTATTGTGGAACAGCATCTAGGCCTGGGTCTCACCTATAATTTGGGGGACCACTGGGCTCTCTCCGGATCCTATATGAAGGCGTTCAAAGAGGATCTCACGGGCAAGAAAGACGTGCCCCAGGCATTCCAGAATCTTGGATTTGCTGCCAGCAGCAATACCAAGATCTCGTTGGAGGAGACATCTATTGGCGCGCAGATCAGTTATCGTTTTTAGCTTAAGACCTTCATATTGATGTTCCCATCCCCGTGGGAGTTCCTCTCCCACGGGGATTTTTATTGACTTGTGACCGGCTTCCATATTATAGATAACGCTGTGTAGGAATCACTTCCAAGGTTGAACCAAATCTTAAATCGGGACGGATATGAAATATCTTGACTTCAAGAATGTCGGGAATGTCTTCTGGAACCTCCCCACGGGTGCGCTTTATGAGGCGATCGTGAACCGGCGGGAAGGCCTGATCGCGCACAAAGGCCCGATCGTGGTCCGGACCGGTCATCAGACCGCAAGGACCCGGGAGGACAAGTTCGTGGTCAAGGATCAGGCCACAGAAAAACATGTCTGGTGGGGCAAGGAAAACCGTCCTTTCGAGCAGGAACGCTTCGAATCCCTGTACAACCGTCTCAAGGCCTACCTCCAGGGCAAGGATATCTTTATCCAGGACTGCTATGCCGGAGCGGATCCCCAATACCGGGTCCCGATCCGGATCATCACGGAGAATGCCTGGCACAGCCTTTATGCCCGGAACATGTTTGTCCAGATCGAGGACCGTGAGGCTTTGAAGAGCCACGTCCCCGAATGCACCATCATCAACGTCCCCCGGTTCCATGCCTTTCCTGAATTCGACGGCACCCATTCCGAGGCCTTCGTGATCGTCAATTTCAGCAAAAAGATCATCCTCATCGGCGGGACCAGCTATGCCGGGGAGATCAAGCGGTCGTCTTTCACGGTATTGAATTATTCGTTCCTCTCCGAGGAGAGCATCCTCCCCATGCATTGCGCCGTCAACACCAGCCACGGCGACAAAGATGATACGGCCATCTTCTTCGGGCTTTCCGGCACCGGCAAGACGGCTCTCTCCATGTCTTCAGACCGCAGGTTGATCGGGAATGACGAACACGGCTGGTCCGACCATGGCGTCTTTAATTTTGAAGGCGGGTGCTACAGCCGGGTGGCGAACCTGACCCCGGAGACCAATCCCTTCATCTTCCAGTGCACGGAGCGGTTCGGCACGATTCTCGAAAACGTCTCCATCAACGCGGAGACCCGAAGGATTGATCTCTCCGATACCACCCTGACCGACAACACCCGTGCAACCTACCACATTTCACAGATTGAGCATTCCGTGGCATCCGGCATGGGCGGGCACCCAAGGAATATCTTCATGCTGACCTGTGACGCTTCGGGCATCATGCCTCCTGTGGCCAGGCTGAATCCGGAACAGGCCCTCTACTATTATTTGTCGGGATACACCTCTAAAATTGAATCCGGGAAACCTGTCGCCACCTTCAATCCCTGTTTCGGCGTGCCGTTTCAGGCGCTATCCCCCCTGGTTTACTCGAGAATACTGGGAGAGAAGCTCGTGAAGCACAAGGTCAAGTGCTGGCTGATCAATACGGGCTGGATCAGGGGTCCCTACGGCGTGGGTGAGCGGATCGACATCAGGCTTTCGAGGGTGATCGTGAAGGAGATTCTCTCCGGGCGGATGGATAAGGCCCGGATGCGCAAAGATTCGGTCTTCGGATTCGAAGTCCCGGAGCGTTGCGAGGGGTTCCCAACGGAACTTCTCAACCCGAAACAGAATTGGAAAAATTCTTCGGAATATGACGCGCGGACCCAGGAACTCGCCAAACAATTCAAGAAACATCTGGAACAATTTTCCTCGGAAATTCCCGTGGAAATTCGCAGGGCCGGGCCTTAGTGGTCCTGTTCGTATTTACGAATAGGGCCACTTATTAATATATATCATTGCATAATTATCTGCTCTGTCGTCATTGCCCGACTTGATCGGGCAATCCAGAAAAGGAATCTGGATTGTCCGGCCTGCCTGTGCCGATGTCACGGCAGACAGGTCGAGCCGGACAATGACAAACTGATTACGATTCCTGTATAGCGAACGCCCCCCTTTGGGGGGGCATCCTGATGCCAGCCGCTATGCGGGTGGAGAATCACTGCTTCGATTCGCCTCTGATTTCCCCTCCTTTGTAAGGCTGACCCTTACCCATAACCTGGGTTGCTGGACACAGGGGGGCTTTGAAGATGTGGCGCATGAGTCCGGGTCAACAATTTCCACATGGCGGTGAGGTCGTCCAGACGTTGCAACCCCAACCAGAGACTTTGTGTGCCGGGCTCACCATCTCCCTTCCGGCCGAGAAAGCCGCCGAGCCGGGCCGCCATGCGCGTGGCCTCACGCAGCGTCGGCTCCGCCTCCGGAGGTCTCGGATCTTGAGTCATATAGGCCATCAGCGCCTTCCATTCCGCCTCCTCAAAGAATACCGTGCAGGGCACTTCGGGGGTTTCACGACCCAGCTTGGTCAGATGAAAAATCCGCCACGCCACCACCAGATCAATCGCCAGACAGGCCTCGATCCGATCCGCATGACCCAATTGCCGCTCCTCGATTTTGCATCCGCTCTTCAAGGTTCGGTGATAGACTTCGATCCCCCAACGCACCGTATACCAAGCCAGCTTCTCAATCGCTTCCTCAAAGGTGGTGACCGGGCACGTGGTCAAAAGCATCCATTCAATCGGTTCCGCATCCTCGGGCGCATCCGCTTCCCGGGCCAAAACAGCCCAAAGGGTAAGCTCCTTGAGATCGGGCTTGCTGATCGGAGGATTCAGGGTCACTTGCGCAAAACGGACTTCCAGCCGTGCCACTCGAGCTGGGCGATTGCCTCGCCGGAGCACCTGGATCTCCTGTATACCGGCAATCTCCTGTCCGCTCACCTTCTCCCACAAATGGCCCTGGCCTTCTCCCAGGAGCCGATCATGGCTCGCCCGCACCAAAAGCTTGGGACCAGCAGAGATTTCCTCAAAGGCCAATTCAAAAAGCTCATAGATATCCGCTTCCCGGTCCCCCACACTCACAAGCTTTGTCTCCGGACATCGTCTTTGCGCTGCCGCGACTTTGCGGAAACTGATCAACCACTTGTTGCTCTCTTTGTCTTCAATGGGCACTTCATGTCGGCGCTTCTTTTTCCCAAAATCCCCCGCATCTCTCGCCCAACACTGCACGTCAAGCAGTCCCAGAGGAGTACCCTCAGGATTGAACGTCAGCGTGTCATGAACTATCAAGCCAATGCCTCGGTCCGGACGATATCCGATCGGTCCAAGATTCTCCGTAGCCGGGTGAGCGGTATAGTTGAGGCTGGTGGTATCCTGCACGGCCAGCACCACAGAGGCTTGGCGCACTCGAGAAAGTGTGGATTCATAGTGTTGCTCAAGGACGTTATCCATGCTCATCTTCGGATGATCAAAAAAACGGTACGCCGCTTTGGTCTTCGCCCGGGTCTGACAGGCTTGCGGAACACTGGCCTGAGGACGTGCATAAAAGTCACGCGCCAGGCTCACCAGCCGTTTGGCCAGTCGCCTGTCTCCCAAATCAGACTGAGCAAACTCTTCTTCAGCCCAATCCCCCGATGTTTCGCTCCTTTTCAATTCACACGGTACCACAGGTTGCTCGACTTGACTACAGAGCGTTTCTCTGGCATCCCTACGCAGTGGAAAAACATAGACCTCTTTCACCGGAACCGAATGCGTCCTCTCCCGGTCTTGTCGACCTCTTCCCCGCGTCACCCCTACCGATTGCCAATTGGCGGCACGATAACAGGTCCCCTGGAATCGATCTCTTTCTACAAAGGTCTCCAACAGCACGGGGGCAAAACCGTAACGATCCAGCCAGTCCTTGGGCAATCGCTTCGCAGACAACGACAGAACGTGAGAAGCCAGATTGGGCACCAAAACTTGTGGCAAAATCAAAAACCGGCTGTTGCAAACCACATTCGACAGATGCTCTCTGCGGGCCGCATCACTCCAGCCAATCCAGCAATCCCGCACTTTCACCCGCCAAGCGGCGGCGCTGAATGCCAAACCACCCAGCCAGCCATGGGAAGGGCTTTTGATCAAATATCGCATTTGTGCCCCGCATAGTGGGCCCGCACCCAGATAATGGTATCCCGACATCAGGGCCTTCCATATCCGGGAAGCCTTGCTTTTACGGTCGCCTATCCGGATCAGCTCAATCCGACCCAGATCCCTCAGATCGCAGTGCACAGGCTCAATTGGCTCAATAGACCGATCCCTCTTCTCTTCCCCTTTGGACTCAAACAACCCCTGGACATGACACTTAGGAAGCTTTATAAGACCTTGCCGATGCAACTTCAACAAAACCACACGGCAACTCATCTCCCTAAGTTTCCCGTTCGGTCCCCGCCAGTCGAGCCATTCGCATACCCGAAGAGAAAGCGCTCGACGGGAAATCGTCGGCTCAGATTCCACCGTCGCCTCTATTCTCCAGATGATTTCGTCCGAAAAATCTTGACCGCAAGCCCGCATGCCGGTAAACTACCATACCGGCACCCCCTGTGTCCAGCAAAAAATGTGGGACATGGTCAGTTTCCAAAGGGGGGAAAATTCCTCCCGGCATCTGCCTTGAGCGCAGTCGAAGGGGCAAAGGGAGGTGAGAGCCTGCCCTCGAATGGGTTTATCGGGGGAGGGAGATCAAAAAGATGCTCTTCCTTACGTTTCCCCCTTGAAAAAGGGGGGCAAAGGAATCAAGAAAAATGAATTTTTAAGGTTTGGCGCCAATATGTGATCACGAATATAGATTTGGTCCCCGTTGATTCACGATTCAGGGCAGCGCCTCGGCCGCATCACTCAGGGTTTGTTGATTTGTTCATTTCGGTGGCTCGCTCCAGCGAACAAGTGAACCATGTCCCCTTTGGGTTCCATCTCATTTCTTGGGTCCTTTGAACCGCAGTCGTACGCGGTTTTCATCCACGACTGCTAAGCCGCGTTGAAGACGCTCCAATAAACCGGATGTGACCAACCGTTTGGCAGGCTCTTTCAAGACAGCCCAGCGCTGATCCCGAAGGCGGAAAACCACAATGCCAGCGTGCGATCCGAACGGAAAGGTCCGGATGTTCCCAAAATCAACATCAAATGTGATCAATAGACGATTCTCTTCTGTAGCCTTTTCCAAGAGCAGGGCATCACTTGCTCCCGAAAGGTTTTCTTCAGAAACGGTGGACACATTATAACCTTCTGACAGGAGCATTTCTGCGAGAGCAGTAGGCATGTTCTCATCCAGTTTGATGTTCATCAGGAAACCTCAGTATGAAGGGGCTGGATCTCTTCTTCGTGGGCCAACCAGGCAGCATAAGCGAGTGCGGCGTGAATGTCGTCTTGCTTAATGGCCGGATATTCCCTGAGGATTTCCTCCACGGATTCACCCGCTTTTAGATAGTCGAGAATGACGGAAACCATAATTCTCGTTCCCTTAATGCAGGGTTTTCCATGACATACGCTTGTGTTTATGGAAATTCTTTCCCTCCAATCCTTCCCGGCCATAATTACACCTCCTATCGTGCCAAGAGAGGCACATTGATCTTATCAAAACTTGAACCCATCAATACCCGCCGCCTCACGACGCATCCCGCAATCCATTCATATTCACCGATCATCATAAAAAGGATACGCAACAAAAGATAGCACAATTATTTGACACTGACCAGAAATTTTTACAGGGAGCATCCCGGGGGAGTGAACCTTCAGAATTATCGATCATTCCATAATTCAATAGACGTTTTCTTGAAAAATCTCCCCTCACCTCTGGTTCCCCCTCTTTGTAAGGAGGGGAGGTGAATGGTGAGGAGGGAGATCAAAAAAACGATCTTCCTTGCGTTTCCCCTTTTGAAAACTTGTCCTCGAATGATTTTATCGGGGAAGGGGGTAGGGCGGATTTAGAAAGATCATGTCGTTAATATGATTATGATGGAAATCATGGCCGAAGAACCCTGGCAAGGAGAGATGTGGCCACGTTTAGGTGCTCTTCCGGGCTGAGCATGGGTCCCAGAAGCTGGGCCAGCCCTCCACGGTTCACCAGGCGGTCGTCGTAAAGCGCGTGCGGGCATCGCCGCCGGAGTTCAGTGAGGATGGTGATGAAGTTTGCCGCACGGGACGGCTGCATGGCCGGGCCGAGGGAGTCATAGAGCACGCCGCACTCTCTGAAGACGAGCGCAGGCCCGCCTTTGGAGTAGAGATGGAAAAAACCTTCCCGATCTTCAGTCGTGGTCTCCCGAATACTTTTCTCGGACTTGGTGATGCTGAGACCGCTCGTCATCAGCGCCCGGCCTATGTCGAGCTTCCGTTTCTCAATCGTCTTGGTTTCGGTCTTTCGGACGATAGAGGTCCCTCGCAATATCAGGTCTATATCCCGGAAGGCAACCTCCAGGCTCTTTTCCTGACGTGATTCGGCATGGATCCCCTGGTCGGAGAACTCGAACCTCCGCACGATGAATCGTGAGGCATCGGACTCAATCGCATTCTGTGACAGGATCATGGCCGTGAATCCTGCGGCACGGAGTTTCCGAGCGGACTCCTCGGCCTGCCTGATCTCCGCAAAGCCGGCAACCACCGATGGCCCCCCGCCCGGAACGTTAAGTCGAAGACGGGCCTCATAGACCGTGGTCCCCAGTGCCGAGGCCAGGGCCAAGGCGGGGGCTTCCTTGTCTCCGGTCAGATTGTGGATGGCAACGATATGCATAAGTAACCCTTATGACTCCGGATGTTATACTCAACGTTTTAAATGATTGCGCATTATCTCCAAAGCATATTATACAGAACGACCGAAGTATTAGGCTGTTTGTCATTGTCCGGCTTGACCGGACAATCCAGTTTGACTGGCTGGATTCCCCGGTCGAGCCGTGGAATGACGACGGGGATCGGGTAATGACAAGGTGTCGTTGACTTATGACGCCATGTATAGATCATCCCTTGTTATACAGTCTTATTCATCTCTGTCGCCATCATTTGAAGCGCCGTGTCTCTTTACAATCATACAAAAAATTACACCCCCGTACAATCTAATTTCCTATATCCGGTTTTGAAACCGGGTTCTTCTCCTTCCAGAGACGCCCGTCGTAGCTTTCCATCATCACCGAGCCGTCCTCCCTCCCTCTGAAGTAGTTCGGGCCGAGGGGGACCTTGCCGTAAGGGGTATCAAGCACGTACTGCGGGATGGCGAATCCGCTGGTTCGGCCCCGGAGGGCCCGGACAAGCCCCATGCCCTGCTCTATGGTCGTTCGGAAGTGGGCCGTGCCGGAGACGAGCTGGCACTGGTAGAGATAGTAGGGCCTGACCCGGATACGGATCAGTCTCTCCACGAGATCCTTCATCACCGGCGCTGTGTCGTTGACCCCCCGGAGCAGCACGCTCTGGTTCAGCACGGGGATTCCGGCCTCTGCAATCCTGACGCACGCCTCAGCCGAATCTTTGGTGATCTCTCTGGGGTGGTTGAACTGCGTGCTGATCCAAAGGGGCTGGAACTTCCTGAGCATCCTGAGCAGGTTGTTGGTGATGCGCTGCGGGAGCGTGCAGGGAAGCCGGGTCCCGATCCTTACAATCTGGATCTGATCGAGCTCACGGATCTTTAAGAGGAGTTCCTCCAGAAAACCGTCTTCGTAGACCAGAGGGTCTCCTCCGGTCAGGAGCAGGTCCCGTATCCCCGGATTCAATGATACCGCATCCAGCACAGAGGCGATCCGGTCCCAGCTCGGTGGGTTTTGGTGATCGCTTTGGAACCGGTCCCTTCTCAGGCAGTGCCTGCAGAGACTCGGGCAGAACGAAGAGACGCACCAGGCTGCACGGTCCTCATAGACCCGGATCAGCCCGGGTGCGGCCTCGTGCTCCTTCTCCAGGAGGGGGTCGGCATATCCCAGATGGTCATTCAGTTCCTCAGGTGAAGGAAGGAACTGACGCCGGATCGGGCAGTGGGGATCATCCGGGTCCGCTATGGAAAGAAGGTACGGGGTCACTGCAAAGGGGAGCCTCTCCCCATGCTCTTTGAGCCAGGAGATGCAGGCATCATCAAGGTTCAGGAACCGTTTCAGCTCATCAGGCTCTCGTACCCGGTTCCGGATCTCCCCCTTCCAGACCTCATCACCATTCGGTTTTGCGGCCCAGACCTTCGGCTGTATCCGGGCGTTCCTCCCCCTCCTATCCATGCTGTACCGTTTCATGGCCTGCCCCACGAGAGCACGGACCATCGCTTTGTAGTCCATGCTTGCGGCCGCAGCCTGGATCGGGAAAAGGCTGTAGCGGGGTGAAAGGCCTGGAAGCGGATTGATCTCGAGGACATAAGGCTCGCCTGTCTCGTTGATTCGAAGGTCAAGCCGGGCCAGATCCCGGCACCCGAAGCTCTCATAGGCAGCGAGGGCGATCTCTTCTATCCGCATGGTGAGGGACGGACTCAGGGGGGCCGGACAGAGGATCTCTTCGTCCACCAGGGATTTGCATTCAAACGAGTAGAAGGGATTCTGCTCGGTAAAACGGATCTCCGCGTGCGGGAGGATTTTGATATCCGGGCCGTTCCCCAGGATGCCGACAGCCACCTCGGGCCCGGAGATGAAGCGTTCCACCAGCGCCGGCTGATGATAGTTGATCAGGACCCACGACACGGCCCTTTCCAGTTCGTCCGGGTTTCTCACCAGGGAAAAGTTCCGAATCCCCTTGCTGGTCCCTTCATGACAGGGTTTGACAAACAGGGGGAATGGAAGGGGGATATCCCTGAGTTCCCCAAGATCCCTGACCACAAAGAATTCAGGTGTGGGGATCCCCTCGGCCATCAGGATCTTCTTGGTCAGAACCTTGTTCAGGGTCAGGCTCAGGGTGAGCCCGTCAGATCCAGTATAAGGGATCCCGAAGATCTCGAACAGGGAAGGGGCAAAGGCCTCCCGGTTCCGTCCGCCCCACCCTTCCGCAATGTTGAAAACAAAATCAAGATGCTCGGATTCCAGCCTTGCCGGAAGAGCATGATCGCACGGGAGGCGGACCACAGGCTCCTCTGTGCATGTCTCAAGGGCCGCTGCAAGGGCGTCTATGGTCTCCAGGTCTTCATACTCGGCATCCGAGTCATCCCAGTCTTCTTCAGCAGGATTGTCCCTACCGTTCGGATCTGACCGGACCTTGTCCTTTTTCAGGTTGTAGGTGAATCCAATTCTCATCATACCCTCCTCACATATCTTTCAGGTAACGGTCCAGCCGGTCCAGCGCCTCCAGGAACGCGTCATGCCGGATACCGAACCCGATGCGGACATGCCCCTCCATCTCGAAGGAGCCGGCAGGGAGCAGAAAGACCCCCTGCCGGTCGATCAGATCCTGACAGAAACGGTCAGCATCCATATCCAACAGGATCCGGGGGTAGCTGACCACGCCGCCCTCGGGCGGGGTCCAGCCGAAGAAGGCCTCATGCCCTCTCATCCATTGATTGAGCGCGGCGGCGTTCTTGAGCACATGGCTCCGGTGCACGGACAGGATGGCCTCCCGGTTTCTCAGGGCCTTAAGACTCAAGAAATCGCTGATCGGGGATAACGTGTGGGTGAGGTAGTCCTTGAAATCCCTGGCCGCCGACAGCAGATCCAAAGGCGCGACCATCCACCCCATGCGAAGACCCATGAGTCCGAAGCATTTGACAATGGAACCGGTCCCGATCACGTCCCCGCCCAGGGTCACGGCCGAGGGGAGGATCCCCGCGGAGCCGTTGAGCGGGAGAAAACGATAATGTTCATCCATGAGCAGGTAGGCCCCGCGTTCTCGACAGAGACGGTGAACCTCGCTCAGCGTCTCCATGGGGATGATCTTGCCGGTCGGATTATGGGGGGTGTTCACCACCACCAGGCGGGTCCGGTCGTCCATGAGATCGGCAAGGCGGTTTAAATCCGGCACAAAGCCTTCTTCAATCCGGAGTTCCCAGAATTTGATCCGGCAGGAAAGTGAGCGGGCGGTTTCATAGAGACCCTGAAAGGCCGGGAAGGTGACGACGCAGGTGTCACCGGGATTGAGCAGGAGATGAAACAGGATAAAGAGGGCCTCGCTGGTTCCTGTGGTGACCATGACCTCTTCAGCGCTCCTTCCCGGATAGAGACTGCTGATCTCCTCCCGGAGCGCCTCGCTCCCGCGCGTGTCTTCGTCTTTTAGCTTGATGGACATCAGTTCCTTGAGATCGATATCGCAGAGGGAGATAAGCTCATTTAAGGTCAGATCCGAAACACCGCTCTCGGCCAGATTGTAACGGACGTGGAACCGGTTGGCCATGAGCCATCGCTCCATGAAGAAAGGCCTCGGTCTCATGATCCGGCCTCCATACGATGGAGGCCGCCTGCTTGCCGGATCACCCGCAGCCCTTCAAGGATCCGCTGTGCCAGCGGTCTCGGATCCTCTTCTTTGAGGGCGTGTTCCCACCTCTCTCTGCAGGCGCAGGGAAACTGCCGGACAGGCTGCAGGTCAAAGGTTTCATTGTAGCGCCGGGTGAGCAGGTCCCGCACTTGCTCCGAACAGTCAGGGCAGTTTTCAGGAATATGGACCGGCCTCGGCATATGATTGAACGGGCTGACATAAACCCTGTTTTCGGCGCCAACACGGCTGAGCACCTCATAGATGCTCCAGAGCCAGGGGAGATCATACAGCCCGGCCTGGTGCAAAGAATGGAGCAAGGTGTGTTTCTGCAGCGTGGCCGGCTCAAGATGAATCTCGCTCGGTGAAAGCGTACGGGCAAATTCGATGGAGGAGACCGCATCCTCGATGGCCTCCGACTCGGTCAGAAAGGGACCCTTGAGCAGCACATAAATCCGGATCGCCACATACTGCCGGATCCTCTCAGCCATCCGGCGGAAATCCTCCGAGACGAAGCCCTTGTTCAGGGTCAGGGAGAGGACCCGGTCATTGCAGGACTCGAGCCCCATGGCGATCTCCAAATCTTTCCCGCCGATGCGTTTTCTGATCCAGGCGATCTTCTCCTCGGAACAATACTCAGGCCTGCTCTCCAAAACAACCTTGCGGACCTCCTTCATTCGCTCGATCTCTTCGAATATCCCTGCAAGGGCCTCTTCCGGGATCTCTTCTTCATTGAGCACCGACCCGGAGTTGTACAGGCAGAGTATCGGCAGGTCCCGTCCTCGGTAGCGCGCGGCCTCCCTCCTGAACTGAGCCGAAAAATCCTGAGGCGAAAGCGCCGTTCCTTGCGTGGTCCCCGGATAATGCCCGCACATGGTGCACCCGCCCCCCTTGCGGACCCACGCACAGCCCGGGGACCGGAGCGTGATGACCAGCCTCTGCACCGGCCGCCCCTGCAGATATCCGATCCGGATATCCGAAGAGAGGGCGCGGCCCGGCTCAAATAAAACCTTTTGATCATGGCTCCGGATCTCCGTCAGGACGCTTTTCAATTCCGCATGGACATCCTTATAACGGATCGTGTCGGGTTTGAATGTTGTGTTCTGCAACGGCATAAGATACTCACTGTCTCACATAATGGGGGAATACCCGCTCACAATCCTCTTTGTGTCTTGGCGCCTTCACGGCAAACAGAACTCAGGCTGGTCAGGGTCAAGGAAAGAGGAGATCGACCGTAGGAAGGAAAAGGAGAAAAAGAAATGCAAACGTACGGTGGTCTCGGTTCATCAAGTTGGATCTCCGGATAGGTTCTTGAATTTTTTGAACTCTATCAGATGCCCGCCGCAGTGTCAAGGAAGGGATAACACTGGTAAATCGGCATGTCAATAAAACCAATAAAAATCCTTGTCAAAACAGATGTTTTTCTTTTATTATGGTAGTATACGAATCAGAAGTCTTGGCCTGTTTAGAATTTCCGAGAATGGAGCGTAACACATTGATAAAACATGATAAAATTCTCATCGCCGATGACAACGTGAGCATCCGCTCCACCCTGAAGAACCTCTTGGTCCAAAACCATTACATCGTCGAAGATGCAGGAAACGGAATTGAGGCCCTCCAGAAGGCCGCGGTTTTTTCGCCGGACCTGATCCTCCTTGATATTATCATGCCCGACATGGACGGGCTCAAGGTCCTGAAAACCATCCGGGAAAACCATCACACCCAGGATATCCCGGTCATTATGGTGACCTCTCAGGATAAGGGAAAGGATATCCAGACCGGTTTTGAACTGGGGGCGAATGATTATGTCACCAAACCCTTTGATGCGGATCTCCTCCTGGCGCACATACGGCGCCACCTCCAGATCAAGAAAAGGATGGACCAGATCAAAAACGAAAAGGAAGACCTGTTCGTCACCAATCAGCTGATCACCACACTTCACGCCAAGAAAAAAACCCGGGATATTCTCTACTGCCTGGTCCAGAAGATCTCCGAACATATCCAGGTCAAACGCTGTTCCGTGATCCGGATCGGTAAGAACATGTCTGAAGGGATCGTAGAGGCCACCAGCGACGGGCCGGAGATTCAGGATCTGAAGATCGACCTGAACAAGTATCCGGAGATCATGGAAGCGCTTCAACGGAGGAGCGTGGTCGTAATTCCCGATATAGACAAGGATGAACGAATGTCCATGGTGCGGGAGATCCTGCACGAGATCGGATGTTTCTCCCTCATGGTGGTCCCGATCACGCATGGAGACGACCTGATCGGAACGCTCCTCCTGAGCACGGCGCGGTCCAAGGAGACATTCAATGAACGGGAGATACGGTTCCTGAAAGGAATATCCAACGCCGCCAAGTCCGCTCTGCTCAATGCCCAGGTCTTTGAATCGGTTGAACACAACGATAAAACCGCGGTGGCATCCTTCGACTCTCTCACCAATCTCTGCGGCTATTACAGTTTTCTTGAAGCCGGTGAAAAGGAGATCTACCGGGCCAAACGCTATAAGAGCCATCTGTCGCTCATCCTGATCGACATCAACCAGTTCAGGAAGGTGAACGAGATCCACGGGATCGAAAAAGGGGACCAGGCCCTGCGGATCATCGGACGTCTGATCAATGAGTCCATCCGCAAATCCGACCTGGCTGCCAGGTGCCAGGGTGACGATTTTGCCATCCTCCTCCCGGAGACCAGCCTGATCGGCGCGACCGTACAGGCCAAACGATTCCAGAAACTGGCGTTCAAGAACCCTACCCTGCACGAATTGGGTGTTTCCGTGCAGGTGGGCGTTTCATCCATGGAAGAGACAGAGGTGCAATCGGCTATAGATCTGATCCATGCCGCGGAGATCGATCTGCAACGGCAGAAGACCGGGCCTTTCGCCCTTTAAGTCCGCTTGCCTCCCTCCCCGATACGGGAAAGGGACTGAAACCCGGATAGTGACTGTTCAACCTATGAGACCAAAACTGACACAATATCTGATCGACAAAGGTTACGTGAGCGGGGAGCAGTGCAGCGAGGCCCTGCAGAGACAGGTCATTTTCGGCGGAAGGATCGGGACCAATCTCCTGGAACTTTTTTACATTACCGAGGAACAACTCCTGGAAGCCCTGAGCCACACCCTGCATGTCTCCATTGCAGATCCGGTCAAGCTCAGAGAGATTGATCCCGCCGTCATTCAGGAGATCCCCGAAGACCTTGCACGGAAGTACCGGGTCTGCCCCTTTGAATCCCCCAAGGGAAGGATCCATCTCGCCATGATGGACCCGACGAACATGGAGGCCGTCAACGAGATCAGCTTCATCACCGGCAAGGTCATCAAACCCTTTGTGACCACCGAGTCGAAGATGAGTTTCCTGCTGGAGAAGAACTACCGGATCCGAAGGGAGATGCGGTTTATCTCCATCCCCGAAGAGGAGAAGAAAAGGCGGAAGGAATGGGAGGAGAAAAAGAAGATCCAGGAAGAGCGCGCGGCTCAGCAGATGACGGAGAAAGCAAAAGCGCCCCTCCCTGCCCCAAGCGCGCCGCCCGTCAGCATCGAAGCCAGGCCGCCGGAGCCGGTACCCGCGCCCGTACCCATGCCCGCGGGAGCGCCCGAACCCGAACCGGCCATTGACCTGACGACATTCGAGGGCGCGTCCCTAAACCTGGCACAGGCAAAGAACAGGGAAGATATCGCAGACACCCTTACCGCCTATGCGAACGCCCGGCTGGAACGGGTCATCCTCTTTATCATCAAGGGAGACCAGGTCCAGGCATGGAAGGCCGTGGGACTCTGGGAAACCCCCGAAGACCTGGAAAAAATTTGTTTCCCCATCAAGGATCCGAGCGTGGTCTCTACGGTCTTTGAATCCAATCAACCCTACAAGGGCCCTCTCATCGAGATCCCGCCACACATAAAGATCATCGAAACCCTGGGCAGCCCCTACCCCGAGGAGGCGGCAGCCTTTCCCATGGCCATCCGCAAGAGGGTCTTCTCCGTTCTCTACGGGGACAACGCCGTCCATGGCGCCCCTTTCAGCGATCTCCAGGACCTCAAAAAAATCGTGCTCAAGGCCGCTCTCTCCTTTGAGATCCTGATCCTCAAGGCCAAGATCCTCTTCCAGAGCTGAAGTCCATTTTATTCTAATGGAGACCATTTTCTTTCTGTGCTGTCTAAAAACGGATGAATTCATGAAGGCAGGTTATGGGATCAGAGGAACCCGACATCCGGCAGTAGAAAAAAATACTGGATAGGAGCGCCGCTATGGATAGCAAAAGAAGCAGCACGGGAATTTTCAAGCCTTTTTGTTCTTTCCCGGATAACCCTGAAACGGCTTCAGACCGTTCCTGAGCAGACGAAGGGGCCTCAGACTCTTTATCCTCATGCTCCATATCCGGTCCGTCCGGCCCTTTGGCCCTTGAAGAGCCCTGATCCGGTTTTTCAGGTTCTTTTATAGATTCATTCTCTCGAACAGGCGGAATGTGTTTTTCTTTCTCCATTTGCCTGAGCGTTTTCTGATAATGAAAGACCTCTTTACCCAATCCCATCCCATTGGCAGCGTCAAAGACATCGGCGACATCGGCGATTGTTTTCCCTCTTTCAAAGGCCACGCTGAGGGATTGATCACATAATGAATTGATGATCCGAGGCGTACTGCCGGAGCCGAAGGCGAGAACCAATGCTTCCCAGCCCGTATCTGAGAACAGGGAAGGACGGCCTCCGGCCACCTGAATGCGATGCGAGATATATTGACGTATT
>Ga0210026_1002441_pt1 | contig 15845 bp, 21 predicted proteins | sample CryGeymeta201509_FD_183977 | JGI IMG/M metagenome (GOLD analysis project Ga0210026, IMG submission 183977) | Groundwater microbial communities from Crystal Geyser aquifers in Utah, USA - Crystal Geyser metaG 2015-09 (SPAdes) (version 2) | ecosystem: Environmental > Aquatic > Deep subsurface >... | reverse complement strand
GGCCAGCGGCCCGCTGGTGTCTGACCCCGAACGCGCGGTGCTTGAAATGCTCAGCGAGGTTGGCCCCCGCCAGAGCTTGTCTGAGGCGCGGGCCATCATGGAGGGGGCCTATAGCCTGCGTGAAGACGTGTTGCACGGCCTGCTGGCGCAGTGCACCAGTGTCAAAACGGTTCGGCTGTGTCTATGGCTCAGCACAGACTTGGGGCTGCCTTTTGCGCAGGCGCTCAGCAGCGCCGATTTGCCAGCCACAGGCAGCGGTACCTGGGTTAGCAAACTGCCAGAGGGGTGGCTGGTGCTGAAATGAACCAAAGCTACATCGAAGTCGCACGCCTGCTGGTGCGGATGGTGGCAGCCGCGCGCAATCAGTTCTTGGCAGACCTGCGGCTGCCAGTGTTGGCACCTGCGGAGCTATATGCAGGCAAGCTGGTAGCCGCGCTGGACCGCAGCCAGGCTTGCCGATTAACTTATTGAATATGACGATGTACTTTTCCATGAATCCTATTGAAGCCAATGAAACCATTTTTGTTGCCGGCCATCGCGGCATGGTGGGCAGCGCTATTGTGCGCAGGCTGCAAGCCCTGAGGCACAGCAACATCCTGACCGCCACCCACGCCGAGCTGGACCTGACCAACCAGGCAGCCGTGCAGGCCTTTTTGCCGCGCACCCCATAGACCAGATGGTGCAAACCCGGGCGCCCGAGGTGGTCATTTGGGGCAGCGGCACGCCCATGCGCGAGTTTTTGCACGTGGACGACATGGCCGCTGCCAGCGTGCATGTGATGAACCTGCCGCCCGACGTGTACCAGCCCCACACACAGCCCATGCTGAGCCACATCAATGTGGGTACCGGGCAAGACTGCACCATCCGTGAGTTGGCCGAAACCGTGGCCTGCGTCACCGGTTTTACCGGCAAGCTGCCGTTTGACGCCAGCAAGCCAGACGGCCCGCGCGATGCGTATGTATGGTTTGTGGCGCATCAGGGCAGTGCCAGGTTGGTTTAATGCCTTGTCTTCCGAGTGTGAATAAGTGATTACAATTTCTTTATGTTCACAATCAAGCGCTTACCCGAGTTTGATGAATGGCTTAATGGTCTCAAGGATGGCATGACGCGTATCCGGCTAGCGCGCCGTCTCGATAAAGTTCATCGAGGTCTGCTGGGTGATGTTGCCCCTGTCGGAGATGGTGTGAGCGAAATGCGTGAATTCTTTGGCCCAGGTTGGCGCATGTATTACACCGAGCGTGATGGCGTGCTGATTGTGATGTTGGGCGGTGGCGACAAATCTACTCAACAACAAGACATTGCCCGTGCCATCACTTTGGCTAAAAACCTTAAGGATTAATCCATCATGACTAAAACGATCAAGGTGACAGATCTGCCCGATTTCGATATGGCGGAGCATCTCAAGACCGACGAGGACATCGCCAACTATCTGACTCTGGTGCTCGAAGAGAATGATTTGCCCGAGCTTACACACGCCTTGGGCATCATTGCCCGCGCTCGGGGTATGACGGAAATGGCGCGCGCATCAGGTCTTACGCGTGAAGCCATGTATAAGGCTCTGCGCCCAACCTCGCATCCGCGTTTCGACACCATCAGCAAAGTGTGTGCCGCGCTTGGGGTAAAGCTTGTAGCGCAACCCCTTCGGCATGATGTCGCGGTCGCGCTGGAGCGGTGACCAGCTTTCTTTCACCCTAAGTTCGGTATAGTCTTGCGGTATGTTAATGGAGTAAAAAATGGCATCAACAACCAAACGCAAGACGTCTCTGACGCTGGATGCCGAAGTGCTGGATTGTGCAAAAGCACTGGATATCAATGTGTCTGCTGTGGCCGAAGCAGCGCTCAAGAGCGCAGTTGCCAGCGCCCGGCATAGGCATTGGCTCAAGCAAAACGCCGAGTCCTTTGCTGCACAAGCAGCTTGGCACGAGCGCAATGGGCACCCGCTGGCCGACATCATGAGTGCGCCAGGGGGGTCTTCGTGGAGCGCCTAACCCGTTACGACGTGGCGCAATACAGCGGGGTGAAGATGGTGGTGATTGAGAGTGACCTCTTGCCACCCGACCCGGCGGTGGTGGTGATTCCTCTGTTGGCCGACTATCCAGCGGTCAATGACTTGAACCCAGTGCTTGTGCACGACGGCCATGCGTTGCTGCAAGCAAACGGTCACATCGTGTCGATCAGTGTGGAGCACTAAGATGACGGACGCTATTTTGGTTCAACCCGTGGTGTTGTCGGGTGGCTCTGGCACCCGGCTGTGGCCGCTTTCGCGTGAGAAATATCCCAAACAATTGCTTAGCTTGGTTGGGCAAGATTCGCTGCTGCAAGCTACCGTGCGGCGCGTGAGCGGCACGCCAGGCGTGGCGCTTGCTGCGCCTATGGTGGTGTGCAATGAGGAATACCGTTTTGTCATCGCCGAGCAGTTGCGCCTGCTGGGCGACGCAGGCACGGTGGTGTTGGAGCCTTGTGGACGAAATACGGCTCCAGCCCTTACCCTTGCTGCGCTAGCAGCTATTAAAGATGATGCAGACCCGGTGCTGCTGGTCATGCCCGCGGACCACGTGATTACCGATGTGGCGGCATTTCAAAGCGTGGTCAGCCAAGGTGCGGCGCTGGCCAGTGCCGGGGCCGTGGTCACTTTTGGCATTGCACCGGATGCGCCCGAAACCGGCTATGGCTACATTCAGGCCGGAGCAGCGTTTGGCAGCGCGGCGGATTGCGGTGCGTGTCACATTGCCCGCTTTGTTGAAAAGCCTGACCTGGCCACTGCCCAGGCGTATTTGGATGCTGGCAACTACCTGTGGAACAGCGGCCTGTTCATGATGCGTGCGTCGGTCTGGCTCAGTGCGGTAGAGCAATGCCGCGCTGATATTCTGGCGGCTTGCCAGCGCGCCTGGGATGCTGGCCAAACCGACGGTGAGTTTGTGCGCGTGGGCCGTGATCTGTTTGCCCAATGCCCCAGCGACTCGATTGACTACGCCGTGATGGAGCGCATTGCCGCCAACACCAACAGTGTTGCCAATGCCGCTGGCCTGCCACCCGGCGTGGTGCTGCCGCTGCGCGCCGGTTGGTCTGACGTGGGCGCGTGGGACGCACTGTGGCAGGTGTTGCCCAAAGACGAGCGTGGGAACGTCAGCCAAGGCGACGTGATGCTGCAAGATTGTGAAAACACCCTGGCACTGTCAGAAGGCCGCTTGATAGCCTGCGTGGGTGTGAGCGACCTAGTGGTGGTGGAAACGGCCGATGCCATTTTGGTGTCGCACAAAGACCAGACGCAGGATGTGAAAAAAATTGTGGACCGCCTGCGTGCTGAAAAACGCCCCGAGGGCAGCATCCACCGCAAGGTGTTTCGCCCCTGGGGCTCATACGACGGGGTGGATGCCGGTGAGCGCTTTCAGGTCAAGCGCATTGTGGTTAAACCGGGTGGCACCCTCAGTCTGCAAATGCACCACCACCGCGCTGAGCACTGGATTGTGGTCAGTGGAACGGCCCGCGTCACCTGTGGCGAAAAGGTCTTCTTGCTGTCCGAGAACCAGTCCACTTTCATCCCCCTGGGCACCACGCACCGGCTGGAAAACCCGGGCCGGGTGGCGCTGGAGATGATCGAGGTGCAGTCGGGGTCTTATTTGGGCGAGGACGACATTGTGCGGTTTGAGGATGTTTACGGGCGGTGATTCTGAAAATGTCAATACACAATAGCCTTGAATCCGAATCCATAGAAATCCTACGCGAGGCAGTTGCCACCGGCTGCAGGCGTTGGCCCTTTCACTCATGGCAGCAATTACCACACCGCATAGACCTGGTGTGCATGTATGATTACATCAATCTGTACATCGTGAGGTCAATATGAGACAAGCCACTTTTACCGAAGTCCGCAACCATGCCAAGAGCTATTTCGACATCGTCGAGTCGGGGGAGGCGGTGCGGGTATTGCGTAATGGCAAGCCCATTGCGGACATTGTCCCCGTCAACGCCGATCTGCCTTCATGGAAGCGGCGCAAGGCGCAGCCGCTTGTGCTCGACGGCGTTTCTGTCAGCCGCATGATTCTTGAAGAACGCACTTCTGGAAACTGAGGAGCATTCGGTGCGCGTTTTCTTTGACAGCTCGGCCTTCGTCAAGCGCTATGTGAGCGAGACCGGTACCGAAGCGGTTTTGAACTGGTGCGACCAGGCGACGGAAATCGGGTTGTCCGCGATTGCGCTCCCGGAAATTGTTTCCGCGTTTTGTCGTCTGCGCAGAGAAGGCAAAATCGACGACACCCGGTATCGACAACTGAAGTCGCTGCTGCTGGCTGACATCGAGGATGCAGCCATCTGCGACCTGACGTCGGCGGTGCTGGCGCAATCGATTACCAGCCTCGAAACCAATGTCTTGCGTGGCATGGATGCCATCCATATTGGCAGTGCCGTGGCCTTGAAGGCAGACGTCTTCATTTCGGCAGATCAGCGCCAGCGCGAAGCCGCAGTGCGCGCTGGCCTTCGGGTCGAAGTGGTGTAGTGCTTGTTGCGAGGGAGCGAGGTTGAGTTCAAGTTTGACAGCGGCCGTGTTTGGTTGGCCAAGGTAACGGCCCCTGCTGTGTCATAACGGCAGCAGGTGCTGGCTCTTATCGGCCAAGTAAAGGGCTGTGCGACGGCAAATCTTTTGCCCTGAGTTCGGTATAGTCTTGCGGTATCTAATTGGAGTACGAAAATGGTATCAACAACCAAACGCAAGACGTCTCTGACGCTGGATGCCGAAGTGCTGGATTGTGCAAAAGCACTGGATATCAATGTGTCTTGTCGCTATTTGGCTGGGCCTCTGCGCCATTGCCCGGCTGGTTCACGCAGGCGTTTGCCGCCACCTACCGGCGCAAGCGTTTGTTTGTCGAAAGCGCTGAGGCCCAGTTGGCTGTGCGTGCGTTTGCAAATGCGGCCAGCGGCCCGCTGGTGTCTGACCCCGAACGCGCGGTGCTTGAAATGCTCAGCGAGGTTGGCCCCCGCCAGAGCTTGTCTGAGGCGCGGGCCATCATGGAGGGGGCCTATAGCCTGCGTGAAGACATGCAGGTAAGCTGGTAGCCGCGCTGGACTGTAGCCAGCCACGTGATTGGTTTGATGTGATGCTTTTGCTGGCGCAGCAAGGCTTTACGCCACAAATACGACGCTGCTTTGTGGCGTATCTGGCAGCGCACAACCGCCCGCCGCATGAGGTCTTGTTTGGTCCAATGACGTCAATGGCTGATTCGTTTAACGCCGAATTTTTGGCCCTCATAAAGTCGCGAGCCGGGTGTCTTGATCAACACTTTAATGAAACGGCTCGTGTTTGGGGGGATTTTTAAGCGTTTGATTGCTGCGCAATGGGGGTGGTGTCAAATTCAAGCGACCAAAAATAAAGTTTGTCGTGACATCGTCCGGATGTTCTCATCAATTGCCTCAGAAAAAGAGATTTTTAAGTCTGTTGCGATCCAGTCCAAATACGAGCGCATTGATGTTCGCGCCAGTACCCCTGTCAAGCTGCTGCTTCAGGAGGCTGCGTGTTTTGCCCACATGAACGTCAGTGAGTTTTTGCTGATCATTTGATTGACTGTGTGTGCTTTACAGTAGACAATTAGTTAGCCGTTAAGCTAACTTTAGTCCTTTTACAGAGCGTATGCTGTCTCTTATAAGCCCATCAAACATGTCTGCCGATGTCGCCAAGCGCGCCAGGGCGATGCGGTTGGCCCAAAACCTGTCGCAACGCAGCTTGGCTGAACGGGCTGGCGTGTCAGAGGCCTCGTTAAAGCGGTTCGAGGGGACAGGCGCCATCGCATTCTCAACCCTGGTGCAGATTGCCGCGGCCCTTGGCTGCATGGACGACTTGGCGGCGCTGTTCGCTGCACGCCAGGTGGTGTCGATCGACGAGATCGCCAAAAAACGGCGCCTTAGGGGCAGGGGATGAGCGCCCAGGTCAAACACGCCACGCTCCTCGACGTCCTCTTGGATGGACGCTCGGTTGGGCGCCTTGCCAAAGATGCAAACGAGCGCGGCTCAATCTGGTTTGAATACGATCCCGAATGGATCAAATCAGGCTACGCCCTGTCCCCATTTCCACCTTTCAGCCTGAGGGCGGGGGCCTTCAAGCCAATGAGCCAGGTTTTTGATGGATTACACGGTGTTTTCAACGACGCGCTGCCAGATGGCTGGGGTCTGTTGCTCATGGACAGGGCGCTAAAAAGCGCTTTGGATTGGGATCGGCATGCCATTGAGCCACTGGACCGTCTTGCCTACATCGGCAATCGCGCCATGGGCGCCCTGGAGTTCCGTCCGGCCATGGCGCGTGACCTGACGGAGTCTACCGTGTCGCTGGAGAGTTTGGCCGAAAGCGCCTTGCTGCTCCAGGAAGGACGCGCCGCTGATGTCTTGGCGGCGCTTTACCTCCACGGTGGATCGCCTGGCGGCGCGCGTCCCAAGGTCACTGTTGCCATCGAAAGAGGCACAGACAACTGCATGTCCGGGTTTGGCGCTATTCCCGACAACTTCGAACATTGGATCGTCAAGTTCCGGGCCCGAGATGCCGATCCGCCGTGCATGGGTCGGATCGAGCTGGCCTATGCCCGTATGGCCGAGGCTGCCAAGGTCGACATGCCACCCACGCGGCTGATTTCAGTCAAGGTGCGCGGAAAGCGTGAGGACTTCTTCGCTGTCCAACGCTTCGACCGGGAGTGCAACGCCAAAAAACACGTGATCTCGCTCGGGGGCATGCTCGAAGCGTCGCACCGGATGCCGAGTATGGACTATGGCGATTTGTTCAAGGCGACGCTTATGGCCACAAAAGACGCGCGTGAGGTCAACAAGGCCTTTCGCCTGATGGTCTTCAATGTGCTGGCGCATAACAAGGACGACCATGTGAAAAATTTTGCACTCGTCCGCAACGCGCACGGATGGGCCATGACCCAGGCGTTTGATTTGACTTTTAGCGCCGGCCTGGGTGGCCAGCACACCACTTCCGTCAGCGGGGAAGGCCTCCCGCGACTGGAGGCGATCGCCAAGCTTGCGCGCGACATGCAAATTAAGGATTGGCGCAACACCGTGTCAGAGGTTTTTGCCGCCGTGCAAGCGTGGGAGACATTCGCAACAGAACAGAAGGTGCCCAAGGCTATTTGGAGCGTCTACGCCAGGGCCATGCGAGCGGGCAACTGTTTTACTGAGCTGGCCAAGTCTCTGGTTTCAAAGCGTTGGAGTTAACCGTGTCCGGTGCACCCTTGAAGCTTGCGTTTGCCGTTACTGAAGTTGGCGTCGTATCTACAGCGGGCCACCACTTTACGGCGCTGGAACTGGGCGAGGCACTGGCAGTAATACACGGTTCGCAGCTTTAATAGGGCCCAGTTACTGGATTGACAAAAAATCGCCTCAACCTGATTGACCTTCTTCCATGCAGTTTTATTACGATGTCTCCGAGCTGGTCCAGCTAGACCACCAAACCGGCATTCAACGGGTGGTGCGCAGCCTTTTGGCACAGTTATTGGCCAACCCACCGCAGGGGTACACGGTAGCGCCTGTGCTGGCGCGTCGCAATGAGGAGGGCTATTACCATGCGCGGCGTTTTACCCAGTCTTTTTTGGGGCTGGCAGGTGATTCGACTGATGTTGTTGATGAGCTAATTGATCCACAGGCTGGCGACATTTTTCTGCGCATGGAACTACAGCCCGAGGTGGTGCTGCTGCAGGCCGACTACTACGCTGATTTGCGCAGCTTGGGTGTGAAGGTGTTTTTTGGCGTGCATGACTTGTTGCCCATCTGGATGCCACAGTATTTTCCTGAAGGCACCGCAGAGAATCATGAGCGCTGGCTGGGGCGCATTGCGCGCGCTGACGGCGTGGTGGGTGTGTCGCGCTCAGTGGCGGATGAGGTGGCGCAGTGGCTTAACCTGGAAAGCCCCAAGCGCTTGCGGCCGCTCAAGCTGGGTTGGTTTCATTTAGGGGCTGATCTGGCTGGCTCGGTGCCAAGCAAGGGTATGCCTGAAGACGCGGCGCAAACATTGGCTGCACTGACGCAGTGCCCCAGCTTTTTGATGGTGGGCACCATTGAGCCGCGCAAAGGCCATGCACAAACCTTGGCGGCGTTTGAGCAGCTTTGGGGCCAGGGCATCAAGGTCAATTTGGTGGTAGTGGGGCGTCATGGCTGGCACATGGAGGCGTTTGTGGCGCGCCTTGGCATGCATCCGGAATTGGGGCGGCGCTTGCATTGGCCAAGCAATGTAAGTGACGAGTACCTTGATCAGATTTACGCGGCATGCACCTGCTTGCTGGCATCGTCTGAGGGCGAGGGGTTTGGCCTGCCGCTGATTGAGGCGGCGCGGCATGGTGTGCCTATATTGGCGCGTGATCTGCCGGTGTTTCGGGAGGTGGCGGGTGAGTACGCCAGCTATTTTGCGGGGCTGGAGCCTGATGCTTTGGCCTTTGCCGTGGAAAACTGGTTGAACTTGAATGCTAGAGGCACTGCACCGCAATCCACCCACATGCCAAGACAAACTTGGTCCCAAAGTACCGCGCAGATGTTAAAAGTGATTTTGGGTGGCCAGTGGTATCAGAGTTGGGTGCCGGATGGCGTGATCCGCTTGCACGGTAGTGACCCTCGGCTTTTGAGTATGTGCGGACTTCGTTCCGGGCGCCACATACTCAGCACAGGTAAGGCGGGCCACTTGGTTTACGGACCTTACATGTACTTGGCTGCAGGCCGCTATGAGGTACGCATCAAAGGCAGCTTTACGGGCGAGTCAGGCTCTAACCCGAACATTGAAGTGGCAGTGGGACGGGGCAATACTGTGCTTGCCCGTCGTGATTTGTACGGCTGTGACTTGAATGCACACAGCGAACGCACTCTTGTCTTTGACACAGACACTGACTGTGCCGACATTGAGGTGCGGGTTTGGGTGGAAGCGAGCAATGTGGTCGAGTTGAGATTGCTCGAAATTCACCGACTCGGTGATTAGTGGTGGTGGTCTCAGTCACCGGGTAGATTTGCGCTTGGTTTCTATGACGTTTTGGTAAAGCGCTTGCAGTCTTTTGGCGTAAGCCTCTTCGCTGAATAACTTGGCTTGTTCGCGCCCTTTGGCTTCAAGGCTCAAGCGCCACGCGTCGTTCGAATCAAGCGCGCGCATGGCCTCAGCCATGGCCTGGGTGTCATAGGGGTCTATCAGGCAAGCGGCATCGCCAGCCACTTCGGGCAGACTGCTTGTATTGGACGTGAGTACCGCAGTTCCTAAGGCCATGGATTCAAGTACCGGCAGACCGAAACCTTCGTACAGCGACGGAAAAAACGTGGCCTTGGCACCTCGAATAACGCTGACAAGCAAAGAGAATGGCAAGTACTCCAAGCGGATGACGCGATCTTTTTTTTTCTGCGCTGATTTTGGCAAGCCATTGAGCGCGGTCAGCAAACGCAGCTCCTCGTCGTTCTTCCAACCCGGTGCACCCACGATGACGAGTGGTGTGTCAATGCCACTGCCCAAGTAGGCTTCGAGCATTCGGTTGATATTTTTCTTGGGTTCGATGGCTCCGAAAAACAAAAAATACTTTTTATATTGAAGATTGAATGTTCCAGCTAATTCCTCTTTAACTTGTACCTCGGTCTTTGCGAATGCATGCGCAGGGAAGCTCACCGACTGGTATGTGTTGGTCACTTTTTCCGGATCAGCGTCCAATAAATTAATAATGTCTGAGCGCGAAGTCTCGGATACGGTCACGATGTGATCCGCCGTATCAACGAGTCTCTTACAAAGCTTAAGGTATTTGCGTTTGTTGTCCAATGTCGTGTGTGGCAAGCGCAGTGGCACGAGATCATGAAAGGTATAGATATTGGCTGCCCTTTTGGCATATATGGGCAGTGGATAGGTCCAATGCGCAATATCTACTCCGGGCAAAGAGACTGCACCCAATCGATTAAATAAATTGAAAGTCCTATTGCAGTGATCGTACAAGTGGGTGCTATTCCAGAGCTCATCGTAGGCTGGCAATACGCTTTTCATGGAGTCGATCAACACCGTATTCGTAGTGGGAACGGCATCTACAGAAAATCCAAAGGCACCTAGAGCAGCATCCAATACAAGTCTGGTGGGTTCAAAAAGTCGCCTTTTCGTCCCGCCAGCGGCATCAAAGAAGGCAATTTCATTGAGCAGGGGATCTTTGAACTTGACTGGTTTGCCACGCCCGTACAGTACACCGACCTCATTGCCCATAGCCTTGACCGTGCGACTCAAGTTTCTGCCGTAGGTGGCAACACCAGTACCTTTGTCCAAGCCAAGGTTAAAGCCGTCAATCATGACCTTCATCGAACTATCCTCGCGCCAGATAGATCATCCAGTCACCATTTACACGCTGGGTTTTGATCATTTCGAGCGTCAGTGGTTTTAACTGACCATCATCGGCAACATAACAAACTTTATCGAATTTATCCTGCATTTCATGATAAAAAGTTTGCCATTCGTAACTGCGAAAAGCACTAAATTCAAGAAATATCTGGATATCAGGATTCTTATCGATCGTATTTTTCATACCTCGCCAGATGTCATACTCCGCACCCTCAGCATCGATTTTTACCGTGCCAACATTAGTTAAATTGAGATTGTCCAAGGTAGTAGATTTAACCTGTACAAGCTGCGCTTGGTCACCATATGTATTTTTGAAGCCTTTCTTCTGATCTTCTGAATTAAGAACAGACGAGTTAGATGGACCCGCACGAGGGATGCCAAGTGTTAGTCGTCCACCCGCCAAGTTTCCAACTGCCTCTTCACGTACCGTTACGCGGTCACTAAAACCGTTTATACCCACTGTTGCGCACAGCAAATTGGCGATTCTGGGGTTGGGCTCAAACGCAATCACCCTACCACTTGGGCCTACCGCATCAGCCAGCAGCAGGGTGTAGTAGCCTAAATTAGCACCGATGTCGATCCCTACCGTCCCCGGCTTGGTTAGACGCGCCATGGCAGATGTGATCCACATTTCCCAGTAACCTTGCAGCATCAGATGCGGGCTGAGCGCCTTGTCACGCAAGTCAACCCACATCATGTATTTGCCCAGAACAATGGCTACCGCCGTGTCGTCGAGCAAATTGACCACCTTGCATTTGGAGGTGCAATACGATTGCACGAGTGAGCGGTTCTTGGGTTGCGCAAGATCGGCCATGGAGAGCTGGTAATTGCCAACTCTTTCTTCCATATAAGTACGCAGGGTTTGTTTTTTTGAAAGACTAAATAAACGCTTGAACATTGTGACTTGAGCGTGGTTGAAATTTGAACAAATTTGCAGAATGAAGCTGCACAATACAATTGGAATGTAACTTAAGGGCGGTTTGATCAATTTTATGCACTCAACGAATACGAACTCATCACCCAGCCTCGCGACGAGGCATTTTGGTTTTTTTGTTGCTTCGGTTTGTTTGGTACTTACGGGCTGCAGCACCTATCCGTCTTGGCTACCATCTGCAGGCCCCAATGCCAAGCAGGTTGCAGCAGCACCTCAGTCGCCAGCGGTTGCCGGTATCCAGGTGATTGACATGAGCGATGCGGTAGCGCGCAAGGTGTTGGCCAGCCAGCAGCGCTCGTTGTTTTCCGAAACTTTCGGTGACTCTATCGTCACTGGCAATGTGGGGGCCGGCGATGTCGTCGAGATATCAATTTGGGAAGCGCCTCCGGCCAATCTGTTTGGTTCTGCCGTTGTGGATCCCCGCTCTGGTGGTTCTGGGGCGCACATGACGGTTCTGCCCGAACAGATGGTCAACCGCGCTGGCACGATCAATGTGCCGTTTGTGGGTTCGATCAAAGCTGCTGATCAATCTCCCAAGGAAATTGAAGCAGCCATTACGCAGGCGTTGAAGGCGAAAGCCAATCAACCGCAAGTGTTGGTGCGGGTGATTCGCAACGCCAGTTCTAATGTGACGGTGGTGGGCGAAGTGGCAGCGAGCCTGCGTATGCCGCTCACGTCCAAAGGCGAACGCTTGCTGGACGCACTGGCTGCCGCAGGTGGTGTGCGCCAGCCGGTGGGCAAGACCACATTGCAAATTACCCGCGGTAACCAGGTGCAGTCTTTGCCACTGGACAGCATCATTCAGGACCCCCGGCAAAATATTCCCTTGCAGGCTGGCGATGTGATCACGGCGTTGAGCCAGCCATTGAGCTTTACCGTGCTGGGTGCTACCGGCAAGAACGAAGAGTTGAACTTTGAGGCACAGGGCATCAGCTTGGCGCAGGCTTTGGCGCGCGCTGGGGGCTTGCAGGAACAACGCGCCGATGCACAGGGCTTGTTCATTTTTCGCTTTGAAGACCCCGCTGCTTTGCTGAGCAAAGTGGATGCCTTGGGGCAACCCTTGTTGGCGACCCCAGAGGGGCGTGTTCCGGTGGTGTACCGGGTTGACTTGAAAGACCCTGCGATGTTTTTTGTGGCGCAAGGTTTTCCGATTCGCAACAAGGATGTGCTGTATGTGTCCAATGCCCCTGCGGCAGAACTGCAAAAGTTCTTGAACATCATGTCGTCCATCGTATTCCCGATCTACAACCTGCGGGTCCTGGGGAATTGAGCGGATTAAGAGCCAGCTTGAAACGTGGGACGCACGGGTCTCATGAACTGCTGATTGATGTCACTCGGCTGCTGGTGCACTTGGGTTTCAGCAAAATACCTACGGGTATAGATCGTGTGTGTCTTGCTTATGTTGCGCAGTTTGGTGATGTGAGTCGTGCGGTTGTGCAGGTGCGCCATGGCTTGTTTTCGTATAGCAACATACTGACACGCGACGATTCGTTGGTGCTGTTTGGGCGGTTGCTCAACCCAAGCGTGAACTTTAAACATTGGCTGGCTGGTTTTTTAGCTAAATGTGGGTTGACATCCTGGCGCAAGGCAGCTGTGCAAGGCCACGTGTACCTGAACGTGGGGCACATGGGCATTGGCGTGCCTGGCTACGGCCAATGGCTTAAGCACTTGGGTGTCAAGCCTGTGTTTTTGGTGCATGACCTGATTCCGATCTCTCACCCTGAGTACTGTGCGCCAGAGGCCAAGGCACGCCACGTGGCGCGGATGGAGACGGTGCTGAATTTCGGTGCGGGTGTGATCACCAATTCACAAGCTTCATTAGCTGCCTTGCAAGATTTTGCGCAGCAAAGGGGCTTAAGCCTGCCGCCTGTAGTGTCCGCGTTGTTGGGTGTTGATTTGATTGATGCCAGAATGGCTCAGGGTTTTGAGCGCCCGCTACCGGGACCGTACTTTGTGGTGGTGAGCACCATTGAAGGGCGCAAAAACCATTTGTTGCTGTTAAAGGTTTGGCGTCGCTTGGTAGAAAAATTGGGTGCGAATGCGCCGGGTTTGGTGGTGATTGGCAGGCGTGGCTGGGAGGCGGAGAGCGCTTTTGATTTGTTGGACAGGTGCGAATCATTGCAGGGCGTTGTCATAGAAAAGACATCGTGCTCAGATGCCGAGTTGGTGTGCTATTTGCAACATGCACAGGCACTGCTTTTTCCATCCTATATTGAAGGGTTTGGTCTGCCATTGGCAGAAGCGCTTAGCTTGGGAACACCCGTAATAGCCAGTGATTTGGCAGTATTCAAAGAGATTGCGCACGACATTCCGGAGTACATTGACCCTTTGGACGGTTTGGCTTGGCTGAATGCCGTGCAGGACTATGCGCTTGAAAACAGTCAACGTCGAGATCAACAACTGACTCGCATGGTTGGGTACCAAGCCCCCAAGTGGTCCGATCACTTTGAAACGGTGAATGTTTTGCTTGGTCGGTTGAGTTAGTGCATGGACATGAGCCGCTCATTTATCAGCCTGCAAGGTGTTGCTTCTCCTTTTTTTTCTGAACTGGGTCAGTTGCTTAGGAACGCAGGGCATAAGACGCATCGGATCAATTTTTGTGGTGGCGATTGGTTGCTTTCACTGTCAGAGCTGCATACCAATTTCACTGGTGCGTTGAGCGAGTGGCCTGCGTGGTTAGCGACTGAACTAAAGCGACATCAGGCGACGGATATTTTGCTTTTTGGCGACTGCCGGGCTGTTCACCGGGCGGCAGTTGCGGTTGCGAAAGAACTGAAGGTGCGTGTTTTTGTGTTTGAAGAGGGGTACCTGCGGCCCGATTGGGTCACCCTTGAGGTGGGTGGGGTGAACGGATTCTCGGGCATGGACCTGATGCCTGAGACGATATGGGCTTGGGCTGAGGGCCATGCTGCCTGTACCAACGCAGTCATGCATCACGGCGCTGGTTCCAACATGGCATCGCGGGCTGTGTATGACATTGCATACCGGCTGGCCAGTGCGGTGATGCGCTGGCGTTTTCCAAACTACCAGACCCATCGTCCGCACAACGGGGTGCTGGAATATGCGGGGCTGGCCCGCCGGTTTGGAATGAAGCGGTGGTTTGAACGCGAGGCACAGGTCGTGACGACAAAGCTGTTGGTGGCGAATGTGCCGTACTTTTTGTTTCCATTGCAGCTCAATGCAGATTCGCAAATCAGAACCCATTCGTCGTTTGCAGATGTCTTGGCAGCTATTGAATGTGTGCTGACCTCCTTTCAACGTGCTGATTTTTGTCAGGCATCTCCGCCTGTCACTTTGTTGATTAAAAATCATCCTTTGGATACGGGTTTGGCGCGGTACCGCAGCTACGTGGCGCGGCGCGCGTGCGAGCTGAATTTGGGTGACCGGGTTCAGTTTATTGAGGCGGGTGACTTGACCTTGTTGCTCAAGCATGCCCAAGGTGTGGTGCTTGTGAATAGCACGGTTGGGTTGACGGCTTTGTCTATGAATTGCCCGGTTTACGCGATGGGCAAGGCCATTTTCAACATGCACAAGTTGACAGACCAGGGCAGCCTGGCCGCCTTTTGGAAAAGGCCGACACCACCAGATGCAAATTTTGTAGAAGCCTTTGTGGCGTATGTCAAAGCACATAGCCAGGTCACTGGCGACTTTTATTCGCGTACTGGTAGAAAGCACGCAGTTTTGGGCAGCTTGCAACGACTGCTGGAGGTCGCGCCATGAAGCGCACCCTGCCATGTGTTGTGGTAATCACGGGTGCCAGTGGTGCTATCGGCTCGGCACTGGCAGATGTCTATGCCGCACCGGGTATGTGCATGGCGCTGCAGGGGCGCGACAATCCGCGTCTCGAAGCCACAGCCACCCGCTGCCGTGCGAAGGGCGCTGATGTTTTTGTGTGTGAAATGGATGTGCGAGATGCACCTGCGCTGCGAGATTGGCTTGAAGCGTTTGACACGCAGCACCCGGTTGATTTGCTGATGGCCGATGCAGGAATTGCCAATGTATTGGACGATCTGAGCCACTGGGAAACACCGGCTGCGACAGAAGAGGTGATCAATACCAACTTGTTCGGAACCATCCATACCGTGATGCCAATTGCAGAGCGCATGCGAATGCGGGGACGCGGGCACATCGCCATTGTGAGTTCGCTGGCAGCGCTCAGGGGCATGGCGATATCACCGGCTTACTGTGCCAGTAAATCTGCACTGCATGCCTGGGGGCAGGCGATCAGGCCATTGCTTGGTGCCATGGGGATCTCGCTCACCATGATTTACCCTGGGTTTGTCAAATCCAATATGAGCGATGCCTTTCCAGCGAGCAAGCCGTTCCTGATGGACGCTGCCAAGGCTGCAGCGCACATGCGCAGGGGCCTGGATGCCAGAAAGGCAACCATCGCCTTTCCTGTGATTTTGTGGGTAGGGCTCAAGTTGCTTAATGCGTTGCCCGATCCGTGGGCTGATGCAGTGATGTCTTTGCTTGACCTTTCTCCAAAGAAGCGTTCATGACGACCACGCTGGCCATCGCGTGGCTTGTCACCGTGTTGATTTCTGGTGGGGTGGATCGTCTGGCCGCGCCTGGGGTTGCGCCATGGCGGTT
>Ga0210026_1002439_pt1 | contig 15858 bp, 13 predicted proteins | sample CryGeymeta201509_FD_183977 | JGI IMG/M metagenome (GOLD analysis project Ga0210026, IMG submission 183977) | Groundwater microbial communities from Crystal Geyser aquifers in Utah, USA - Crystal Geyser metaG 2015-09 (SPAdes) (version 2) | ecosystem: Environmental > Aquatic > Deep subsurface >... | reverse complement strand
CTTCAGGCGCTTTTTGCAGGTGTGAAAAATAATGGAAAAAAGGCCATATTTTTCAATTTGGACGTCAAAGCTGATGCGAATTTCTTCTCTTCCCAAGAGAAACTTCTGGATCGACTGCGGTTGGAATTCGGAGATGTTTCCGGATATGTTTTTGTGGATGAAATTCAGAGGAAAACCGATGCTGGTGTTTTTCTCAAGGGATTGTATGATTTGAATACACCGTATAAATTTGTCGTTTCAGGATCGGGAAGTTTGGAGTTAAAAGAAAGGATTCATGAATCTCTTGCTGGACGGAAACGGATGTTCGAAATGAGCCCTGTGACGTTTACTGAGTTTGCGGATTTTAAGACTGACTACAAATATTCTAATAGGCTTCAGGATTATTACCGTCTCAATCAGGAAAAAACGAGGCGATTATTGGATGAATACCTAAACTTCGGAGGATATCCGCGCGTGGTATCGGCATCCGAACGCTCAGAGAAAGAAAAAATAATCCACGAAATATTTCGAAGTTATGCAGAGAAGGACATTGCTTATTTCTTGAAAGTTGAGCGGGTGGACGCATTTGAACTTTTACTGAAACTTTTGGCATCGCAAGCTGGAAAGATTCTCTCTTACGTACATCTTTCCAAGGAAGCAAATATTAGTTTTCCGACACTGAAGAAGTATCTCTGGTATGCAGAGAAGACATTCGCTATTCATTTTGCTATTCCATATTTCAAGAATCATCACAAAGAGCTTGTGAAATCTCCAATGGTATATTTCAGTGATTTGGGATTGAGGAATTATACGATTGGTTTTTTCGGAAACCTACCAGAACAGGAATATGGATTTGTTTTTCAGAATTTCGTGATGAATATTCTTTTAGAGCGGAATCAATGGACAAATAGCCAAGTAAAGTTTTGGCGGACAACAGATGGACGAGAAGTTGATTTTGTCGTTGATTCTGGGACGAACGTTATTCCAATTGAAGTGAAATATTCTGCGCTTAAGTCTCCAGAAATTGAGAAGTCACTTCGAGTTTTCTTGGAGAGATATGCCCCCGTGGAGGCGATGGTTGTGAATCTGACTTTGGACGAAGAACGGGTATTTGGGAAAACAAAAGTCCGCTTTGTTCCATTTTGGAAGCTATAGAGAATTTCTCAAAAGATAAGTATCGCACCTGCCCGCCTTTGGAGGGAGAATCCTGATGGGAGCATCGACCTCGATCTTACTCTCTATTTCAAACCCAAATCCTATTTCTCCTCGGCTTCATTATCTCCTTTACAACATTAGTATTGTGTTTATAGAAATCCACCGAGGACCGTCCTCGGATGAAGGATGGGCATGGGGGTGGGCGAAGTAGCACGAGGATGCTTTTTGGATTATACTGATGGAAAGAGGACTTTATGTTTGGATTTGCAAATAACAGAATAATAATTGAAGTGGGGATGGAGTATAAAGGTATTGCACAAATGACGCAGACTGCATCAAATGAATAAATGAATGAGTATTAGGTCATGAAATAAGCATATTGACAGTATTCACCTCTTTTTGTATAATTTCATTTTAGAGTAATCAAATATGATTACTAATTAATGACATATATATGTACATACAGAAAATTATAGCAAGCGAGAAAACGGTTTTTTCACTTGAAGATTTGAGGAAGATATGGCTCATCGAAGATAAAAATTATCTCAAAGTGATTGCTAGTCGTCTGTTCCTACGAGGGTTTCTCTTGCGTATTTATCGTGGTTTGTATTCTTTGCGTGAAGACTACGACGTATTTGAGTTGGCGAATAAGTTGAAATCCCCGTCGTATGTGAGTTTGGAGACGATCTTGCAGAAGGATAATGTCATCTTTCAGGAGTATGGATCGACAGTGTTCTCTTTATCGACAAATACCGTATCAAAAAAAGTTGCGAATAGAATGTTCCAATATTCGAAAATGAAGAAAGAAATATTGATGAATCCTCTCGGCGTAATCTCTTCTGGACAATCGATGATTGCGACACCAGAGCGGGCTGTGTGTGATCGTATCTACCTCTCACCTCGATATTCTTTTGACAATCTTCGTGGACTGAATATACAAAAACTGAGAGATATCGCAAAGATTTATAAGAATAATCGTGTCGAGAAAGAAGTGGAAGAGCTTATCAAAAATAATCAATAGAGTATGTTACATATAAACAGACACAGGCAAATACTTTTTGATATCATCAGAGATGTCTATCAATCACATATAGGTGGATATGTTGGTTTTAAGGGTGGTACCATGCTGTATTTCTTTCATGAGCTCGATCGTTTCTCGGTAGATCTTGATTTTGATTTGTTTGATATTTCAAAAAAAGATCAAGTGTATGCGGAGCTGAAGGAGATTCTTCGGAAATATGGGAAAATAAAAGATGAAGCGGACAAGATGCATACGATTTATTTTTTGTTGAGTTATGGAGAAGGGGAACATGGTGTGAAAGTAGAAATATCAAAACGATTACCAGAGAAAAAGAATGAATATGAGATTCGAAATTTCTACGGAACAGATGTTGCGACCGTGAAGTTGGATGACGCCTTTGCAAATAAATTGGTCGCGGCAACAGAACGAACACGTACAGCGAATAGAGATTTTTATGATATTTATTTTCTCTTCAAGAAAGGTATCATCCCGAACGAAGAAATTATTCTTGCAAGAACGGGGAAAGATATGAGTGAATATCTTTCTATCTTACGTTCATTTATTGAAAAGAACATTACAGAAACATCCGTATTAGAAGGTATTGGTGATCTCGTAGACAATAGTCGGAAAGATTGGTTGAAAAAAAATCTGAAAAAAGAGTTGCTCGCACAACTAGATTTTTCCATTATTGAATCAAAGAGAGGTATTCGGTAGACTTTTTTGAGAGGGTTATTTTGTAGGATTTTTCCAGTTTTTGGTATATAATGGATGAAAAAGGAGAATAAATACTATCTTTTGCATTGCATATGAAACGACTGAATCTGGGGTGTGGAAAGGATATCAGAAAAGGATACGTCAATCTGGATATGTACCAGCTTCCTGGTGTCGATGTAGTTGCGGATATTACGAAAAGATTGCCATTCGAAGATGATACTTTTGATGAAGTATTCACTGCACACGTCCTCGAGCATATGGTTGACCTCGACTCGATTCTTCGTGAATTGCATCGTATCACCAAGAAAGATGGAGTCATCAGAATTTTTGTCCCGCATTTCACGAATTTCGGAGCCTATACTGATCCGACGCATAAACGTTTCTTCGGGTATTTCACGATGGACTATTATACCGAAAAAAATGAAATGAACTTTTATACACCAGTTCGTTTCGTCATACGAAAGAAGAAGCTTTTTTTCTATATTACCAAAACGAGCCGGTATTCATTCGAGAACAAACCGCTGACGTGGTTGGTGAGTCTTTCTCCATTGGTATATGAGCGATTCTTCTGCTGGATCATCCCAGCCCAAGAAGTGTATTATGAGATTGAACCAGTGAAATAACCGTATGATATTTTTGTTTAATAGACTTATGAGTGTATTTGAAAGTTTGAAGACGGTAAAAATAGAAAAAATTTATTTGTGGCTAGCTATTCCTATTGGTCTCATTTTTCTTTTTCTTATGCCACCTTTTCAAGTACCAGATGAAGGTGCTCATTATTTCAAGGCTCTCAATTTGGCACAAGGACAGATAATGTGTGGAGGACAAGTCTCTGCGCCAGCGAATTATGTCTCACTCCCAAGTGACACGATGCTTGTTAAAATAAAAGGAGAGAATCAAAAAAAGATAAGCGGATCAAAGATAAAAGAAGCGTTAACGAAATCAGCAAGTGAAGAAATAGTGTTTGTTCCATCTTCTATATGTGGTGCATCTCCTGTTGGTTATATAACACAATCTCTCGGTCTGAAGATTGGATTAATCACTGATGCTCCGCCACTTATCGCATTTTATATTGGACGTCTGCTTACTCTGACACTAGCTATATTTCTTATTTACACCGCCATTCGTTTTGCACCATTTGGAAAAATTATCTTCCTCTTTTTCGGTCTTTTACCGATGACAGTGCAACAAATAGCATCATTTAGTTATGATGCACCCCATATCGGATTTATTCTCTTTTTCATTGCTTATTTACTGAAGTTGACTGTAACCAATGAGAAAATGTCACAACGAGAAATGTGGCTACTTTTTGGATTATCTTTGCTTGCTTTTAATGCGAAACAAGGATATTTTCTTTTGGCACTTCTCGTATTCCTTCTTCCAAAAACAAAATTTTTATCTACGAAACAGTATTGGTTATACACCATTAGTTTTATATCACTCAATCTTGCTGTGTTTCTATTTTCAAGAATGTTCTTGACTGAGGTGAGTGCTTTTGCGAAAGGTGTTGATCCAAATGCTCAATTATGGGGAGTAATAAAAAATCCAGTTAATTTTCTCTACGTAGTTTTTCATTCTTTGTATAAAAATTTCTTCTTCTATTTTGAAACATTCTTTTTAAAACCAGGCTGGGTCAACACATCATTGCCTGACTTATTGTATATCTTTATGGCCGGTGGAATGACACTTATTCTTCGGAGCAAGGAAGAAATAGTTTCTCTTAATACAAGACAGAGACTTCTTCTTCTTGGTGTGTTTTTCGCTCAACTCTTATTAGTATTTCTTTCGATGTATCTCGTTTGGACGAAAGTCGGAGCCGAACGTATCGCTGGCGTGCAAGGAAGATATTTTCTAGCTATAATGCCACTCTTTATCTTTTCATTTTACAAATCAAAGTTCTCATTTCGAAGTGAGTGGATAAAGAATAATATTTCGATAGCCTTGGTTGTATTTTTGTTTGTGACGTTCATATTTGTATTCATCAATATTGCACAACTCTATTATAAGGGACTGAGTAATTATTTATAGAACGTTTAGTTTATGATGGTTTCTATAATTATTCCCGTTTATAACGCTGAAGAGACACTGTCTTTGTGTATCGACAGTATCCTCGGCAATACTTACAGCGACTACGAAGTCATTCTCATCAATGATGGATCTGTCGATGCTTCGTGGAGCATACTCGAATCGTATCACGAGAAATATCCTGACAAAATCAGGATATTCGATCAGGAAAATCAAGGCGTAGCAAAAACAAGAAATCATGGTATCGGATATGCCAGTGCGAAATACATCATGTTCATCGACTGCGATGATTCTGTAGAGAGTGATCATATCGAGAGATTCGTATCAGAGATAGAGGAGAAAAATCTGGATGTCGTAATCGGTGGATACAAGCGTACGACGAGTCAGAGAGTACTGTATGAGATGAAACTCGAGAACACTCCTTGGTCGAGATATATGACAATGGCCCCATGGAGCAAAATATACAAGAGGGAATTCTTGATAGAAAATAAAATAGAGTTTCTCGATAATAACATAGGGGAAGATGTGTACTTCAACCTGCAGGTGATCAATCTCACGAATAAGATTTCGATCCTAGACTACGTTGGATATCATTGGTTCTACAATGAACAATCTGTTTCGAACACCAATCAAAAAACATTGAAAAAGGAAATAAATGTAATGTTCCTGCTTGATTCATGTTACGAAAAACTCAAAGAAAGAGGGGCTGTCGACAAAGAAGAAGTGGAGTTTTATTTCACGCGATATATTGTCTGGTATCTCCTCTTCGCCGGGAGAAATTCGACCCCTCTACAGATGGTTTCCGAATTTAGAAGAATATTTGACTGGTTGAAGCAGAATTTTCCGAAGTTCTTGCAAAACAGGAATATAAGCCTGTTCTCTCCGAAAGGGGAAACACTCAAGAATAGGATAGCGGTATATATATTTGTTGCTCTATACAGACTGAAATTGATCCCTTTCTTCTTTCGATTCTATTCAAAAGGATAAGAAGAACAATAAAAAAACCGCTCTTGCTACGAGTGGTTTTTTGTTTCTTATCGTGTGATGATAAATATACCGAAGAGGATGACGAAAGCACCTATGCCTTGAGTGAGACTGATTCGTTCTCCGAGGAAGTAATAGTTGGCTATAATGACAAATACCATAGCAATTGATGTGATGAACATTGTGATAGTTGTCGAACTCTGTGCGAGTTCCGGGATTTTCAATAGAGCATTGTTGATAAATATAAAGAAGAGTCGTGACAAGAATGCGAATCCAGCTCCCACGATGAAGTGCCAGTCAAGAATCATTTTGATGGTTCTGAGGAGAGTGAAGTCTCCACTGATGAGTGCACGTGACCCAGTGAGAGTTATGGAGATGACGGTAGCGAGAGAGAAGAGAATGGTCCAGAAGATGACAGCGAGCATAGAGTTTATATGAGATGTTTAATACATGCATAGTACCCTTTTAGGAAAGAGTTGGCTATACGGAGCAAGGGGGAATTCACCTCCTCAAAGCTGATAGTCGGGCTCATAAAATGAAAGAGTTCGGTATCGGAGAGGGTTCTCGTATTCTGTATCGCTTCTCTTTTTTGAATAAGTCTCTGTAAGGCTTTCATAAAATCCCATTCTGCTTTCAGTTTTCTGAAAAAATAGCCTTTGAAGATTGAATCAAAAAGAACACCGAATTCCATAATGAGGAATGCTGGAAAAATGAGGAATAGAAATTTGAATGAAAAGAATTTTGTGAGGAAAAAAAGACGATTGCGTTCGAGGAGGTAGAATTTGAAATTGCTCAAGTGTTTTTTCTGAAAGTCATATTTATGCCAGACTTTTGATTCGGCTGATGCTATGATTCGGAGTCCTTGGATACGAGCCTGCCAGCCGAGGTCTTGGTCTTCGAGATAGGCGAAATAGTCTGTGTCGAAATGTATCTTGGATGGATAGTATTCTTTTTTTATAAGGAGACTCGCACCACTTGCATACGGGATGTCGATATCTTCTGAGAAAGTATCATTTTCCTTGTAGTGTCCGCAGTAGCCAAAACCAAGGAAGTGGATGTTATTACCAAACGTATTGATGATATCTGTCTTACCATTGTCCCAGATAAGGATTTTGGATTGAGCGAGAGCGATGTTCGGATCGATATAAGCTGAACGAACAAGTTCAGAAAGCCACTCTGTATTTACGACTGTGTCTGGATTGAGGAGTACTGCTGTATCAAAGTTCTGTTCAAAGGCGTTCCTAATAGCAATATCATATCCTCCGGCATAGCCGAGATTTTTTTCATTTGCTGTGACTACTACAGTGGGATAGTGTGTCCTGACGAAATCGACAGAGTCATCCGAGGAGGCATTGTCGATGTAGAAGAGCTGATAATTCGTATAGCTCTGTTCTTGGACGGAATCAATCGCATCGGAGAGTTGTTCACGATGGTTGAATCCGAGAATGATGACAGCGACACGTGGAGAGAGAGTATCTGTCATAGTTTCTTATCAATTTTCTCAAGGGCTTCTTTGCGGACAATTTCGGAGATATTTTGTTCGAGTTTTTCGATGATATTCAGGAGCTTGAATACAATGATGAAAATGATGACAAAACCGATGAAGATGAGTGTGTTCAGATTTTCACCAAGACCGATGGCACTCGAAAATTCTTGGGCTGTTTTCGGGAAAAGAGAGAAAAATAGGATAGACCCCCAGATTGTGAGTGTGAGGAACAGTTTGAAAAACGTTTGACTGCGTTCGCGCTTGATGAATTTGAGTATTCCATTTGAGAGGAAGAGGAAGGCGACTGTCGCGAGAATGATTTGGTAGATGGACATAGTTATGATGAAAGAATCATTTTGATGAGAGTCTTGATGCCATTTGTGAGGTTCATTTTTTGTACTTTGCCCATCGAATATTCTGTGTAGCGAACTTCGATAGGGATTTCGATGAATTTCAATTGATGGCGATGAATTTCACGGATGACTTCGCTGTCATATTCATAACGATCGGTCTTGGTATCGATTTTTGTTATAGCGTTCTTCGAATAGGCACGAAAACCTGATTGGCTATCTGTGACCCAGAGACCATACAACATCCATACGAGTATATTGCCGATATGATTGTGAATGATTTTGTATTTCGGCATACCGGTGCAATCTTTGAGCCGTGAACCAAGTACGACGTCATAGCCTTGATCGATAGAGGTAATCATCGGAGCAATATCACTCGGATTGTGTTGACCATCACCGTCCATCGTCACGACGATATCTGCACCAAGCTTTCTTGCCCCTTCGATACCTGTTTTGACCGATGCTCCTTTGCCACGGTTGATGAGATGTCTGAGAGCGACTATACCAGGAATTTCCTTGGCTTTTTCATAGGTACCGTCGGTACTGCCATCATCGACAATAACAATATTGGTATATCCAGCACTGCGAATCTCAGCGATCACGCTTTGTATGATAGTTCCCTCATTGTAGGCTGGAATGACGATGAATATAGAAGGGGTATGCATAATGCAGAGAGAAGGGAATTTCGGAAGAATTATATATCCAGTATAACGCAAAACCGGATATGTACCGGTTTTTGTTTGATTTATTGATCTTCGGTGTCTTTTTTTATTGTCTTTTTGCAGATATCGCAGTGAGTAATCTTCATAGCTTTATTATACTGCTTGCTTTATAAAGGTGTCAATTTATCTGAATGCAGGATCATAGAGTTTATTTCTTTTGTATATTCTTCTCCCAATTCCAGGCATCGCGGAGGGAGGGGGACAGTATTGTAGTATTGTTGAAAAGTGCTGTTTTGTGTAAAATGAGAGTGTATCTTGAATAAAGAAAATTATTAAGAAACATATGAAAAAAAACATTGAAAACTCATTGGCGATTTTTGAGACGTATAAGATTCGTCGCCATTATAATGAAGAGACCGAAATGTGGTATTTTTCAGTGATTGATATCGTAGGCGCTTTGACTGAGCAGATGGATTTCAAAAAAGCAAAGAGTTATTGGACTACCCTCAAGAATCGCTTAAGAAAGGAAGGAAGTGAACTGGTCACAAAATGTGACCAGTTGAAAATGTTGGCTCAAGATGGAAAAATGCGTGAAACTGATGTTGCAAATGTAGAAACAATTTTGCGTTTGATTCAGTCTATTCCGAGTAAGAAAGCTGAACCAATCAAATTGTGGTTGGCACGTGTCGGTTTCGAACGAATGCAAGAGATGAACGATCCAGAGAGAGCTCTGAATCGCAGTCGTGAGTATTGGCAGAAACAAGGAAGAAGCGCCAATTGGATTCAGCGGCGAATGACGGGGCAAGAGACAAGGAATAAACTGACTGATTACTGGAGTGAGAATGACGTGAAGAAGGGCGAGGAGTTTGCCATTCTCACCAATATCATTCATGAAGAGTGGAGTGATCTGTCAGTGAAAAGTCACAAAAATTTGAAAGGATTGAAAACACAAAATCTGCGAGATCATATGAGTGAGGAAGAATTGATCTTTTCTGCTCTTGCAGAACTCTCGACACGACGCATTGCGGAAACTGAAAAAGCAAAAGGATTGGAAGCGAACAAGATCCCTGCTAAGAAGGGCGGAAAGATTGCAAAAGATGCGAGACTGGCTCTGGAAGAGAAGATCGGGAAAAGTGTCATTACCGGTCAGAATTTTTTGCCAAAATTGAAAAAGTAAGGAAGAAGAATATTTGTTGTTAATTCTGAGAGCTATTTTTTATCGTGCTCTGAAATATTTTTCTCCCAGTTCCAGGCATCGCGGAGGGCATCGGCGAGGGAAAGCTCTGATTGCCAACCGATATCATTTCGGATGAGGGTCGGATCGGCATAGCAGGTCATAATATCGCCCGTGCGACGTGTTCCGATGACGTAGGGGACTTTGACGCCATTTACCTCTTCAAATGTTTCTACGAGCTGTTTCACACTGACACCGAGCCCCGTACCGACGTTGTAGGCACGATAGGTGAGGTTTTGGCCTTGGGAGAGGTATTCGAGCGTTCTGATGTGTGCCTTCGCCAGATCGACGACATGGATGAAGTCACGGATACAGGTACCATCAGGTGTCGGATAGTCATCACCGAAGATAGTGAGTTTTTCTCTTTTCCCCATAGCTGTCTGAGTGATGAAGGGGACGAGATTATTCGGAACACCGATAGGGAGTTCGCCGATGAGTCCTGAAGGGTGCGCACCGATCGGATTGAAATAGCGGAGGGCAATGATATGTATATCTGAGTTTTCGGCAGTAGCGACGTCCTGCAGGATGTCTTCGCAGATTTTCTTCGTATTGCCGTAGGGTGAGAGAGATACTTTCCTCTCAGCTGTTTCGGGTATGGGTAATACGTCAGGTTCACCATAGACGGTAGCTGAAGAAGAGAAGACGAAAGATTTCGTATGATATGTCTTCGCACATTCGAGCAGAGTGATGAGTGAGTCTATATTATTTCGGTAATAGCGAAGGGGATCTGTGACAGACTCTCCGACAGATTTCAGTCCTGCGAAATGGATGATGCCGTCGATGGTATTTTCTTCGAAGATACGTCGAACGAAAGCGATATCACAAGCATCACCTTCGTAAAAGAGAGGACTCTTACCGGTAATTTGTTCGATACCCTTGAGGGATGATCGGTCAGAGTTAGAGAAATTGTCGAGGATGATGGGCGTATGTCCAGCGGAGATGAGTTCGACTACGGTGTGTGATCCGATGAATCCCGCCCCACCAGTTACCAGTATCTTCATATGAGATGCGTTTTTAGTATATTTGAAATCAGAAGTTTGTAAGTGGAGTATAGCAAGGAATGAAGTATGCTGGAAGTGGTTTTATTGCCTAAAATTGATTTTTTCGGTATTATTGAAAGGTATTTTCTAACTTTTTACCTCTATCGGTATGCAAGAAAACAAGGTGTATCTTTCGGTGGTCGTGCCTCTGTACAATGAAGAAGGAAACGTCGCAGAACTTCACGAAAAAATTCTCGCGTCCGTACAGAAAATAGGTAAGCCATCTGAAATTATTTTCGTTGATGACGGATCGAAGGACAAGACGGTAGAAATTGCGCGCACGCTCACGCCACTCAAACTTGTTGTGTTCCGTAAGAACTTCGGACAAACCGCTGCTTTTGATGCTGGGTTCAAATCCGCCACAGGAGAAATCATCATCACACTTGACGGTGATTTGCAAAATGATCCGGCTGATATTCCTCTTCTTCTCGAAAAAATCGACGAGGGTTTTGATGTGGTTTCTGGATGGCGTTTCAAACGTCAAGATCCATGGAGCAAGAAAATTCCTTCTCGCATCGCCAATCTTCTTCGCAAGATTCTCATCCAAGATACGATTCATGATTCTGGTTGCAGTTTGAAAGCCTATCGTCGTGAATGTTTCGACGGAGTAGATCTTTTCGGAGAGATGCATCGTTTCATCCCGGCTATTCTTGAGATGGATGGTTTCCGTGTGGCAGAAGTGAAGGTCTCTCATCATCCTCGTCTTCACGGTGTGACCAAATACAATTGGAAACGCGGTATGAAAGGCTTCGTTGATATGATGTCTATCTGGTTCTGGCGTAAGTACTCCTATCGTCCACTCCATTTGTTCGGTGGTGGAGGAGTGTTTCTCTTTACAACTGGCGTTGGTATTCTGGTGTGGATGCTTGTCGAAAAAATTGTTTTTCATGCGTCACTGGCGGAGCGTATCTGGCCACTCGTCGGTATTTTCTTCGTTCTCATCGGAGTACAGCTCTTCATCTCTGGTCTCCTCGCTGATATGGTCGTGCGGAACTATTATCAGGGTCGGAGTAGGATGAATTACACCATTCGTGAAGTGAGGGAACAATAAATAATAATACAATAGTATGAAAGTAACTTTCTTAGGAACAGGCTATGTCGGACTTGTCTCAGGTGCATGCCTTGCAGAGAGTGGACACGAAGTGATTTGTGCAGACATCGATAAGAAGAAAATAGCGACACTGAAGAAAGGCGGTATCCCTATCTATGAAATCGGACTCGAAGAAATAGTGAAACGCAATGTCGAAGAAGGTCGTCTGTCATTTACTTCTGATTTGAAGAAAGCGATTCAGGAATCCGAAGTCGTGTTTATGGCGGTGGGCACCCCAGAAGACAAAGTAACTGGTCAAGCTGATCTTCAGTACGTTTTTGCAGTAGCAGAAACATTTGGAAAATATCTGAATGGATTTAAACTCTTCGTCGATAAATCAACGGTACCAGTCGGAACAGCTGAGAAAGTAGAAGCCATTATCAAAAAAGCCTCGAGTGGGGCATTTCCTTTTGAAGTGGTTTCCAACCCTGAATTTCTCCGTGAAGGAGCAGCCGTGAAAGATTTTCTCAATCCTGATCGTGTTGTCGTGGGAACAAAATCTGAGAAAGCTCGCAAGATGATGGAGCAGATCTATCGCCCGATAGCTCGCAATGGTCGCCCAGTTCTTTTCACTGATGTGAGGAGTGCCGAAATTATCAAGTACGCTGCCAACGCTTTCCTTGCTATGAAGATCACGTTTATCAACGAGGTAGCGAACTTCTGTGACGTCACAGGAGGTAATGTGAAAGAAATTGCCAAAGGACTCGGCTATGACTCACGCATTGGTGAGCGTTTTCTCTATGCTGGTATTGGTTATGGTGGATCGTGTTTTCCGAAAGATGTGAAAGCTTTTCTGGAGACAGGGCGCGAGTATCATTCAGAGTTTCATATTATTGAAACGGTGCATGATGTGAATGTGGCTCAGCGTATCAAACCATTCGTCAAACTCCAAGAAGTCTTTGGAAAAACACTTAAAGACAAAACCGTCGCTGTATGGGGACTGGCTTTCAAACCTCGTACGGATGATATTCGTGAAGCTCCTGGTATCGAAAATATTAAACTGTTTCTCGAAGCAGGGTGCAAGGTGCGGACATTTGATCCTGTGGCGATGCCCAATACGAAGAGAATTCTTACGCACAAGAACCTTACTTACACCAAGAAGGCTCTTGACGCACTTAAGGGTGCCGATATTCTGGTGATTGCTACCGAATGGGATGAATTCCGTGTGGTAGATTACAAGAATATGAAGAAATTGATGAAGGGTAATACTATTTATGATGGACGTAATGTTCTCGAGCGTTCCGAATCCGAGGCCGCCGGCTTCACCTATTTTGCTATTGGTGTTTAGAGAATAACACTTTTTGTTTTTTTTATGAGATTATTAAAGAAAAAATTCATATTAAGTATTTTTTCTTTTGTATTTTTTACGATGTTTCAATCTCAGGTAGCACTGGCTGCTCCAGGTGATGCATACGACTGGAATAATTATGAAGATTTTTTTGTTATTGATCACGATACGACGTGGAGCGGTCATATCACTCGTACAGATATTCCCAAACCTGTTGTCATAGTCAATGAATCTGTACTCACTATCGCTCCTGGTTCAAACATAGAAATAGGCAACATCAGTGTTTATAACGGACGTATAGATGCTTTTGGTACAGAAACAGAGCCGATTTATTTTACGAAACAACCGATTGATTATTCCTATATTCCTTCCGATTACGCACCGGAATGTTACTTCCATACCGAAGAGGGGATGATAGATTTTTCAGCTCGTTTTTTAGATATCGATACGATACCCTCAGTATTCCAGAATGTTGTTTTTGATGGTTTGGGTACACACGAGTGGAGCGGAGATTTCTTTTGCCCTGGAATGGTGCGAGCAAATCCTGTACAGAACCTCTTCTTCAAAAAAGCGTATGCGCAGGTATTAAGAACGAATCCCGTATTGAAAGTGACTTCTGGCAGAGTGCGGATCGAACATTCTACATTCAAAAATACTGCTTTTGCGGATATAGAAACAGCATTCACTTTCTCTCGTGATCAGAATTATGAAGATTACTATGATTCCCTAGAGGTGATAGATTCCAACCTGTCTGGAAATACCCAACGCACTGCTGTTATTGCTCATGTAGAGTACGACGGTACCCAGGATTTTTCAGGAAAGATACTCCTCAGAAATAATTGGTATGGATCACCGAGCGGACCGACGACAGAGAAAAATCCGAATGGGACAGGAGAGATTCTCTCAGGAACATTTACTCTCGACGGATGGAGTGATCATGAAATCCCTTCTGCTCTTTCTACTTGTACAGAAAATTGTTTTTCAAATATTTTGTTCCTTCCGGGATTGGAGGCCAGCAGACTGTACAAAGATGGATTCATAGAAAATCAGCTTTGGGAACCCAACCGTAATTCCGATGTGGAAAAATTGTTTTCGGATGAAAAGGGGAAAAGTCTTGACCCAGATATTTATACGAGGGAGGTCTTAGATGAAGTGAATGTATCACTCATAGGACAGAAAAATATCTATAAATCATTCCTTTCAGATTTGGATATCTGGAAGAATGAAGAGGGTATTATTGCAGATTATTCTGCTATTCCATATGATTGGCGCGTATCGCTCGAAGATATTCTTACTGGTGGGGCAGTTGATGGAAAGAAGCTTTTCTATACATCAAAATCTCTTTCGCCATACATCGTGCGTGAATTGAGACGACTTGTCAGTACTTCAAAAACAGGCAAGGTGACGCTTGTGGCTCATTCTTATGGCGGGCTTGTCACGAAGGCGCTTACCAATATGTTGGGAGCAGAAGCAGAGAGTTTGATCGATAAAATAGTACTGGTAGCAGTACCACAAGTCGGGACACCACAAACCATTGGTGCTATCCTCCACGGTTATGATCAGGGTCTGCCTGCAGATTGGATGCCATGGATTCTTTCGTCGAGGACTGCACGCATACTGGCACAGAATATGCCGAGTGCCTACAATCTTCTCCCATCGAAAACATATTTTAATGGAAACGGTAGTACCGTAAACAGTCCTGTTATTTCATTTGAAGATGGAACACTTACAAAACATTTTATCGATACCTATGGAAATGATATAGACACATCAGATGAGCTTCACGATTTTCTGCTCGATCCTGATGGCAAGGTCGCTTCGGATTCAGATGATGTTGTGCGTCCGAGTACGGTGAATGCGAAATTGCTTGGCTCTGCACAAGATGTGCACACATCGCTTGACGATACCTGGACGATCCCGCCATCTATTGCTGTGTACCAAATCGCTGGTTTCGGTGAAGAGACACTCGGAACAATCAGATATTGGACAGGGGATGAATGTACAAAAAGTTTCCGTGGCTGGTGTTTCAAATCGGAACCGAAGCTCCAATATTCTCCAGAGATGGTGATCGATGGTGACGGAACGGTCGTGACGCCGAGCGCCTTGGCTTTGAGTACCAATGAAAATATGAAAAGATATTGGGTGGATTTGGCGAGTTATGACCGACCGCTTACTTTTGGAAGAAAACATGCAGATATTTTGGAAGTTCCCGATTTGCGTAATTTTATTAAGAATAATATCATCATTCAATCATCAGTAAATCTTCCGGAGTATCTCTCTGATTCTGAGCCTTCGATAAATTCAGAAAAACGTCTGCATTATATTCTCCATTCACCATTGATGCTCTCCGCTCGTGATACTCTCGGCAATGAAGTGAGCGCAACACATTCAGATATCCCAGGTGCGCGATACCTGCGTTTTGGTGAAGTACAATACATCTCGATTCCTGCCGAAGTGCATCCGACTCTTGTGCTTGATGGTATGGCAGACGGATCATTCACGCTTGAGGTGGAAGAAAGAGAGAATACAGATATGAGAGCGAAGACACTTTTTTCCGCTATTCCGAGTACTGCTCATTCGCACGTGATGATGGATTTCCCAGATGGTACGATTGAGGGTGCGAGACCACTTATTATCGATTATGATGGTGATGGTACAGATGATCATAGTATAATACCCGTCCTTGGTGGCACGGCACATTTGGAAGACACTCTCCCTCCTATCACCACCCTCGCGAGCGCAGGTACGAGAGGGACAGGTGATTGGTATACGAGTGATGTTGCAATAACACTCTCTGCAAAGGATGATGAGAATGGTAGTGGAATAGAGA
>Ga0210026_1002437_pt1 | contig 15863 bp, 11 predicted proteins | sample CryGeymeta201509_FD_183977 | JGI IMG/M metagenome (GOLD analysis project Ga0210026, IMG submission 183977) | Groundwater microbial communities from Crystal Geyser aquifers in Utah, USA - Crystal Geyser metaG 2015-09 (SPAdes) (version 2) | ecosystem: Environmental > Aquatic > Deep subsurface >... | reverse complement strand
TGGTTCCTGCGCAATTTCGGGCTCGCCGGGCTCTTGTGAAAGGTCTCCCGGTTCTTGTGCGGCGACCGATGGAACGTCTCCCGGTTCTTGGGCGACCGATGGAACGTCTCCCGGTTCTTGGGCGGCGACCGATGAAACGTCTCCCGGTTCTTGGGCGGCCGATGGAACGTCTCCCGGTTCTTGCAACGCGTTGAGCGGCACCGTTCTGCGAGGCGCGATAGCTGGAGGGGAGTCCAAAACCACAGGCCGCGTACGCTGGGGTTCGACCTGTTTCTGCCCCTGCACCATCAGCTGCAGCTCAACGACCTCCGCCTCAAGCTTGCGGACACGGCGATTCAGCGGCGGCAGCAAATAAGCGAGGTAGAGAAGGGCAATCGGTATCAGCAGCGCGAACGCGAAGGCAACGAGACCTAATATCACTAAAAACGGTTCCATATTCACTCCAGCCAACATTCAACATGAAATGAATCGCAAGAAGGGTACCAACCCCGCATTCGACCAAAAGGCCTGATTCTGCCGGGACCTGATGACGATGCTCAGCGCATGGGAATACAATCCATGTACACTGGGCATACATTGCGCGTCCATCTGTGCTGCCATATTAAACGTAAATGCCCGTCAGACCTGCGTCTTCAGGAACTTTCAGTCGAATGGTGCACCTTGATTTGTTATCACTCGATATGAAACGAGGAGATGCACATGAAGTTCGCGATATTATTGATTGCAGGTCTGTTGGTTGCCGGTTGTGGCGACGATGTCGGTAAAGGCAAAGGCAAGAAAACCAATATTGAGCCCGACGCTGATATCACTCAAGACGCGGGGTTCGACACCAACGAGTCGAACACAGACCTCGGCGAGCCCGATGCTGGCGACGCTGACGCCGAAAACGACACCGCCGAATCGCCCTGCAATTTGGTGGACTGCTTCGAAAACTCCTCGTGTGTCGTGGTCGAAGGTCTAGCGGTCTGTGAATGCAATGCGGGCTTTGTTTCGACAGGAAATGCCTGCGAACCGCCAAACGACGCGCCAATCATCACCAACCTACCTGCCCAAGAAGTCGGTAAACGCGGTGAAGCCGACACCTATACATTGACTGCCACTGACCCAAACGCAGGCGATACGCTCAGTTTTGGATTGGTGAGCACGACCTGCCCCTTTGATGTACAGGTGATTGCCGACAGCGGCGTGATGACCTGGCAATGCCCGGCTACGACGATCACGTGTCAGGCACTCTTGCAGGTGGAAGACGACGACGGCCTGCGCGACGAAAAGGCACTTTCCATCATGTGCGTTCGAAGTCTCCCGGTCTTCAACACGACGCCGTCGACCCAGGCCTCCGAGGGCCAGCTCTACTCCTATACGCCTCAATGCACCGACCCCGAGGGCGCTCTGGTGACGCTTAGTGTTGCTGCGGGCGACACCTGCGGCGGCCAAGTGTCGGGCGGAACCTACCGCTGGACACCCACCGAGACTCAGGGCGCCACGACATGTCAGCTGAAACTTGAGTGTTCGAACGGCGAGACGACCGAGAGTCAAAGCGCGACCGTGACAGTGAGCGAGACGAATCAGGCACCTACCTTGAGTGGACTTCCAGGTTCACAATCCACCCATTGGGGCCAAGCAAACACCTATCAAGCCAGCGCCGCAGACAATGATCTCCCGGCTCAGTCGCTGACGTTCAGCCGTGTTTCAACGACTTGTGGTTATGCCGTAAGCGTGAGCCCAGCTGGCCAGATTTCGTACCAATGCGGCTCGACGCTTGGTTCATGCAGCACCAGCGTCGCCGTCACCGACGGGTTCACAACGACTACCGGTTCTTTCACCTCGTCGTGCACCAACACGACGCCGGCCGTGAGTAATGTCGCGATTTCCCCGGCACAACCTACGAGCGTAGGCCAGACGCTTACCTGCACTTATGCGTTTTCGGATAACGATAACGACGCCAATCTGTCGACCATTGAGTGGTTGGTTGGCGGGGCTGTCGTCGGGACCGGCACGACTTTTTCGAACTACTCCGAAGCCGATCAAATCTACTGTCGTGTCACACCCAAAGATGGCGCATCGACCGGGTCCACCAAGAATTCATCGACCGTGACCGCGCCCATGCAAGTGTTGATCAGCGGCGGACGAGGCCACACCTGCGTACGCACAAGCACAGGTGGCGTGCGGTGTTGGGGCGAAAACGACGACGGGCGAGTGGGCTCGAACACCAGCACGTTGGGAAATGCGTACATTCCGCCAACAACGCCCTCCGGCTTGACCTCCGGTGTGACAGGTCTCGCCACTGGCTCCTTGGGCACATGCGTGGTGCAAAACGGCTCGGCGAAATGCTGGGGTTCGGGTGCATGGGGCCTGGTTGGGCCGAGCACGACGGTGGATACGATCACCCCAACCACGATCGTTTCAGGCGGAGTCACTCAGGTTGCCGTGGGTGATGTCCACGCATGTGCGATTCAAAATGGCGCACTCAAGTGTTGGGGCGCAAACCAACACGGACAGGTCGGAAACACGGTCGGAAACGACGTCTCCTTCGGAAAGAACCCGACGCCGACAACGGTATCAGGCCTTTCGTCGGGCGTGACCAAAGTCGTTGCCGGACAACTGCACACCTGTGCGATTCAAAACGGCGCGCTGAAATGCTTTGGAAACAACGTATTTGGACAGCTCGGCATGACGTCGAACGTCAACACACAATTGGCCAACCCAAGTGCGGCAACGGTTCCTGGTTTTTCTTCGGGGGTCACGGATGTCGTTGCCGGAGAATCGTTTACATGCGCCGTGAAAAATAATGTTCTCTATTGTTGGGGTTACGCCCAGGATGACCAACTGGGTTACGCATATTCCGGCCGCGATAACTACATGCCAACCGCAGTCACCAATTCGACAGGACCCTACACACAGTTGACGGCCGGAGGAGGAAACGTTTGTTTCCTTGATAACGGCGTCGCGAAGTGTTGGGGAGATAACTATTATGGGCAATTGGCCGTTGCGTCGCCGGGCCAAAGTCTCGCGCCTCAAGTGGTGCTGGGTGCGACCGTGACATCGATCTCGGTCGGTCTCGAACATATCTGCGCGGCCCGCGGTGACACGGTCTACTGCTGGGGCAACAACGACGAAGGGCAGAATGGTTCTCTGGTGAATTATGGTCTTAATCAGGCCAATCCCACACCAGCGATCGTGACTTACTGAGTCGCAAGGCGTCCCAATCGGACTCTGAATTATGGCGTGGACCAAGCCAACCCCATTCCAACGGCTGTGACTTACTGAGTCGCTGCTTGCCGCCGGAACCCTCATCGGTGATGCTTCGCAATCAACATGATTTGAGGTTCCATGGAAGCCGAAAGACCCCGTAAAGGTCCTGGACTGTCTATCTTTTTGGTGGGCGTTGTCCTTTTGCTCGAACAACTATCGCTCTCGCGTATTTTGTCTGCGACCGTGGGATACCACGCCGCGTTCGGCGTGATTGCGCTGGTGATGCTGGGTTTGGCAGCCTCAGGAAGCGTGGTGTTTCTGCATCGGCAGCGTAACCCGCCGCTGGGTTTTGAACACGCTTCGACGGCCCTGATTATCGGCGGCATCATCAGCTGCGTGGGCATGTTGGGATTCTCGTGGATCGGCCTGCTGGCTTCTGATTCGCAGAAATTAATTTATGTCATCGCGGCGGCGGCGTTGTTTTTTGGGCCGTTTTTCTTGTGCGGTTACGCGCTCTCGCACGTTTTTGCCGAGTTCCCAAAAGACGTGGGGCGACTTTATTGGTTGGACTTGACGGGTGCCGCCACAGGTTGTGCGATCGCCATTCCGCTGATGAACGTGTTTTCAAGCCCGCAACTTGTCGTTTTATGCGGCCTATTGAGCTGCCTCGCAGGCGTGGCCATGACTCGCCCGCTGCGCAAAGAACACGTGTTGGCGGCGAGTGCGGTGGCCGTGTTTTTTGCGGCGAACGCGATGCAGCCAGGCATAACCAAATTGCGATTTGCAAAGGGAATGCTGCAAGACGAGGTCATCTGGGAAGAGTGGAATCATGTCTCCCGGGTCAACGTCCTGAAACACGCGCCAGGCATCGACGACGCGGTCGCTGAGCTGGCAAAAGTCGACCCCAAAACCCCAGAAGGCATCAAGCTGATGAACCGATGGGGAGCAAGCTGGGGCCTAAGCCCTAAATTCGACGGTTTTGTCCCGCAGACTCGCTACCTGCAAATCGACTCCGGGGCGGGGACGCCGATTTTGGAACACGGTCCGCAAGACCTTGAAAAGCTGGATTTGTTGGAATGGGACGTGACCTCGGCCGCGCATCACCTGCGACGTGGGCGAATCAAGAATGCCTTTGTGGTCGGCGGTGGCGGCGGGCGAGACATCCTGACGGCGCTCTATTTTGGCGCAGAGAATGTAGAGGTTGCCGAGTTGAATCCGGGAGTCGTTAACGCGGTTCAAGAAGGACTAGCGGACTTCTCCGGGAGACCTTATTCAGCACCCAAGGTGCAAACGCATATCGGCGAAGCTCGGGCTCATCTGGCCAACGCCGACCAGAAATTCGACATCATTCAGCTTTCGATGATCGACACGTTTGCGGCATCCGCGGCGGGGTCGTTGGTGTTCTCGGAAAACGTTCTGTACACGGTCGAGGCGTTCCAGCTCTATTACGATTCGCTCACGCCTGACGGGCTTGTGACGGTCTCCCGGTTCTACGACCGCGAGAATTTTGGCGAGGTTGCACGGACGGCTTTGGTCGCCACGACGGCGCTTGCCGGTCGAGTCGACAAACCGCTCGACCATTTTGTGATTTTGTACTCCCCGGCACCTTACGGGGCGTTTTTGGCGACCTGCATTCTGAACCATGCGCCGTTCACAAAGGCCGAATTGGACCATCTGGCGGCATTATCCGAAGAGCGCGGCTTTTCGATGCTTTATCCCAAGCATCCAACCCTGAGTTCGCCGCTCGATTTTGACGTCGAGTCGTTTGCGCTGGGGATCGAAAAACCAGAAACAGATTTCGCGAACCTGACGCCGCCCACCGACGATAATCCGTTCTTTTTTAATGTCGCAAAACCGTTTTGGTCTTGGGTTGTGGCGTATCGGGAAGACAACTGGGTTCTTGGAAATCTGAGCACATTGATCTTGGTGCTGCTTATCGGAATCATCGCAGTATTGCAGCGAATCATGGTTTTTGGACCGCTGCGAAAAGCGGGGAAACTGGACCCGGAATTATGGAAAAACGCGTCACGCCCATTCATGTATTTTGGCGGCATTGGCGTTGGATTTATGTGCGTGGAATTGGCGTTATTGCAGCGATACGCGGTGTTTTTGGGGCATCCGGCTTACGGACTCTCGGTCGTATTATTCACGTTGCTACTCATGGGTGGAATCGGAAGCTGGCTCTCGGCTCGCCTGATAGGCCAAGGCAGCGTTCGTGGCGTGCTTGTGGCCGTGGTGGTGGGCATCTTGCTGACGGCGTTTCTGGTGCCTCTTGGGCTCGACAGCCTCAAGCATTCCGAACACACGTTGCGGATCATCGTGGCCGTTTTGATGATCGCTCCCTTGGGCGTTGTGATGGGCATGGCGTTTCCGTTCGGGGTTCGCGAGTTGGAACGCACCGGCCATAACGAGCTGATTCCGTGGGCCTGGGCGGTCAACGGTGTGTCGGGCGTGTTTGCGACGGCGTTTGGCATGCTGACGGCCATGACCTTCGGGTACACCGTGCTTCTGGTGGTCGGGGCATGCGCCTATGTGGTCACCATCTTTGCGGCGAGGCCGGCATCCGCACGCGAGTAAACGCCGAACTCTGAGAAAAAACCATGTAGGTGGTGATGTCATCTCCTGATAATCAGGAGGTCTTCAAAGTGGAGACTGAAGTGACACGAGCCTTAGTTGTATGGATCGCGCTGGTCGTTGGGTGTGGCGAAGACGCCATCAAAGCAAAGACCGAAATTAGCTCAACAAATGACGCGGGCTATGACACCAACGCGGTGGATGAGGGCACTCAGACCGATGTCGGCGACCCAACACCGGCTTGCGACGTCGCCTGTGGTGAAGGCGCAGTCTGCACGATCGTGCAGGATGTACCCTCGTGTATTTGCATGGAGGGCTATTTCCAAACAGACACGGCCTGCGAGTACCGCAATTCGATCCCGTTATTTTCGAACCTGCCCCATTTGGAATACGGGGTGCCTGGCGAAAGCGATACGTTTCAAATTCAAGCAGCCGACCCAGACCTCAATGATTCGATGGTTTTTTCCCTCGAGAGCACCACGTGTCCCTTTGATATTCAGGTGGATGCCGGCACCGGTTTGGCCGAATGGACATGCCCGGAAACGCCGATTCAATGCGAATCAATGATGAAGGTCGAAGATACGGTTGGGCGATACGACCAGCAACACCTGTGGACCTGGTGTGAGTTGAGCCTGCCCATTTTTGCGGGTTCACCGCCCACCCGGCTTTGGGAGGACGCAGAATATCGTTATCAGCCCAGCTGCAGCGACCCACAAGGACTCCCGGTCACATTAAGTGTTTCGGACACAGACACTTGTGGCGGTCAAATGGTGGGCGATTCCTACGTTTGGACACCGTCTGAAATCGAAGGAGGCATCGAGTGCATCATGGCCGTGGAGTGCACGAACGGAAACCTCACCGCCATCGAGTCGACGGCGTTGAAGCCCTTTGAATCCAACCGAACCACGTTGATGAGCCCGATTCCCGACCATAGTTCGCATTGGAGCGACTCTGTTTCGATTCAAGCCTCCGCGACAGACGACGATCTTCCACCCCAAGAACTCGTCTTTAGTTTGTACTCGACCAGATGCGCTTATCCTGTCGACGTCAGCCCTTCAGGCGAAATCACCTACGTGTGTGGCGCGAATTTGGGGAATTGCGAAATCATCGTTCAGGTCGATGATGGGCACGCCACCCTTCCTCCTCAACAAACGTTCATCGCCACCTGTACCAACACAGCGCCGGTCACCAGCAATGTCCAGATTTCGCCGGCCGCACCGACGACTCCCGGACAACTCCTGACGTGCACTTACACCTATACAGACGCCGAGAACGACCCTGACCTGTCCGTAATTGAGTGGATTACACCGACGGTTCTTGAACGGTCGCCCACGTTTTCAAACTACGTGGATCTCGACGAGGTGTATTGCCGAGTCGTTGGCAAAGACGGCGCGTCACGTGGGCTTGCGGCGTTAACGTCGATCACCTGTTGTGGGCCCTAAATACCCGGCCCAATTCAAAGTTCGCCGCAAACAAAACGAGCCATTTCAGGGTCACTGAATATGGCTCGGTAGGCGAGTGTTGAGTTGTCTTAGTTCTCGGTGAAGTAGACCGTCAATTTAGGGTGCTGCGAGGCATCTCCCCATTCTCTGGAACGGTAATCGGTTCGATAACCCGACGACGCCAGACGGAACGAAATTAGTTTATCGGTATTATACGCTTCAATGGTGGGGCCGACCAACTCGAGGGAGGCGTTGATTCCCCAATTATCGATGTAAGTGAGATCGTACCAAAGCCACCAAAAACCGATTGAATCGGCTTGATAAGCGGGTCGATTGCTGTACGTGAGTGAGGCTTCATCCCAGGTATCGTCCTCGACAAGATAGGTGTAAGTATTCCCGTCCCCGCCATAAGCGTAGCCGACAAAAGCCAGCATCTGCAACGAAACTCGCTCAATTGTGACGTTGGACGGAATCGCCGAAAGGTCGAATTTAATGAACGTGGTGTAGGTTGGATCGGTAGATGAAACAGCCCGCGGATCCACTTGCAGCGTCGTGTTCGAACCGTAATTATATTCCGTACGATCTGCTGAAACGAAGGCGTCGGCAACCGCAGGCAATTCGACTTTGGACACCACTTGGTAGGAGACCTCCAAGGTCATGTGTTTTGTCGCATCGATTGATTCTTTCGAGTAATACTTCGAACTGAAGCCCTGAGATGCCAGCACAAACGTGACCGTTTTATCGCCCACAAGCTGCGATTGCACCCTCTCGATCAAGCCGGGGGCGTCGAGGACTTCCAGCTCGACATCCGTCGTGGACCCGGTGACGTTCCACGATGCCAAACTCATTTCCGAGAATCTAGGTTTGCGGTTGTAGGTGATCCACGACTCGCTCCAACTATCATCGGGCGAGAAGTAGACACCCACGTCACCGGTGCCGCCGAAATCTGTGCTTTCCGAGGCGACTGCCTTGAGTTTTAGCCCGCGAATCAAGATACCTTCGGGCAAAGTGCTGAGGTCAAATTTCAGGTAGGTCTCGGTCGTGCCCTGATCAACGATCACTTCATCCGCGGCACCGAAATTAGCGGTGGGGTGATTCGACATGACATAGGCGTCCTCGATGACGGGCAGAATCGCCTTCGAGCACGCGACAGGGCCGATGCTGCCCCCCACGCATTGTCCGCAAAGGTCGATGTACGCTTCACCACCAAAATCACCCGCGCAGTCTTGAACACAATCATTGGCCGGGTCGGAGTCACAAACGCCGCACATATCCAAGACCGCCGTGCCGTCGAACTCGCCCGCACAATCCACAGCACAATCATTGGCCGGGTCAGCATCACAAACGCCGCAATTATCTTCGGACGAGTCGCCGCCGTAAACACCGGCGCAATCTTGAACACAATCATTGGCCGGGTCCGAGTCACACGTTCCGCACCTGTCCTCGGTCGCATCACCACCAAAATCACCGGCGCAATCTTGAACACAATCGTTTGTCGTGTCGTCGTCGCACACACCGCATGGGTCGCAAAGACCGCTGGTCGTGTTGTTGTTGGTTGTGGTTGTATTATTTGAGACTGCAACGACCGGGTCGTCGTCAGAAAGATTACACGCAGCCAAAGCCCCAAGAATTCCGATAATCGCAATTTTTCGCCACATCATTTTCGCTCCCAATCTGAGGTCAGAAGCGCGGGATAATATGAAAGCTTAAGATCGCGGTCAAACAAATCTGACGCCGCTCAGTGCAAAAAAGCCGCACAGCGCCTAGGCCTCCCGGCTTTCCCCATTAAAATCAAACCGTTTAGTCGTCCTAAAGCACGGAGCCAAAAGCGTGAATTTGATTCGGATTTATCTGTGCGATGTACAGTGCAAAACACCAGATACAAAAGAGCCGACTCACAAACAAAACGAGCCATATCAGGGTCACTGAATATGGCTCGATGGGTGAGTGCTTAGGTGGACTAATTCGCGGTGAAGTAGACCGTCAATTTTGGCTGCTGCGAAGCGTCCTGCCATTCCCTCGAGCGATACTCGGTTCGGTACCCCGAGGACGCCAGACGGAACGAAATCAATTTATCCGTGGTGTACGCTTCTTTGGTCGGCACGATCAACAGTTCTGAAGCGTTAATTCCCCATCGATCCACAGGCGTGTGGTCGTACCAAAGCCACCAATATCCAATCGGATCAACCTGATAGGTCGGCTGATTATTATAGGTCAGCGTCGTTTCGTCCCACGTATCGTCGTCCAAAAGGTAGGTGCTGCAATTACCGTTGCCGCCGTATGCGAAACCCTGAAAAGCCAACATTTGCAGTGAAACACGTTCGATTTCGATGTTCGCTGGCAGCGGTGAAAGGTCGAATTTAATGAACGAGGTAATCGGCGGGTCCACCGCTGTTCGAGATTGTGGATCCACTTGAAGCGTCGATTCTGCCCCGAAATTTGCGTCCCCCGCTGATTGATTCACGTAGGTGTCGGCAACCGATGGCAAATCAACTTTAGACAACACCTGATAGGCGACCTCCAAGGTCATATGATCGGCGGCATTCGGTGATTCTTTCGAATGATATTTCGAGCTGAATCCCTGTGATGCGAGCATCAAAGTCACCGTTTTATCGCCAAAGACTTGGGACTGCACGTTCTCGAGCAACTCCTGATCGTCGACAATTTCGAGCAACAAATCCGTCGCCGGCATCAACCCTTTGACGTTCCACGACGCAAGAATAAAGTCCGAGAACACTGGTTTGGTGTCGTAGGTAATTGTCGATTCGGACCAAGAGTCATCGGACGAGAAATAAATATTCACGTCGCCGTTGCCACCGAAATCTGTGCTTTCGTATGCAACGCCCCTCAGCGTGATGCCTCGAATCACGATGTCATTCGGCAGAGTGCTGAGGTCAAATTTCAGGTAAGTCTCGGTCGTGGATCGGTCGACGACGACGCTTTCCTCGGCACCATAATTGACGGTGGGTTGAGTCGATACGACATAGGCATCTTCAACGACCGTCAAGGTCGCGGTCGGGCAAGCCACAAGGCCAGTCGTCCCTTCAACACATCGGCCGCACAAATCCGTGACGGCTTCGCCGCCAAAATCGCCTGCACAATCCTGAACACAATCGTTGGCTGGATCGGTATCACAAACCCCGCACATGTCTTCAGTGGCAGTGCCCTCGAAAGTGCCGGCACAATCGGCGGTGCAATCGTTTGCGGGGTCGGCATCACAGACGCCGCAATTGTCCTCGTTGGAATCGCCTCCGTAGACACCAGCGCAATCCTGAACACAATCATTGGCGGCATCTGAATCGCACGTTCCGCACATGTCTTCGGCAGCGTCGCCGCCAAAATCGCCTGCGCAGTCTTGGACACAGTCGTTAGTGGCATCGTCGTCGCACACGCCACATTGGTCGCAGAGACCAGTATTGGTGCTGTTATTGGTGCTGTTATTTGTCGTCGTATTATTTGAAGACACGACTGGGTCGTCATCGGACACGTTGCACGCGGCCAACGATCCAAGAATCGCGAAGATCGCGATTTTTCGCAAAATCATTTTCACTCCAATCTATTGGTTTGGGGATGGGACAATACGAGAGGTTGTCCGAAGGGTCAAACCTTTCAGGGCGTATCTGCGAACGCCAGGAATACGCGCAAAGCCTCACGGTCTCCCGGAAGGCCCCATTGCGACAAAACCGTCCACGTGTTGCCGTTCAACTGCCAGGCAGGATCGGCTGCAACCACAGAACCCAGAGCCCGTAACTGCTGTGAATTCATCTGGGTCACGTGTGGCGCTTCGGAGTTTCCGAACACCAGATAGAGGAGTGTTGAAAGCAGCGTCAGCGCTTGAACTGGATGAGCACGTTGAATCTGCTGCATCAATTCATCGATCGCCTCAGGTGCATCTTCCGGACCGATACTCGCCAAAGCACGCGCCGACATCGAGTCGACGCCGTCATCGATGAAAGGACTTCCGTCCATGATTTCTTGGATGACATCAGGGGCGTGCAAGCCCGCAAGAAGCAGCTCGACCACGCGCGCGTCGAGGTCTGGATGAAAGGCTAACGCGTAGGCACCCGCCCATCGAACGGCCGCCGAGATATCGATCAGTGCGCGCTCAGCCGCGTCGCGCGAGGCCTGCGCCATCGACTCGGGGCCAAAAACTAACGTCAGGATAGCCGTCGCACGAACCATCGGATCGATATCATGGGTCAAGGCACCGACGGCTTCGGCGTGTGCCGGCAGGACTTCCGGAATCGCCGAAAATAAATGCAAAGCGGCGGCACGGACTTCGGGATCTGAATCCTGAAGCAGAGTCTCAAAGGTGGATGCACCTGCAACGACCGAGGTGCGAGCGGTCTCTACCCACTCGAGCTCAAGAGCCATCTGTTCTTGATACACACTGGTCGAAGCATCAATAAAATCGAGGTCCGCATGCTGGGCTTTGTAGGACGCCCCCATCGCAATATGAGCGATATAAGTGACCAACCAAGGCCGATCGACGAGTGGATCGGCGAGCAGCTTTATCAGCCACGGCACGGCGTGAACCGTAGCTTCGTAGATGGTTCCCTGATGCCAGAGGCTTCCGTAGAGCTCCCACTTCGCAGCAACCTGCGCATCGACATCGTTGCTTACCAACGCTCGAATGCACCCAGGCACATCCGTGGCCGGACCGTAAGCATGGCTCCATTTTCCCCAATCGATTTCTTCAATACCTGTCAGATGATCCATCATAATTCCGCGCATAGGGCGCGGTTATTCGACAGCTTGCATCCAAAATCCCGCGCTCGACCCGTAGTTATGGTCGTACATTCCGGTGTTCGTTTCCAGTGGCCACGGCGCTTCCACCAAATACTCGACCTGAGCGCCGGGTGGAATGGTGTCCCCATGCCGGAACGGACCGCCGCCAGGAACGTGCAATCGATGAGGTTCGCTGTCGTTATTTACGATGCGCAAGATCTGGCCGACGTAGAGCAACGGTGCGGTTCCCATCGAGTTCCACTTGCCTTGACCTGTGCCGTTCACAATCTGAAATTCAATGACCAGACCGGGCTCGGCGGGGTCGGTCTCGGGAGTCGACTCGGGCTGGGTCTCAGGGTCGGGCTGAGTCTCTGGCGCCGGGTCGGTTTCGGGTTCGACGTAGGGTTGAGTCGGCGGTCTAAGTGTCGACACGTTGGGTTTTGCCTCATCCTGCTGACCATCCAACGCCAGCGAGGATGACTCTGCATCGGTCTCGAGTGTGCCTTCACAGGCCACCGAACCAACCAAGAGAACCAACACCATTAAACGTATGAAAAACATGAGACCTCCATCGACCACGACTTAGATGTCTTCAAGTGTCGTGCCATGTAGGACAAACAAAATGCACTCTGTGGCTCTCAACCATCCGGGAGACGTCGATCTGCAATGAACAAGCGGTCAAGCCACGATTTTTGCGTATTTTGTAGGATTCGCGCCTCGCGCGAAGATCGAGGTTTCAATGCCACAAAGTGGGGCCATAAGGCCGGGACCGGCAGTCCTTTATTCACATGATTTGCCACAATTTGGAGTGGCTCCATTCTCACACGAGGTCTTGTAAGCAACGTCTGCGTCGCGCTTATTGCCGCGTTTGCACAGGATAAACGCATAGGTGTCCCAGGCGCCTCGTCCGTCTGTCGGACTCAGCTCTGTGGCGCGTTTCCCGGCGGCTTCGGCCTCGGAAGTGCACTGGCCATCATCATGGCAAAGCGTCCACGCAAGGTTATTGCAGGCGGAACCGATTCCGCCCTCACAGGCTTTGCGCAAGTAGTCCATGCGACGGCCAGGATCGTCGCGCATCGCTTGAGCGAGCTGTTCGCACGACTCTGCATTTCCCGATTCACAGGCATCCAAATTGACGTCTTCTGCGACCTCGCCCACGTAATCGTTAAAGCGCACTCGCTCTCGTTTATTCAGATTGCCCTCGTAGTCTTTCATGTACGCATCGACGTTTTCGCCGGAGGGGCGCGGTGTGATCATCGAGACAATCACGTCATTGCCGTCTGGCCCTTCAATTCGATTGGAGGAGGAGTTTGCGCCCATCGGGAAGTAGTCGCGGTATTGTGGGCAGCTTGAGGCGTCAAATCGCGTGGGCACGGTCAGGCCTGAGGCCACAATCCTGCACGGAAACTCGGAGCAATCGCTTCGCGTACCGTTTGGAAAAGCCTTCGGACATACTTTCTGCAACGAGGCCAACGCCTTGGCAAAACCTTCTGGAGTGTAGGCCTCATCGAGTCCTTCCGGGAATTTCATCGCAGACCCTTCTGGCGAGGCGCCTCCGCTTTTTTCCAAAAGGTCCTCTAAAAACGAGATGAGCTCTTCGTCCTGACTGGATTCTTTGCCCTCGTCTTGGAGCGCGCCTTTGGCAAAGGCGAGCATGGTCTCACAACGCGCAATATCGGCTTTGGCTGGGGCTTGGACGATCGTCGGTTCGACCGCATCGTGTGGCGCAAATGCAATCGACGGTTGTTCAGGCTCGGGCTCGACAACCTGCGGGGCATCTTTCGCAACAAAGAAACCAATCCCAATGCCGATGATGATCCCGATGCCCGTTGATGTGCCGATTACTTTTGCGTTCATTTTATGCCCAAAACCTAGAGCCGCACCTTCACTTCGCCGGTGTTCAGATGCAGAGATTCTCCGTCATTCAACAACACTTCCAGCTGCCCAACGTCGTCAATCCCTTGCGAAATTCCCTGACGACCGGTTCCGTCACAGACTTCGACCGGGAGACCTTCGGACTGGTCCCAACGCTGAATCGCGGAATGCAAACCGGGCCAACCCTCGGCCACATACGTGTCACACCAATGAACGATCGAATCGCGTAATGGATGTACGATTGCCATGCGATCGAAAGGTCTGCCGGTCTCGATTTGGGCACTTGTAATGGCGCCGCGCAGGTCTTCCGGTACTTCGTTTTCCACGATGTTGATGTTCAAACCAACGCCCACGACGATGGCATCGACACGACTCCCGGACGTGACGGCTTCGGTCAAAATTCCGCCCAATTTGCGGCGACCGACAAAAATATCGTTGGGCCATTTCAACCAGACATTCAGACCGGTCGTGGCCTTGAGCGCCTCGCAGACGCCGATTCCTGCAGCAAGCGTCAACCCCGAAGCGCGAGTCGCCTCGATCGTGGGGCGCAACAAAACCGAAAGGTAAATATTGCGAGCCGCCGGAGAAAACCAAACCCGACGCTCCCCTCCTATTTCGCGACGCCCACGACCGGAAGTCTGAGATTCGGCCGTCCAACACGAGCCATGTGGCTCATCTCTGGCCGCCGCCAGGGCGAGGTCATTGGTGGAACCGACCTCGTTAAAAGCCCTGATCATCCCATCTCCACGCGCATCGAAATGTCCGCGGCGATCACCGAATGGGTCAGCGCCCCAGATGAAATGAAATTCAAACCGACGTCGCGAAGTTCCGGGAGACGTTCGATCGTCACGTTTCCAGACGCCTCGATGATGACGCGATCCCCCGAATATTCGCGGATTCGCGCCACTGCCTTTCGCATGTCCGCTGTGCTCATATTATCGAGCATGATGATTTCAGCCCCCGCTGCTAACGCAGCTTCGAGTTGATCAAAATTCTCGACCTCGACTTCGACCCGCAAGGTATGAGGCGCGCTGCCCTTGACCATCGCCATCGCCTGCTTCACCCCTCCAGCGGCGGCAATATGATTATCCTTGAGCATCACGCCGCCCGAAAGACTGAATCGATGGTTGGCTCCGCCGCCCATCGCCACCGAATATTTGTCGAGCTCTCTAAAGCCGGGCAAGGTCTTCCGGGTGTCGCAAATGCGCGCGTCGCTTGGATTCAACGCCTTCACGTAAGATTGCGTCAGCGTGGCAATGCCCGACATACGCTGCAGGAAATTCAACGCAACCCGCTCAGCTTTGAGCATGTTGCAGGCGTCGCCCTCGGCATGCGCAAAAACCGTCCCATTCGGAACGAAGTCGCCATCCTTTACGTCAAATTTCCAAGAAAGCTCGGGATCGACTCGCTCAAAAACCGCTTTGAAGACCGGGAGACCTGCAACCACAAGGTCGGATTTTGCGCGCAGGTTGGCTTTGGCGACCTTGCCATCAAAAAAGATATTGGAGGTGACATCAAAGGTCAGATCATCCTCGTCCAGGGCGAGGTCGATCAATCGGCGAATATGCGGGCTAACAAATAGTTTCATTCTAAAATCCCATGGCCTGAGCTAAATGCGTCGCACAAAGTGCGGTGTCGTCGCCAAGTCGAGTGCGTTCCGCCGCGCATTCACTGCAAACGGATTCCTCACTGTAAGCGGTGGCGGCAATTTCGGACGCGGCTAATTCTTGGAGTTTTTCGGTGGGTGTCTTGGCTCGAAATTGTGCAGGATCCCAATCGGTCCCCTTCAATTTAAGCGCACCACCCCGACCAATTTTTCGTTTTTCGCGATTGCTCGTCATAACAACCTCCTGTGCGATGCGGATAATAGGTGCTCAGGCGGGTTCCGCAAAGAGAGCGATCAAATCAGCAAGTCTCTCGCGCGCAGCCTCTTGATCGGTGCGTTGCGCTAGGAGCAACCCCTGATTGAGGATCCAAGGAAAATCTGGATGCCGGAAGCCCACTGAAATGGCCGTTTCGGCCGAAAACAGGGACCCATCAAAGCCACTCATG